>ERZ1023621.315-NODE-315-length-14061-cov-9.992789_pt1 | contig 14061 bp, 10 predicted proteins | sample MGYA00380330_ERZ1023621 | MGnify/ENA primary metagenome ERZ1023621 (study PRJEB33179, sample SAMN07448975) | human gut metagenome | biome: Human-gut; feature: Human associated habitat; material: Faeces | host: Homo sapiens | place: India: Bhopal | collected...
AACGCTACCACTAAGCGCAACCTCTAAACGCTAGCTCTAATGGGGGCGACGCGTCTCGCGTCGGGAATTTTTTCAGCAGCCTCGTGCTGCATATAGGCGATTAAAGCAAAGTCTCACAGACAGGCGTGTAATTAGCGCTATCTGTGAGCCTTTATTTTGTGTAGGAACATTCATTGCATCTTTCCCGACGCGGGGACGCGTCGCCCCCATTAGTGTTCGCGCTTCTTCTAGCACCAAACGCAAGCACCAAGCGTTACCACCAAACGCAAGCTCTAATGGGGGCGACGCGTCTCGCGTCGGGAATTTTTTTTCAGCAGTCTCGTCCCGTATAGGCGATTAAAGCAAAGGCTCACAGACAGGCGTGTAATTAGCGCTGTCTGTGAGCCTTTAATTTGTGTGCATGAACATTCATCGCATCATTCCCGACGCGGGGACGCGGCTGCTGAAAAGTACCCCGACGCGAGACGCGTCGCCCCCATTAGAGCTAGCGTTTTGTGGTAGCGTTTGGTGCTTGCGTTCGTTGGCAATAATTGCTTATGTAGGTTGATTGTGGGCTATGCGTAGGCGTGCCTTACTCGTGCTTGATGTCGCTCATGGGGCCGTCGAACTGTGTGTGGACGGGGGTTTTGACTTGCTTGGCGTAGCGGCTCACGCTCAGTATCATGCCGATGTAGAAGCAGTTGATGAGTGTGGAGGTACCACCACGGCTGATGAGTGGCAGTGGCTGCCCTGTGACGGGGAAGAGGCCTACGGCTACTGCCATGTTGACCATGGCTTGGGTGACAAGCAGCAGCGTCAGGCCCATGACAAGGAAGGGGGGGAAGTTGCGCTCGCAACGGCTCGCTATGCGTCCGGCCCTGAACAGTAGTATGATGTAGAGGAATACTACGATGGCTGCGCCCCAAAGTCCCATTTCCTCGATGATGACAGCGTAGATGAAGTCGGAGAAGGCTTGGCTAAGAAAGTCGCGCTGCACGGAGTTGCCTGGCATTTTGCCTATGCCGTTGCTCGTGGCTATGGCTATGTTGGCATGGGCTACTTGTGCGCCTTTGTCTATGTCGTAGGTGGCGGGGTCGGCGTCGCGCGCGTCTTCATCGCCGCCAAAGTGTGTCTCGATGCGCTCTTTCCACGTTTCGAAACGGTGGAGGAAGGGCACGTCAGACGACAGGTATACTAACACGCCCATCAGCACGCCCAAGAGGGTCATGACGCCCAATAGCTTGCCTAACTGCACCAGTGGCACGCGTCCTATGAACATCATGAGCAGCACCACGCCAAAGAGCAGGCCGGCGGTTGAGAGGTTCTCGGTGAATATTAAGCCTACTATGGGCAGGGTAACCCACATGATTATTTTGAACGCTCGCTTGTCGGCACCGTTTTCACGCTGGGTGCGTGCCAATATGAGGGCTACGGTGATGATGAGGGAGCCTTTGGCTATTTCGGAGGGCTGGAACTGTATGAAGCCTAAGTTTATCCAGCGGGCCGCGTCGTTGGTGGCTGCACCCGACAACAGGGTGATCATAAGTAGTAGCACCGAAAGGGGTATGGACAGTATGGGCAGTATCTTGAACATGCGGCATGGTATGCGGTGTACCAACAGTACGATGATGGTGCCGGCGCCTAAGAAGAGGGCTTGCTTGACAAGCGGCTCCCAAAAGCGGCCCGACTTGTACGATAGTGTGCTGGCGGCACTGTATACCTCGACAAGTGATATGACGCACAGGAAGAAGTAGACAATCCATATCACGCGGTCGCCCATGAACAGGGAGCCGAGACGCGTGGTTTCGCGTTCGACTTTCTCCTCAAACTTTGGCAGGGCGTGCGTTTGCGGTGTGGTGCTTTCGCTTTTGTCTTTTCTGGTAAAGAAACCCATGTTTTGTCCTTTCTTGTTTTTAGCGTTCTGGCTTGGCTTGCATTGCTTGTATGCTGCCAGGCAGGCTTTTTTGTTTCGTTACGTGTGTAGTAGGTGACTTACTTTGCCTCGCCATACTGCTTGACCCATGCCTTGAACTGCTCGCCGCGGTCCTCCATGTTTTTGAACAAGTCGAAACTGGCGCAGCATGGGCTTAGCAACACGGTGTCGCCGGGCTGTGCCAGGGCTACGGCGTGCTCCATGCACTCGCGCATGGAGTGGGTGTCGGCCGTGGGCAGGCCTGTCGCGTCGAAATTGGCGTGCAGCTTGCTGTTGTCGGCACCCATATATACCAGCGCACGGCACTTTTGCTTGACAAAGGGCATGATTTCGGCATAGTCGTTGCCTTTGTCCTTACCGCCTAATATCAGTACTACGGGGGTGGTCATGCTTTCGAGCGCGCAGTAGCAGGCGTCTACGTTGGTGGCTTTGGAGTCGTTGACAAAGTGTATGCCATTGACGGTGCCGGCCTTTTCGAGGCGGTGTTCCACCCCGGGGAAGTCTGACAGGCCCTGGTGTACAACTTCGGGGCTGACGCCGGCGGCCAGGCAGGCTATGGCGGCTGCCAGCGAGTTGCGCAGGTTGTGGCGGCCGGGCAATGAGAGCTGGCTGAGTGGCATTTCGAAGTGTACTGGTGCGTTGACTACGAATGTGCCGTTGGACGCATAGCCGGCTGAACCGGGTTGCGCTTCGTCGGTAAAGCCGCACTTGGCGCTCGGGTCGCTGTATTTGGGCAGCTCGTTGGGCACGTGCTCGTCTTCCTTCCAGTATACAAAGGTGTCGTCGGCCGTTTGGTTCTGCAGTATGCGCATCTTGGCGTCAACGTAGTTCTGCATCTTGAAGTCGTAGCGGTCGAGGTGGTCGGGGGTGATGTTGAGCAGCACGGCTACATTGGCACGGAACTTGTACATGTTGTCGAGCTGGAATGACGACAACTCTATCACGTAGGTGCTATGGGGGGCTTCGGCTACTTGCAGTGCCAGACTGTGGCCTATGTTGCCTGCCAATCCGGCATCTATGCCGGCCTTGCGCATGATGTGGTAGATGAGTGATGTAGTGGTTGTCTTGCCGTTGCTGCCTGTGATGCATATCATGCGGGCGTCGGTGTAGCGGCCGGCAAACTCTATCTCGCTGAGTATGGGGGTGCCCTGTGCTATGAGCTTGGCCACCATGGGAGCTGTTTCGGGTATGCCGGGGCTTTTTACCACCTCGTCGGCCGACAATATGTTGGCTTCGGTGTGGTGACCTTCTTCCCAGGCTATGTGGTGGGCGTCGAGCATCGCTTTGTAGCGCGGCTTGATGCTGCCCATGTCTGACACAAATACTTCATACCCTTCTTTCTGGGCCAGGATGGCGGCTCCTACGCCGCTCTCGGCTGCTCCTAATACTACTAGTTTCATTTGTAAGTAGGTGTTCAAAATTATTTTATACAATCAGCAGGTGTCATTTTCACATTGAAAGCACATTCTCGAGACGCAGATGTCCCCTTCGGCCTCGGTCACATAGCCCGCTATGCTCCCTCACCCGAAGGGAACATCTGCGCCCCGATAATGCACTTTCAATGTAAAAATAATTTTGAACACCTACTTATTTTGTTGTGTTATCTTATTTTCAATGTAATGATGGTGAGCGCGGCAAGTATGATGGTGGTTATCCAAAAGCGTATGGTTATCTTTGACTCGTGCCATGCTCCATGCGGCCACTTGCACAGATATTTGCACTCGGGGTCGAGCTGCGAGGGTAATACGCGGAAGTTGTCGTGAATGGGCGTGCGCTTGAATATGCGCTGCTTCACGCCTTTGCGCTTGCCGAGCTTGTACCATTCAACTTGCAGTATGACGCTGAGGCTCTCGAGCAGGAATATGCCGCACAGTATGGGTATGAGCAACTCCTTGTGAATGATGATGGCTAACACGGCTATGATGCCGCCAATGGCGAGCGAACCGGTGTCGCCCATGAATATCTGTGCCGGGTAGGCGTTGTACCATAGAAAACCGATGAGCGCGCCTACTGTGGCACAGGTGAATATGACAAGCTCCTGCGACCCTGGTACATACATGATGTTGAGGTATGAGGCAAACTCTATGTGGCTTGACACGTAGGCCAGTATGCCAAGGGCTATGAATATAATGGCGGAGTTGCCCGCGGCCATACCGTCCATGCCGTCGTTGAGGTTGGCTCCGTTCGATACGGCTGTGATGACGAATATCGTGACAAGCACAAACACTATCCAACCGGCTTGTGTCTTGTATTTGCCGCAGAAGCTTACAAGCTCAGCGTAGTCGAAGTTGTTCTCCTTGACAAAGGGTATAGTTGTCTTGGTGCTCTTGACGGCTTGGCTCTTGTGCACGATTTCGGTAGTTTGGCCGTGCTGCTGCATTTCGATGTTCTCGCGTATGGTGGCATCGGGGCTGAGGTAGAGCGTGAGTCCGACAAACAGCCCGAGCAACACTTGCCCCACTATCTTGAAGCGCCCGGGGAGGCCGTCCTTGTTCTTCTTGAATATCTTGATGTAGTCGTCTAAAAAGCCCAACAGACCTAACCATACGGTGGTGACGAGCATCAGTATGAGGTAGATGTTGCGCAGACGGCCGAGCAACAGGCATGGTACAAGTATCGACACGATGATGATAATGCCGCCCATTGATGGCACGTTAATCTTTTGCACGCCAAAGGGATCGATGCTGGCATCGCGCTGTGTCTCGCTGATGTTGTGGCGCTTCATCCACTTTATGAAGTACTCACCGAACCATGCCGATATGACAAGGGCCAGAATGAGGGCCAGAAGTGCACGGAATGATATGTAGGACCACATGCCCGAACCCGACACGCCGAACTGCTCGAGGAAACGGAAAAGGTAGTATAACATTGTTGCGAAATATTGGGTGTTGGTTGGTGGTTAGTTGATGCCAAAGGCTTTCTTTATCTCCTCGTGGTCGTCGAAGTGGTGCTTTACGCCCTTGATTTCCTGGTAGGGCTCGTGGCCCTTGCCTGCTACGAGTATCACATCGCCGGGCTGGGCCAGCATGGTGGCTGTGCGTATGGCCTCACGACGGTCGACAATGCTGATGACCTTTTGTTTCTGCTCGTCGGTAAGGCCGGCAAGCATGTCGTTGATGATGTCCTGTGGCTCCTCAAAACGTGGGTTGTCGCTGGTGATAATTACACGGTCAGAACGGTTGGCTGCCTCCTGTGCCATGAGCGGGCGCTTGCCTTTGTCGCGGTTGCCGCCGGCGCCACACACAGTGATGACTTTGCCATTGCCGCGCACAATTTCGTTGATGGCGGTGAGCACGTTGACTAAGGCGTCGGGCGTGTGGGCATAGTCGACAATGGCACTGAAGCCCTTGGGCGAACGAATGGCCTCGAAACGTCCGTTGACGGGGTGCAGCGTTGACAGCACGCGCAGTGTGTCCTCGGGCGTCTTGCCCAGCATCAGTGCAGCACCATATACTGCCAGCAGGTTTGACACGTTGAAACGGCCGACAAAGCGCACGCTTACTTCGCGTCCGTCGATGTCGAGCAGCATGCCTTCGATGCTCTCCTCCAGAATGCGGCCTTTGTAGTCGGCTACGGTGCGGGTGGAGTAGGTGCGCACGGTGGCTTGTGTGTTCTGCACCATAATCATGCCGTTCTTGTCGTCGGCATTAGTTATGGCAAAGGCTCCCTTGGGCAGTCCGTCGAAGAAGGCTTTCTTGGCGTTGCGATAGTTCTCAAACGTCTTGTGATAGTCGAGGTGGTCGCGTGTGAGATTGGTGAATATGCCGCCTACAAAGCGCAGACCGCCAATACGCTTTTGGTGTATGGCGTGTGACGAGCATTCCATAAAGGCGTATTCGCACCCCTCGTTGGCCATTTGTGCCAGGAGTTTGTTCAGAGTCACGGGGTCGGGAGTGGTGTGGTCGGCGGGTATGGCACGTCCGTCAATGTAGTTGCACACTGTTGAGCACAGGCCGCATTTGTGGCCGAAGGCGCGGAACATGTTGTAGAGCACTGTGGCGATGGTTGTCTTGCCGTTGGTGCCTGTTACGCCCACCAGCTTGAGTTTGGTGGTGGGGTCGCCGTAGAATTGTGTGGCCACTTTGCCCACAGCATCTTCGGTGTCGGCCACTTGCACGTACGTCACACTATCGGGGGCGTCGGCTGGTATGGGCTCGCTCACCAATACTGCCGCAGCACCTTGCTCTATGGCTTTGGGTATGTAAAGGTGACCGTCAGCTTGCGTACCCTTTACGGCTACGAACAGGTCGCCAGTTACCACTTTTCTAGAGTCAATATTAACACCTGTTATTTCACGTTGCAGATCGCCCTTTGCGGCTACAACTGTTACTTTTTTCAGTGCGTCTGATAGTTTCATTGTAGTGTCTATGTAGATATATGTTGTTGACTATGTTGTTTGCTTTTTAGCTTGCTTGCCATGCTTTTTGCAAAAGACTTACGGCTTTAGTCTGCCGGCTTATGCTTTTTGCTGGTGTTTGCACTCTTTGTGGTGCCCCTCTTGCTTTCCTTCTTGTCCGAAGAAGTTGCGGACGGCTTGGCATTCTTGTTGTCGGCCCTTTTGTCCCTCTTCTTTTGGGCAGATGTTGTCGATTGCTTGGGCTCTATAGCCGGTTGCTTTTTGGGTTTAGACTGTGCCGCTTGCTTTTTCTTTTCCTGCTCAGCCTGGTTCTGCTTGGCCTTTTCAGCCTTTCGCTCCTGCATCTTTTGCTGCTGCGCTTGCTCAGTCTGCTGGTACTTCTTTTCGTCAGCGGCTGTAGGCGTCAGTTCGGAGTCTTCAGGCTCGTTGGGCTGCGCCTTGGTCTGCTCGGCATTTTGCTGTGTCGTGTCGCGTTCGGCAGCCGGTATGTCCTCGGGGTCGCCAAGTATGATTTCGATTTGCTGGCCGCGCTTAAAGTGGTAGCCGGGCTGCATGTTTTGTTGCGTTACACGTCCTATGCCGCGCACTTTGACTTTGAGTCCGAGCTTTTCGAGGCGGAACAAGGCGTCGCGCAAACCATAGCCGCGTACATCGGGCACAATGTTGCCCTTCACCTCTTCAACCACGTTCATGTTAAGCCCTTGGCTAGTGGTGTTGCAGTGGCCCCAGGTGAGTGGCGTGTCCTCGGTGTTGACGGGCGAAGTGAACTTGATGCCGAGCTGTTCGAGTACAGACTGTGCGGCTGTCAGACTGCCGGCACTCACCACCGGGTTGAGGCAGTTGTTGGAGTCGCGTGCGGCAGTGTAGTCGTCCGACCTGCGTTGTGCCATCACAGTCTCGGCCACGCGCTTGAACACTGGTGCGCACATGCCGCCGCCCGAAGCTGGGGCGCCTTTTTGTATGCACACGATGCACGAGTAAAGCGGTTTCTCAGACGGGAAATAGCCTGCAAACGACACAAGATATTGTGAGGCAAAGCCGCTCTTGGTCCATACCTGTGCGGTACCCGTTTTGCCTGACACGTGGAAGTAGGGTGAACCGGCTTTCTTGCCAAGTCCCACGCTCACCACGCTTTCAAGGCAGTCTTGTATGTTCTTCACCGCTTCGGCCTTGGCCATGTGTTCGCGCAGCACCACTACGGGGTACTCCTTGACCACCTCGCCGTTGTGCAGAATGGCCTTAACCAGACGTGGCCGCAATAGTTTGCCGTTGTTGGCAATGCCGTTGTAGAAGTTGACTGTGGTGATAGGCGGAATTTGAGTCTCGTAGCCGATGCTCATCCATGGCAGAGCCGTTTTCGACCAGTTCGATCCGTCAGCCTTTGGCATGCGGATACGGGGCTTGGCATAGCCCGGAATAGGTATCTTCAAGTCTTCAGCTACACCAATGCGGTAGATACCCTCAACAAATTTGCGAGGATTGTCGTGGTAGGCGCGGTCGATGAGTGTACTTACGCCCACGTTGAGCGATTTTTGTAGGATTTGTGGCACAGTTACCACACCGCTGCCGCCCGAGCGCCAGTTGGCATCGCGCATTTTGCGGCCGTACATCTCTTTAATACCGCAGCCCACGTCCACTATATCTGTCATGTGTATGTAGCCATCGTCCATGCCGACAAGGAACGACATGGGTTTGAACACCGACCCTGGCTCGTACAGGTTCTTTACAGCATCGGCATTTATTTCCTGATAGCTGCCGTCGGCCATGCGGCGCAGACTTGTCATGGCTTTAATGTCGCCGGTGCCCACCTCCATCAGTATGCACACGCCCGAGTTGGCGTCAATCTCGGTAAGCTTGTCCGAGAGAGCTTTTTCGCAGATGTCCTGCATGCCTACGTTGAGTGTGGTCATCACGTCGTAGCCGTCTATGGCGGGTTTGTCTATGATGGTAAGGTAGCGGTTGAGCACCTTTTGGCGGTGTGCCGACCCCTTCTCGCCACGCAGAATAGAGTCAAAGCTCAACTCAAGTCCTGTGCGCGGTTTGCCGTCGGTCTTGTACAGGTCGCCAATAGTACGTGCTGCCAAGTGGCCGAACGGGTTCTTGCGCATTTTGAACTCTTCGGTATGAAAGCCGCCCACATTGGCCGACATCTTGAACAAAGGCAACTGCTTGAGTTGTCGGTAGGTAATATACGATACACGCTTTTTATATAGCAGCCAGTGGTGGCTCTCCTTCTCGCGGCCTTTCAATAGCAATTCCTTAAACTCTGCAGGGTTTATGTCGGGCAATATACGGTGCACGCCCGTGCAGATAGAGTCCATTTTGGCGTGCAGCAAACTGTCGCGGTTAAATTGCTCTTTGGCGCGTCGTTTGGGGTCCTTCTCCCACGACATGAAATCCATGTATAGCTTGTACTCGGGCAATGAGGCTGCCAGCACCTCACCGTCGTCGGCCAAAATGTTGCCGCGTGTGGGTATGACTTCCTCGTTCTCCTTGATAAAGCGGTCGTTCACCTGTTCCCAAAAGTTCTTCTCTACCGTCATGATGTAGATGGCCTTTCCTAATATGGAAAGACCTGCCAGCACCAACACTGATCCTATGACAGCGTAGCGCTTAGTAACTTGTTTGACGGGGAAATTCATTTCAACTTGTTTGTAGTGAGAGGAGAGTGTTACAAAGAATGTTTATGCCTATATACAATATATTGTATGTGCGTTGTAGCTATTGCCTATTCGTCCACCTTTAAGTTAAACGATGGCGTGTTAGCCGTTTGCAGTGTGGTGTCGGTCAGAGCCCCTTCAATGCAACTTCGTCGCGTTTTCTCTTTGAGTTGGCTCGATCGGGTCAGCGCCTTATATCGGCGGTCGAGCAGCGTGTCGGTCAGCATTTTGCTCTGAATCATTTCCCGCTGGCACGAGTAGCGGTTGCTCACATACACAATAATCATGGCCACAACCATCACAATATACCAAAATTGGCGTCTGAACCAGCGTCCGCCCAATATGTCGCCGCCCAATATCGAGGCCAAGGTAATTTTGCTGCGCGACTCTCCTGCGGGCGTATCCTCGTCAGCAGTCAGTTCGCGCAGAGCTTGCAGGGCATTTTGTTCCTCGCGTTCAATTTCCTGTTCCTCAGAGTCAGGGCGCCTGTTGTCGGTAGCGGTCTCGGGCATATCGTTCTTGCTCATGTTCTGTTGTTATAGTCTTGATGGTAATGTGGTAGAGTCAGAGTTTTTCGGCAATGCGCAATTTGGCAGAGCGGCTTCGCGGATTTTCGGCCTGCTCCTGTGCCGAAGGCAAAATAACCTTGTTGTTTATGGCCCGCCATGGCGTCAGCCTGCGGCCGTAAAAGTCCTGTTGCACCTTGCCGTCAATGCGTCCAGCGCGAATAAAGTTCTTCACCATACGGTCCTCAAGAGAGTGGTAGGTGAGCACGCTCAACCGTCCGCCCGGCCGCAGCACCTGCAACGCCGCTTCAAGCATCTCTTGTAGCGCCTCCATTTCGTGGTTAACCTCTATGCGCAGGGCTTGGAACACGCGCGCCAGGTCCTTCTTCTCCCTTTCGCGTGGCATGAGTGGCTTTACCACCTCAAGCAGGTCGTTAATGGTGCAAATAGCCTTTGCACTGCGTGCCTTGACAATGGTCGAAGCCAGCCGGCGGCTGTTTTTCATTTCGCCATATAGGTAAAACACGTTAGCCAGCCGCTCCTCGTCATATTTGTTCACCACATCGGCAGCGTTAGCACCAGCGCGTTCATTCATGCGCATGTCGAGGGGGGCATCAAAGCGGAACGAAAAACCGCGTTCCTCATCGTCAAAATGGTGGCTCGACACGCCAAGGTCGGCCAGTATGCCATCAACATGCTCCACATCGTAGTAGCGCATCCAGTTCTTCAGATACCTGAAATTGCTCCGCACAAAGGTAAAGCGCTTGTCGCCATCAGGTATGTTTTGCTCTGCATCGGCGTCTTGGTCAAAACTGTAGAGGTGGGCGTCATCGCTAAGCCTCCGCAATATTTCGCGGCTGTGTCCGCCTCCGCCAAAGGTCACATCTACATAGATGCCACCGGGCTTAATGTTAAGCCCGTCCACTGTTTCGTTGAGTAAAACTGGTATATGATACACGCTGTATGGTGTTATATGGTTAAAGTTTTTAATATATTGCGGTGTGATCGTTGTCCATAAGGGGTGTTTCACCCATGATTTTGGCCAACGACTCTGCGTAATCGCTGTCGCTCATCAGCAGTTTGGCGCTCTGTGCCACGCTCCACACCTCAATGCGGTCGTCAACGCCCATAAAGCGCACCGTGCGGTCGGTGATGGCGCAAGCGTCAAGCATTTTGCGTGAAATCAAAAAGCGGCCGTTACCATCGAGCGTAAACACCTCCACATTGGCCAGGAATTGGCGGAAGAGCATAGCCTGCCGGGGGTCCCATCGGTTGAGTCTTGCGCGTAACGCGTCTACCTCGGCATTCCACACCGCATAGGGATATATCACAAGACAAGGCTGATACACATCGCGTTTCAATACCAACCGAGGGTCTGACTCGGCAAGTTGCTTGCGGAAGTCAGACGGCAAAAACACGCGCCCTTTGGCATCGAGCTTGGCATCGATTGTACCTGTAAATCTCATCATATCTCCTAAGAATTTCCAAAAGTACGGATTTTCCCCCACTTTTCCCCACTTTTAAGACAACTTTTTTATAAATATTGTTTATCGTCAAGAGTATTGTGGTGCTTACCTTATTGATAATCATGTATTACCGCTGCGTCAGTCTGTAACACTCCAAGGTGGGGCGCATTATGTGCGTTGCACCTTCTATAACTCGGTTGTAGCGTGTGAATAAACCAAAAACGGTCATAAGGGTAAGCCTCAGTCCTGCCGAAAGATGTACCTTTGCACCTACTTATAATAACGACACACAATACAATGAGTCAGACTTCAACCAAAGTGGACATGCTCAATGGTCCTCTTTTTATGAAAATACTGATATTTGCCCTGCCGCTTGCTGCCAGCAGCTTGTTGCAACAGTTGTTCAATTCTGTCGATGTGGCCGTGGTCGGACGCTTTGCCAGCAGCAAAGCTTTGGCCGCAGTGGGCAGTAACGCACCCGTTATCAGTCTGCTAATCAACCTTTTTGTTGGCATATCGATGGGCGCCAATGTTGTGCTCTCCAATCACCTTGGTCAGCGCGACGACGAGGGTGTGCGACGCACCGTCAGCACCGTGTCATTGGTCAGCGTCGTCAGTGGCGTGCTGCTGATGCTTATCGGCATAGGCGTGTCGCGGCCCATACTCGAACTGATGGACACCCCGGCCGATGTGCTCGACATGGCCGTGCTCTACCTGCGTCTTTACTTTGTGGGCATTCCTTTCTTTCTTATATTCAATTTTGGAGCCGCCATCTTGCGCAGTGTGGGCGACACCCGCCGTCCGCTTTACATCTTGGTGGTGGCTGGTGTTATTAACACCGTGCTTAATCTCGTGTTGGTCATCTGCTTCGGCCTTGGCGTTGAGGGTGTGGCCATCGCCACAGCCATAGCCAATATGGTCAGTGCCGCATGTATAGTCGTGTTGCTGCGTCGTGAAAAGGGTGCATTGCAGTTGCAGTTCAACCACATGCGCATTTATGGCAAAGAGCTGCGCCGCATGCTGCAAATTGGCGTGCCGGCAGGTTTGCAAGGCATGGTATTCTCCTTGTCCAATGTGGTGGTGCAGAGTGCCATCAATGGCTACGGTTCTGCGGCCATAGCGGGCTCGGCTGCGGCTGTCAACTTCGAGTATTATTGCTACTACATCATTGTGGCTTGCAATGGTGCGGCCATATCGTTCATTGGTCAGAATTATGGTGCTGGCAAATACGACCGCGTGCGCCGCATCTTCCGCATCTGCATGTTGATGGGCCTTGTAGGTTGTTTTGCTGCCAACGCTTTGTTCACTTGGCAGAACCACTTCTTCCTCAGTTTCTTCACCGCCGATCCCGAAGTCATTCACTACGGAGCCATACGTATGCAGGGCGTCTTGCTATTTCAGTTCCTGGCCTGCAGCTACGAAATTTCGGGCTCAGCCTTGCGTGGCATGGGCGAGTCCATGTTGCCCACCATCATGACCGTGTTCGGCACCTGCGTGTTGCGCATGGTGTGGGTCTTTGTGGTGAGTCCGCATTACCATGGGTTCGCACAGCTGTTGCAAGTATACCCGTTGTCGTGGGTGCTCACAGGCGCCATGGTGCTTGTAGCCTATCATGTGCGTATGAAAAAGCTGTGCGCAGTCAGGGCTTGACAAGGCAATTTTGTAAGGACGAACAATGCGTGTTCTTTTCAAGGAAGTCAAAAGAAATTGCGTCGAGGTTTTGTAAAGCCATACGCAAGCGCTTTATAATGCTGTTGGGGTTCCTGTCATCGGCGTTTATTACAAAGGCTGCATCAAGTTATTCTTAGTTCGCAGTGGTAGCAAACGCGTAGTAATTATCCTCATATACTGGCACAAAATGAATGAAACTTGCATAATTGTTGCATAACGATAATTTCGTCGACAAAAACCGTCGCTTTGTCTAAAAAGTTTGGAGCGAACGAAAATAAGCACTACATTTGCAAACGTAAAATGACAAAACAATGCGCAGCGCGTCACATCTGCCTGCCATTCAATATAAAGGTATTACAAGCTATAAGGTAATAGTGTTTTTTAGGTAAATGACGAGAGGCAGTGTTCGCCGTGAGGCGCATGCTGCTTCATTTTATACCCCATGGTCGTAGTCCGGACATCACTTGTCCTTTTCCATACAAACCATATAAGCACCAACAAGGGCCCAATGCGATTGGCTCTTGTTGGTGCTTGTGCTTTAAGTTGTGGGCTACAGTGTGCTGTGTCAGTCGTTAGCCCTGGTATAATTATAATTGTTCACCTTGACGCAAGTAACGCCGTTTTGTATCGACACTTCTTCGTGTCCCTTGCGCGTTTTCCACACATTCGTGCCCTTAACACGTTTGCAAAGTACCGACTTGCTGCTTGACGGAAAAATTTCGGCAAATGTAGAATCGGCACTATATATAAGGAATACCTGCTCGGGGCCGGCATCAAAGCGTGTACCAGCCTCCCACAGTCTGACACAACTGTGCAGGGCATAGCTCCATGTATATCCAGCCGAGCCAATACAGCCATGTTCATCGCGGTCGCTGCCTACCAAATTGCCTATCGAGGAATGGGCGCAGCTGCAGCAAACGATTGCAGCCAAAACAAAACCCAACAAATAGTTTTTGTGCTTCATTATATATATTATATATGTCGTGTGATTTACAAATTATGGCAAACTTACAAAAAAAATACAGAACGCGAGTCTTTATCTTCCGCAAACTTGCCCATATGCTTTTGTGCGTGCTTGTCTTTACCCGGGGTTTGATGCCCATCATGTTTTAATGGTGGTACAAGCGACAGTGTAATTCCGCCATATTTACACTGTCCGCGCCAATATTATGTCTGTGCCCTCCTGCAGTGGTGCACATTGCACGGCATCTCAGTGCTCCTATATGTGGAGAGTACTTTCTGTTCGGCCATTATCAATTATCACTCATCACACCCCGTCTTTTCGCCCCCAAAATCCCCAAAAAACACTTGTGCCAGAGAGAAAAATCAGTCGGAGCGACAGAAAATCTGCTCCCTCATAACAGAAAATCCGCCCTCCCGTAACAGAAAACCCCGCTTCGTGTCACCCAAAAAACAGTCCACCGCCCCCTCCCTCGGCGTCAGCCCTTATGTCTCTTGAGGCCACCCGGACGATAGTCCGTGGCCGTCC
>ERZ1023621.327-NODE-327-length-13667-cov-10.859389_pt1 | contig 13667 bp, 9 predicted proteins | sample MGYA00380330_ERZ1023621 | MGnify/ENA primary metagenome ERZ1023621 (study PRJEB33179, sample SAMN07448975) | human gut metagenome | biome: Human-gut; feature: Human associated habitat; material: Faeces | host: Homo sapiens | place: India: Bhopal | collected...
CCAGCTCCCGACGTATCGTTTTGTGCCTGGCAATGGCAGGTTATTGCCCTGGTAAGGGGCAATGTTGTGCCATAGTGAGGCAATAAGCGCTACAAGCCGCTTTACGCCTCGTCAGTACTATCATGGCGACCTCTCAGTAACGTCTTTGCACCTTGTAAGTACTATCGCTGTTGCTTGTAAATACTATCATTGTTGCATCGGTTTTACGTAAAAAGTCTTCAGAGTAACCTTTACTTGTTGCCGGAAGAATTAATGTTATAAGCCGGAGAAGCCTATATCTTCAGCCGCACAACAGCTGTTGTGCGCTTGCATAACAGCTGACATGCGCTCGTCCAACACCTGTTGTGCAAGCGGAAATCAGCTGGTGGGCGATGAGTTGTTGGATATAAGTTCTGTGTATGTATATGAACGAGCCGTAAAGAGCTTCAAGCTATTAAACCAGTCGCAATTTGCGACCAGATCAATCATTTTACAATAAACGAACCAAAGCTCTCAAACAAGTAAGTTAATATTGGAACATAGAACTGGACACCCTACCCACTAACATCTATGCCTAAACACAGGTTTATGCAGGTGCCCCTATTTGGACAAGGTGTAACAAGCAGGTAACCAAGTTCAATCCACACACCCACGAAGGGTGTGACTGGATACATCGGCATTACTGGAGTCACCAGTCTGTTTCAATCCACACACCCACGAAGGGTGTGACAAGCCATAAGCGAGCGACATCTTTACTTGGAAAGTTTCAATCCACACACCCACAAAGGGTGTGACGGCACAGTGGAAGTTGCTACCACGCACGGAATCGTTTCAATCCACACACCCACGAAGGGTGTGACCTGCATCATAGTGGTCAACCTCCATCATTCCGGTGTTTCAATCCACACACCCACGAAGGGTGTGACAGCTGAGAGTAAGACTGCGACCGAAGCAGCCAAGTTTCAATCCACACACCCACGAAGGGTGTGACAGTGAGATTTTCCACTCCTGATTGTCTCCCAGGAGTTTCAATCCACACACCCACGAAGGGTGTGACGCGGAAGCGGTAAAGAACGCTACGCAGGTGGGCGAGTTTCAATCCACACACCCACGAAGGGTGTGACAGAACGAAAGATTAAGTGTCTTCCGTTTGTTTTTGTTTCAATCCACACACCCACGAAGGGTGTGACGTGAGACAATCCCAAGCTGCTCGGATCAGGGAGAAGTTTCAATCCACACACCCACGAAGGGTGTGACTGCATAGCGTTCTCAACCTTCAAGCGGACTTCTTCGTTTCAATCCACACACCCACGAAGGGTGTGACATAATAGGATTTTTACTAGCGAGCACTTTCGGACGGTTTCAATCCACACACCCACGAAGGGTGTGACTCCCAATATGCCGTTAGCTTATCTTTCTTTTTAAGTTTCAATCCACACACCCACGAAGGGTGTGACATTGTTGCCATCAACATACGCTGACGCATCTGTGTTTCAATCCACACACCCACGAAGGGTGTGACTAATGGAACTATTCTTTATCCTCAATGGGATGATGTTTCAATCCACACACCCACGAAGGGTGTGACTGTATCTCGCAAGTTGTCTCCACGTCAATATATTGTTTCAATCCACACACCCACGAAGGGTGTGACTCAATGAGTACGACAAGCAGATCACCACCATCAAGTTTCAATCCACACACCCACGAAGGGTGTGACAATGATGCTCCTTTTGGGTACGTGTACCTCTCTAGGTTTCAATCCACACACCCACGAAGGGTGTGACTTTGCGTTTTAGCAATCTTCCACTTGATTATTTGTTTCAATCCACACACCCACGAAGGGTGTGACAGGTGTTAAAGGTGCTAAAGGTTCGCCTTATAAGTCTCAATCCACACACCCACGAAGGGTGTGACTTGAATGGGTATTCGATAATGAAGAAGCTTCTGGTTTCAATCCACACACCCACGAAGGGTGTGACGTGGGTAGATGCCAATGGTTTGCCGTTTATGGTGTTTCAATCCACACACCCACGAAGGGTGTGACTCAATTCTATTTTGCAGACAGACCTCGCTAAGGGTTTCAATCCACACACCCACGAAGGGTGTGACAAGACAATGGCATTGGTTTTCGGCACACACATGAGTTTCAATCCACACACCCACGAAGGGTGTGACAGACAACGATCCAGCAACGATGCTGGCAGCAATGTTTCAATCCACACACCCACGAAGGGTGTGACATAATTTTTGCAGAAGAAGGACGAGTCCCCCATGTTTCAATCCACACACCCACGAAGGGTGTGACCAGATGGCTTCACAGTTTGCTCAGCTCAAACAGGTTTCAATCCACACACCCACGAAGGGTGTGACGGGAGAGCTGAGATCCATCAATAAGCTCACTGGTGTTTCAATCCACACACCCACGAAGGGTGTGACACCTGGTAGATGAGAATTTTATCCCTCTCTACAAGTTTCAATCCACACACCCACGAAGGGTGTGATGCCAGTCGGAAACCTTACAGCCGGAAAGATAGAGGTTTCAATCCACACACCCACGAAGGGTGTGATCGGCGGTAAGTTCATCATTCTCTATAAGCACGTGTTTCAATCCACACACCCACGAAGGGTGTGATCAGCCCGCTGCTTCCCGTGGTCCGCATCGACGAGTTTCAATCCACACACCCACGAAGGGTGTGATCTTAACATCATCACTCAAAGACTCATAACCTGAAGTTTCAATCCACACACCCACGAAGGGTGTGATATTAGACTCTATAGGGTGAACTCCTTGTACCTCAGTTTCAATCCACACACCCACGAAGGGTGTGATTTAGACGTAGCGTGAAGCGTGAAGAACTTTATAGTTTCAATCCACACACCCACGAAGGGTGTGATTTTCTTTTTTTATGCAAAAATACAATTATGTGGGGTTTCAATCCACACACCCACGAAGGGTGTGATTGCTAATGGAGACCTCGATGCCATCAAGCTTCTGTTTCAATCCACACACCCACGAAGGGTGTGATATTAGACACATATCGATGAGGTTCACGGTCAGTTGTTTCAATCCACACACCCACGAAGGGTGTGATACATTTTCCTATTCCTTGTGTATTCCAACCACAAGTTTCAATCCACACACCCACGAAGGGTGTGATTCTGTTGTGGTTTCTTGGTAAGGTAACCAGTAATGTTTCAATCCACACACCCACGAAGGGCGTGATCTTGCTCCTTTGCTCTTTCCTTCCTCATCACCTGTTTCAATCCACACACCCACGAAGGGTGTGATTTGGTACTGATATTTTGGGTTTTCCTAAAATTCAGTTTCAATCCACACACCCACGAAGGGTGTGATAAGCTACCGCCAAATTTGAGGCAGAGCACAGAGCAGTTTCAATCCACACACCCACGAAGGGTGTGATTCGACGAGTTGAGCCTGAAAATTTTGCTACGCAAGTTTCAATCCACACACCCACGAAGGGTGTGATTAAATAATGCTATCTCTACATAGCATTTCACGTGTTTCAATCCACACACCCACGAAGGGTGTGATACCGAAACCAAGAAGTTTAAGTTGAGCTAGTATGTTTCAATCCACACACCCACGAAGGGTGTGATTCAAAACCACCTGCACAGATCTCGGACTCATCTATGTTTCAATCCACACACCCACGAAGGGTGTGATGGGAGGAAATGATTTGACCCTTGGACTGGTTGAGTTTCAATCCACACACCCACGAAGGGTGTGATGACGTATCAGCAGGAGCAGTTTGTTCAGGGGTTGTTTCAATCCACACACCCACGAAGGGTGTGATGTTATAACATAATGGTCAATACTGGGAAAGGAGGTTTCAATCCACACACCCACGAAGGGTGTGATTGGCGATAATGCCAGGAGCATCATTAGGGCAGTGTTTCAATCCACACACCCACGAAGGGTGTGATCCAAAACTGGATAGATAGTTATCAAACTCTCTTTGTTTCAATCCACACACCCACGAAGGGTGTGATATGGTGATACATTACATCCAAACTATCAAAGAAGTTTCAATCCACACACCCACGAAGGGTGTGATTCCAAAAAGCGGCAATGCTTAGGCAGATGGCAGGTTTCAATCCACACACCCACGAAGGGTGTGATGGTGCTTTATACCCATTTTCTGCTGTATGCAAGTTTCAATCCACACACCCACGAAGGGTGTGATTGAAGGATTTGCTAGAAGTTGGGTCCGTGATGGTGTTTCAATCCACACACCCACGAAGGGTGTGATGCAGCAGCTTCAGCAGCTTTACCCGAAGCAGTAGTTTCAATCCACACACCCACGAAGGGTGTGATGTACCCATCAACTGAGAGCGAGAAGCAGCCAAAGTTTCAATCCACACACCCACGAAGGGTGTGATTGCTGACCTGTTACCCAAGTGCGAAGAGACGAGAGGTTTCAATCCACACACCCACGAAGGGTGTGATTATTCACGTTTGACCGATAATTTATCTTTGTGTGTTTCAATCCACACACCCACGAAGGGTGTGATAGAGCCAATCAACTGACTACGAGACGCAGCCAAAGTTTCAATCCACACACCCACGAAGGGTGTGATTGCATATTCAGCAAATGGCTGAATATCACGATGCAAAGATAATGATTTTGCGAAAGATGGCAAAATAATTACGCATAAATTATTATAAAAGGAAGAATATTTATAAGCAACTGATTTTAAGAAGGTGCGAAACTACAGGTTATTATGCAACACTATTGGTTCGCACCCTTATACATTAAATGATAAGCTCACCAGTAAAGTCAAGCCCAATATCCTTACCCAAAGTCTCAACTTTACGTTTCCAATTTTTCCCAAGAATATAGAATCTAATACTATCTTGTTCGGTATCAATAATCCCTTTCAACTGGTCCCTCAATACGAAAAACTGAGATTCCGTCAAAATACACTCAAAAACAGAGTTTTGAACTCTCTTTCCGTAATTCAAACACGCCCTTGCTACATTGCGTAAACGTTTCGCACCATGAGCCGAGGTAATATTTACATCATAAGTAATCAATACAAACATACACTACTTGATTAAAAACACTGGATAATCATCAATATCCTTACGAATGAATCTCGCCAACAACATTGCTTGAACATAAGGAAGAAGACCTATACTTACCTTTTCATTTAAATAAGGATGAATAATCTGCTCCTTCTTTCTGTTTTGCCAAGCAGACAATATAATCTTACGCCCCGAGTCTGTCATGACGATACCTTCGTCACCCTGCTTGATGAAATCTTTGATGGTAATCTGTTTTCTGTTGATTAAAGATAGAACCAATCTATCACCCAAATATGCTCGCAACTCCTCCATCATATCCAAAGATAAAGATGCACGCCCTGGTCTTAAAGTATGCATAAACCCTACGTATGGGTCTAAGCCAACAGTCTCCAAAGCCGATGTCATATCATTACATATAAGAGTATATACGAAAGATAACATCGCATTAATCGCATCTTTTGGTGGACGACGATTGCGACCTTCAAATACAAAATCTTCTTTCTGATTTAGAAGAAGGCGTGAGAATACACCAAAATAAGCAGTGGCAGCTTCTCCTTCTATTCCTCTCACACTATCTATAGATTCAGCATTCAAAACTCTTCTTTTGCACCGAAGCAGTTCCTCGCAAACACGTTCTATAGCCTCATCATCTCCATTGTCTCTAATAAAGCGACGCAAGATATTACGATAGTTTTGGATTTTTCCTCCTATGAAAAGTTTACTGAGATGAAGAGCATAGTTAGGTTCATCAGAATTCTTATATTGTGCTTTTCTCTGCAAAACGTTTCCCCTAGTCGGACCTTGCGAACGGCTGATATATCTTCCTTGTGGTGAAAGGAAGGTTAGAGAAACATTATTATCTGCACACAGTTTCATCAATCCTGGACTTGCCCCCATATAACCAAAAGTAATAATTTGCTCTATATTATGGATAGGAATACGGAATATCTCGTTTTGCTTCACAGATACCACAACATTTAACCCATCTTTACTTAGATAGGCTTCAGGTGTGGTCACGTATAATGTATTAAGTAATATCCTCATATAGATTCTTGTTTAAATAGGTTGATACTAGAGTACAATCTCTCATTTCTGGCATACAGAGATTTACCAGAGAACAATTCTTGCAATGGTGCTGTTTGTTAGCTTTCGGCAAGATACCGCTTTTAAATACCTCATGCATCTGACGGGCACATTGAACAGTCGTACTTCTTAATGATTCAGAAATAGAGACTGTTTCTCTATGTTTTACTTCATCATAATACAATGCACCGTATGGAATATGGATACCATACATTTCTTCGAGACACATTGCCTGGGCAGCCAATTGTACTTCATCTCTTTCATCAGGCTTATGATGACCTCTTTTATACTCCACAGGGTATGGTTTCCAATATCCTTTGTAGCGATTATGAGTTATAGCATCTTCTGATGAATCAGCAGGAATAAGTTCTACAGCATCAGTTACACCATATAGTCCTAATTCTTTAGAGGCTATATGGAGGGAACGAAGCGTGATAACATCACCATTTTTCTGACGATAGAAGGGATTATCTACATTCTTGTGTAGAATCTGCCCTTCTGTCGTCAGTTTATTTTCTGCCCATAGTTGCTCGATATGAATCAAAGCCCATTGTCGAGGGCAGAACATAAAGTGCTGTATCCCCGACAACATGAGCATTTCGTCTTCAGTATACATGATGATACTAAATCAATTCTTCAACTGTTACACCGCTAGGGACAGAGTCCATATCTATTGTAACCTTATAATCGTTAAACGATCTTGGTACCGCATCCGGATTCGTATCAGGATTTCTCTCAATCTTCACCAAATCAAACAATTTATTTGCTGGTGCATTACCCAAAATAGAATCATGTTTGAATACGATTAATTTCTGAGCACTCATCAACCCCCTTGCTGCAGAACGGTCAACATCAAACATGTTCTTCAATGCATCAAAGAATAGTTGAAGATCTTCCTCTGAAAAACCAGTTTGCTTTGCAAGATTAGCAGAGATAAAACCATGACAAACATAGAGACCATAAGGGACTGTTGCTTTGCGACCCATAGTTCTGTTGTCGCCTTTCTGCTTTTCTGCTTCATTTTCTGTAGCGACCGCCATTCGAGTAATAGAATGTTCAGCAGTTGCAATTGAATCTACAGAGCGAGCAAAAGTAAGCTGAATAGGACCTCTTACCTGTCCTGCATTCTTTCCTGTAGACATTACTGCACCAAAAGTACGAATATCATAATAGTTTTTGCACATAAACAAACGAGCAGCAGCTGTTTTGTCTTTTGCGCTCTTGACTTCTGAGTCATCATGTGCCTTATCTATCTCATTGTTGAGAACGGCCTTCTCCTTGATAAAAATATCATACCCATCAGCCAGACTTTTTGCTACCTGCACATAGTTGCGCACCTTACGCTTCAAGCACACATCAGTAACTAAGCCCATACCTGTCTCTGCATCCACACGAGGAAGATTACCTGCATCTGGGTCCCCATTAGGATTACCATCCTGAACATCAAAAATGTACACGAAATCAATTTTATTTTTTAATTCAGCCATAATATATTTTTTTTAACGTTAATATTTTAATCTTTATTCTCTTCCTCTTTCTTCGTAAAGAACTCTTGTCTCTGATGGTAGTATCCTATAAAGAATCTACCCTGGTCTTGAAGATCAAGATGTGCAGGGAAGCCCGATGCAGGAATCTTATCAATAATCTCCTGCTTCATCTTCTCAAAGAAGATTTTCTTACCTTCATTCGTCAACTTCTCCATGTGATGTGAAGAAAGATTGAGAATTGTTGCAAACACAGAAGCTGGTGTTGCACTGGCAGCATTCATATATCTTTCACGTATGCTGCTAATTCCATTTGCATCTTCTTGAATCTTATCAAGAACTGCAAAAAGACGACCACATAAGTAGCCTTGATTAGTGTTACTTTTGTCCAACATAATTTCTATTTTTTTATTATTACTATTTGTTCTATTGAGATATGCCTTGATGATTGCCATACGAGCTATACGAATTGCATCTTTGCTGCCAGACTCAGCTCTTATTCTGCGAATGCATGCAGAAAATAAAGTGAATGGATATGGCGTTCCTTGGAAGATACTTTTAACAATTGATTCTGTGAGATTTGGAGTGATATTATTTCTCCATTTCCCATCATTACTATGGCGTGTTACAGCAGACAACATACTATCAATTGCCATATAAGTTTTTCCATCTTTGCGAGTATCTTTGATTTCCATATCTTTAAAATGACACAGTATCTTTCCAGCAAATTCTTTCAGAGAACATTCAGACCAATATACAACGGCTATTCTTGCCGAATTTGGAGCCAAACCAAGAATATAGAAACGGTCTTCTAATGATGTTTTCAAACTTCCAGAATATATAGCCGTAAACACTTTGCGCACTTGCTCTATCTTAGCATTTGGATCATCAACCTCTTCTTCAGTATATCCCAACAGGTCAAAGAGGCTACCTTCAGTCTGTTCTGCTGCCTCGCTGTTAGAGGACGCCCAAAAGACAAAAGTTCGATTACCTACACTAAACTTATTGTGAGAACCTTTTTGCAACATAGCGTTAAGAGAAGTGGTATAGGCAAATTCTGCTTTTTTAGATATTGGAGCATTACCACATTTCTTCTTGCCATAGGAATCATAGCCAGAGTTAACCTGGAATGCAACTAATTTTGCAGTTGCCTGACTTCCAGGAATCATTGTTGCAGTTGTCGTATCGACAGTAACATCCCTATTTCCAGTTATTAAACAAATATCTTTTTCACCATTCATCTCCTCAGCTTCATCCAATTGCAAGAGTTCTCTTTTTTCTGCAATAATCTTTAAGTCACCTTCAATTCTAAATGAAAATGTAGAATACTTCTTTGACAAGTTCTTTTTTATATCTTCCCACAAACTATCTTGTTTAATAGAGGACAGAATTTCATCTTTATCTTGCTGGTAGAACTTACAGACTAAAGACAACTCATAACTATCAGGATAGGAGTGGAAAATTGAAATTAATTTGTTTTTAAAAGCATCTAGACAACTTTGCTCTTTAATAGAACGTTTATTCTCTAATTCTTTCAGTTCTTCTTTGGCTTTCTCGTATGCACTTTGAGCAGCTACCGATTGGGCAGCCTGCTTCTCCAACAGGTCAACTTGTTCTTTACATTTATCAACCTCTTTGTCCATATCTGCATACCCTAATACATAAGTACTATTATCATACAAATAATTAGCAACTATTGCACTTGAGCGTCCTACATGCTTCTTTACAAGATATGTTCTTGCCTGACTCTTACCCGTACGGCAATCTTCGAAGCGAACAAACCTTCCCTCTTTAGAAAGGACTATAATGAAACCTATCTCTTTTTCTTCCATACCAGGCATTGGAAGATTACCGCATCTATTATAATAATCATATAATGCTTTTAGTATCATTTTAAAATCTCCTCACTATTAATTGGTGGAACAATAATTACGCCATCTTTCATCTGTGGACGATAGAACATTGGCTGGATGTTCTTCTTATCAGCAAAATCTATATCATAGAGCATGATTCCTAAGTCTTTAGTACCACCTTGCTCTTCAGATATTGGTGGAGTCAATGCCTCATCATCAGGATTAACGAGACGGAAAGAGGCAGAGAACTCACGAGTACCAAGATAAGGCTGATTGAAACATTGTCCCTTGCTTGCTCTACGCTCAAACATCTGATAATATTTCATCGGATTCTCATCTTTACCCGGCTCATGAGAAAACAAATCACCTTCAGCCTTTCGCTTCGATACAGAACGGAACTCCATCTTTGCCCAAATTCGATAACCAACATCTTTTAATAGCAAAGTATTTTTCTGCTGGCGTTTTTCCTCTATAAAGATGACAGATTTACCAGCTACCGCCCCCACCTCATTTCTTCTTACAGAAGTCCATTTGATAGGTTTCAACACCTCTATCTTGGTTATCTGCCAATGAATGGCAGGCTTCCAAAATATAGCCTCGAATATAGCTCGTGCAGCTGATGGTGTAATCACATCATAGCTTACACGTTCAACTTTCAGTTCGGGTCTTGTGAAACAAGCCATATCGCCCCACACCTCCAAACAATATTCTTTATCAGTATATTCCATACCATTATATTTTTATTGTATTAATACTTCATTTGCCCAATTATTATCGATGCGCAAGCCTATATGTTCATCATACTGCTGTTTATAATCGACAACAAAGAGTCCCTCTTTTTTCTCACTAACGACACCCATATCTAACAAAGTTTTAAAGTCTGTCTTAGTGATATTTACGATATACTTCGACAGTTTCCTTATCAGCATATATGAAGGTCCCTTTTCCAATAGCTGTTGTATAAGCTCGAAACTATTTCTCCAACAGACGATAACATTGATACCATTATCAACTATCATCTGAAACTCTTTTGCTGCAGTAGCAAAACATATTTCCTTAGGATTATAAAGATAATGCTTCATACCCTTTACATCGAAACATTCCTTTCTGCAATATAATTGCTTGAAATATAAAGTCATCGCTTTTGGATCAAACCAATCCATACCTGCACTAAGACTTAACCTTGCATTATTTGCAGCCTGCATATCTCCTCTAGGAAGATTATGCTCTTTAGACAAAGAAAAGACATAAGTAGTACTTAAGCCATTCTTTCCTTCTCGATTACATCGACCTGCAGCTTGCAATACAGAGTCAAGCCCAGCTTCTTGCCTATATACAACAGGAAAATCCAAATCAACTCCAGCTTCAATCAATTGCGTGGAGACTACACGGATAACTTCATTCGTATCGTCCTTTAGAGCTTTTTTGAGTTTATCTAACGTCTCGCTAATATGTGCTGGACACATCATTTTTGAAAGATGTAATGTAATCCCTTCTTGCGGCAAACGTGCATAGAGTTCTCTAGCATCACGACGTGTATTCACAATACAAAGCACTCTTTTATGCTTGCTCAACATCTCAGCAACCTCATCATACGTTCTCCCTTCGTTATTGATACTTAACTTTACCCTTCGCAACTTGTCATGCAACTTAAACTCACTAGGAATGATTTCTGTAATATGGTCAATTCCTCTGAATGCTGCTTTTGGATTACATCCTTCTATAAGCCCACTTAACACGGGTTGACTTGCTGTAGTAAACAAGAAAGAAACATTGAATAGTTTATGGTACGTTTTCAATGAATCCACAACAGGTTGAAGATAATCCATCGGAAGTGTCTGTACCTCATCTAAGATCACTACACTGTTGACTATATTGTGAAGCTTCCTACAAACAGATGGCTTATTGCTAAACATAGATTCAAATAATTGCACATTAGTCGTTACAATTATCGGATAGTCCCAATTTTCTGTCGCCAACTTCATTTTTTCCTGAAGTCTTTCATCTTTGATTTGCTCAGGATCCACATTGCTATGATGCTCCAAAACATTCTCTTCTCCAAAGATGCTTCGTAGAACAGATGCCGTCTGAACAATGATACTTGTATATGGAATGGCTATAATAATTCTTTTCTGACCATTTCTGATAGCATGCTTCATTGCCCATACCAAAGAAGACAAAGTTTTTCCTCCACCAGTTGGTACCGTCAAACTATAAAACCCGATTTCAGTATCTGACATTTTAATACATTGCTGTTGGACTTGATTTCTTATAGCATTTACATTAGAATTATCTGCTTTAGCTTTCAAATCCTTCAGTTTATTTTCGAGTAAAGGCAACAATTCATATAACGTAGCTTTATTACGTCTTAACATAGAAGATTCTTTATCCATAAAAGCTTCTGTATCAAGAAAGTCAGCATCCACCAAACACGAAAACATCATACGAGCTAAATGATGAAAATCATTAGTTTGAATCTTGAAAGCAGGTACATTTAATTTTTCCTTTCCTATATTGATATTAACTTCTGCTGGAATATCCTGATTAAGAATTCCTTCTATCTCATCATAATCATGTAAGCCTGTATGATGAGACACTATTTGATTAACGAAGAAAATATCAGCAGATTTACCATAAAGTTTTCGTGCCAAAACTCCACCAATAAATGCATGGTTATAATTACCACAAACTTTAATACCAGGCTCATATCCACTCTCTTTTTTAATATGCTGCTGAAAAGCATGTGATTCCTTACCCTTGTCATGAAGCTGCCCCAAAACTTTCCCCCATTCACTCATACCAAATTCACCAGCGAAACGAGAAGCAAGCCTAGTTACACCAACAGAATGTTCCTCATTAGATTGTATAATCCAATGCCCTACATTATCTCGATATATATGTGATATTAATTCTGCCATTTTCATTTTTACTTTTATAATTTTCTTATTCTAGCTTCCATTCTCCTCTCTCTTCCTATTGTCTCTGGAAATTCATATTTACCCCAACCAACTTCCAGCCTGTTCTTCTTGATTTTTTCATCAAACCACCAGTCGTAGTGTTCACGGGAAATCATGCGGATATCCCAGGCTGCATGTACTTGGGCGGCTATCGATATGCCATATACTTCCCTGAGGTCTATCATTTCTTCAAGCATAAGCTCATCTCGCTTTTCACTTCCCATTTCCTCGATTAAAGCCTGCTTGGTAAAGAGGAAAAAGCCAGCAAACTTATTACAGCGCTTCTCTACGTCCAACTCTGCACTTGCAGGAAAGGTAAGAAGCAGATGAGCTAACTCATGCGCTGCCGTAAAACGGAGACGTTCTATTGTTGTTTTCTCCGGACGCATATCGAGAACTATCAGGGGATGCCTCTTATCTGCCCATGTACTCATACCCCATACGTTATCAGGCAATTCTGTTGATAAAATCTTAATGCCTTTTCGCTCTAATAATCGAAGAACGCCGGAAATCGGTCCATCACCACTATGCCATCGTTTTCTCAAAAGGTCGGCAGCATATATTGCATCCTCTAGGGTGGAAACCTTAGTTCCTTTGATAGGATTCTTAAAAAGGATGTTTTTAAAGTATTTCTCTTCATGAGAGCTAGACTGACAATATATCAAACGCTCCTTGGCAAGATACTGCTCTGCCCAAAAAGAGAGTTTCGCTTCCAGGGCTTGCAATTCGTCTTCGGATAACTTACCATTGGAGGTGGTACGGAGCATCGGAACATCGATCTTGAGATTGATTCCTTCGAAATATGCCTCGCTGATATTGAGGGCTTTGGCTATGGCTTGCAGGGCATCACGCTTGGGGCGCATAATGCCTTTCTCATAACGGGATATACTCTGCTTGGTGATGGCTCCGTCGGTCCGCTCTACGAGTTTATCCATACTGAGTCCCATCATCAGGCGCGCTTCCCGCAATCTTATTGAAAATGAGTCATTAGTCATAATTGTCAGCTCTTTGATTTGTTGACAAATATAACAAAAATAATTGATTTTGTAACTAAGTGTTTATAAGATTTAACACAAAAAAGCAGGCAAATGATAAAATAACAAGAAGAATTTAGGCAAAATCAGGTTTACACATTATTATAATAGAAAACACCTTGACCATACAAAACATACAGTCAAGGTGTTATACATATATTCATTCTCTATCTTAGTTGCTATAAGCACTCTCACCATGCTCGTAGATGTCGAGACCTTCCTCCTCT
>ERZ1023621.334-NODE-334-length-13524-cov-12.046848_pt1 | contig 13524 bp, 9 predicted proteins | sample MGYA00380330_ERZ1023621 | MGnify/ENA primary metagenome ERZ1023621 (study PRJEB33179, sample SAMN07448975) | human gut metagenome | biome: Human-gut; feature: Human associated habitat; material: Faeces | host: Homo sapiens | place: India: Bhopal | collected...
AATGGTTTTTCTTATTATTTATTTTATTATTTTTTTATTTATAAATTCCCCCCACACATACGTTAAATATAAAGAAATTATTAAATTTTCACGTTAAAAACTTTTATGTTTCACGCATTATTTGTAAATTTGTCGGGTCTTATAACAATAGTAATTAACAAAAATCTAATTATAAAAACAGAAGCATCAAAAACATAGACAAAACAACAAACCACACCCCAACACACCACAACAACAAAACATAAACAAAAACTATACACCCCAACAAACAACGCCCAGTATCAACAACTGGAAGATAAAACAAACCAGTAAAAAAACAAAACGTAAATTAACTAAGGATTGATGTACCAACACCTGCTATCTAAATAGTGGATGCAACTATCAATTCTGTATATAATATAAGGTATAAAGCAGCAAAGCTTGGGGACTAAGGTGCCACCCCGGTGTCTGTGTCTCGCTAAAGCTACGTCATATACATTAATATATATGTGAATTTTTATGAAGAAGTTGGCAATTCTAATCGTTGCGATATTGTCAATGGCAAGCTCGCAACTGTCTGCTCAAAATGTAGCCGTAAAGACAAACTTCCTTTACTGGGCTACTACCACACCTAATATCGGAGCCGAGGTTTCGATAGACAGGAATCATACAGCCCAAATGTTTTTCGGACTAAACCCTTGGAAACAGTCGGGAGGCGATCATTCTACATTGCGTCATTGGTCGTTTACGCCCGAATATAGATACTGGTTCTGCCAGAGTTTCAATGGTTGGTTTGTTGGAGCACATCTCATGGGAGGTGAGTTTAACGTTAGTGGGGTAGACTTTCCCTTTGGATTGCTGTCCACACAGAAGAACCACCGCTATGAGGGATGGTTCATTGGCGGAGGCGTAAGTGGCGGATATCAATGGCCGTTGTCAAGACATTGGAACCTTGAGACATCACTTGGCTTAGGCTACGACTTCATAAAGTACGACAAATATAAATGTGGCACATGTGGCAGAAGGCTAAAGAGCAGCCACACCAACTACTTTGGACCTACCAAGGCAGCCCTGTCGCTGATATATGTATTATAGAACAAAGCTGAAGAACGATATGAAACTGAACTTTCTTTACATATTGCCATTTCTAACACTTGCCGTATGTCCATGCCGAGGACAAGAGTGCAAGGGTGTATCCATAGCCAACAGCAGCATAAAGGTGGAGAATGTAAGGGTGAGCCATACCGACAAGCAGATTACGTTGTCTATGACTCTGAACCTCGACAGTCTGCGGATGCCTACTAACAACCAGTTTGTTCTTTCTCCATCCATAACAACTGCCGATGGCGATGTGGCTATGCCTAAGATTGTGGTTAACGGCAACCGACAGCACATTATGCAGCAGCGCAACCGCCACAACAATTATGGTGCTGATGCCTACATCGTGAAACGCACCAACGGCAAACCGCAGCAGATAGCCTATCTGCGCTCTGTTACCTACGACAAGAAGCTTGTTGACTATAAGGTGCGTATTAACGAGGACCTTTGCGGATGTGGCGACAACCTTGCCAACACGCAATACGAACTGATGGAGTATCGCCGACCAACTGCCAAGTTTGTAAGACCTGAGGTGGTGGCAGAGAAGATACGCGAGCTTGATAAGCGTGCATACATCGACTTCCCAGTCAACCGCACCGAGCTTAACCCACTATATAGGCGCAACCCGGAGCAGCTTGACAGTATAGTTAAGACTATCAATACGCTTAAGGAAGACAAGAACCTTACGGTGTTGGCTGTCAATATACATGGCTTCGCATCGCCTGAGGGACGATTCGAGAGCAACGACCGCCTTGCCAAGGGACGTGCGCAGACGCTTATGGAATATGTACAGCGTATGGTAAGGCTCGATGAAGACTTGTTCTCGGTATCGCATACTGCAGAAGATTGGGACGGTCTGCGCAAGTTTATTGCCGAAAGCAACATGGAGCACAAACAGCAGATACTTGATATTGCAAACGATACTTCTATTAAGGAGGACGAGCGTGAGGCTAAGATTAAGACTGCATTTGCAGACGAGTACAAGTTCCTTCTGGCTGCATGCTATCCTGCCCTGCGCCACTCAGACTACCATATTAAATATAAGGTGCGCCCATTTAATGTTGACGAGGCTAAGGCTTTGGTAAAGACCCGACCACAGTTGCTCTCGCAAAACGAGATGTATATGGTGGCACAAACCTACGAGCCTGGCTCAAAGGAGTTTAACGAGATAATGGAGATAGCGGTACGTATGTATCCTGATGATCCAACAGCCAATCTTAATGCAGCTTGCACACGACTGAACGCAGGCGATGCCGAGGGTGCAAAGCCTTATCTTGACAAGGCTGGAGACAGCGAGGAGGCTAAGGCTGCAAGAAAAGTATATGAAGAGATTAAATAATATAATTAACATAAATAATTAAACTCAAAGTATTATGAAGATTTTTAAATTTTTCCCTTTGGCATGCGCTGCTCTGATGATGTGCGCATGTAGTTCGGACGATCCAGGCGAAGGCAAAGGTAACCCGAATGTAGCTGGCGAAGCCCAGTATCTGGCTGTGAATATCGTTAATGTTGGTACTACGCCGACACGTGGTAGTAGTGCAGATCCTAACTATGCGGATGGAACTGATGCAGAAAACAAAATTAACAAAGTACGTTTCTACTTCTTCAATGCTGATGGTACACCTTATACATTGGTAGGCACAGAAGAGACAACTACAAAAACAAATGTGAACTGGCTGGAGCAGAAGACAATAAGCAAAGATGAAGGTTCTACAGGTTCTGTAGACAAAATATTGAATACTGTGCTTGTGATTAAGGGTTCTACTGCTGCAGCTCCTGCAAAGATGGTTACTGTTATCAATCCTGAAACTCTTACACCTACAACCCTTAAGAGTGATGGTGCTGTAAGCCTAAACGAGCTTTGTGATGGTATAAATGACACTAAGTTCTATAATACTACTTCTGTATCAGACTTTGTGATGACAAACTCTGCATACCTTGAGGCAGGCAGAAAGGTTTGCCCATCTTTAGTTTCTGGTCACGTTGAGACAAGTGAAACAAACGCAAAAGGTAACCCTGTGGATATCTATGTAGAGCGTGTAGCTGCTAAGGTTTCTACAGAATTGACAGCTGCTAAATTCGAAGTTGGTACGGCTGCTAATTGGGGTGACGGACTATACAAAACTACAGACCCAGTTTATACATATGGTGCCAATACTAAAATCTATGCTGTTATTGACGGTTGGGGTGTAGCAGACGAGAACGAAAAGGCTATGGTCGTTAAGCAGATTAGTGACAGCTGGACTAATGATAATTTGGGTATTACTCCTTGGAATACAGCAGATTATCACCGTTGTTTCTGGGAGTCAATGATGCCTAACGCTACTGGTACAAGTATTTATAGCAATGTTAACCACGCTTTTAAAGATTACACGGCTAATATTAAAACTGGTATAAAATATACATTGCCTAATACTGCCGCTGCTGCAACCGAATATACCGACAAGAAGGAGAACAACATGACAAAGTTCTTGGTTGCTGCAACTCTTAAATACCAGGATGCTGCTGGTGCATGGCATAATGCTGAGGTTTGTAAGTATAGAGGTGTAGAATATCTTGGCATAGAAAATTTGAAAGAGGCTGTTGCTACTGCTTACAACAAATACTATAAGAAGGTTGGCACAGATTACAAGGAGCTTCAGGCTGCTGATATCGATTTCTCTACAACTACAACTTCAACAACTACAACATTGAAGGACTATCAGGTAGTTCCTACATTAGCTCCGACTGTAACTGAAGTTTACCAGAAAACCGCAACAGGTGGTTATAATGATGTTACTGCTGCTGCGAAAGCTGATATCGAACAGTTCACAGCTGATGTAAGAAAAGATGGTAAGGTATACTATTACATTCCTATCAATCACCTCGGTACCGCTGGTTCTGTAGCAGAATGTGGTATCGTACGTAACCATTGGTATAAAGTAACATTGAATTCTATCACAGGTCTTGGTACTCCTGTTTATGATGAAAACAAGACTATCGACCCTACAACACCAAAAGACGAGAATACATACCTCGCTGCAAGAGTCAACGTTCTCCAGTGGCGCGTAGTTTCTCAGAAAGTAGATCTTGGTAAGTAATACTCTCCCTTCAACATATTAGGTACGGCCATGTGCCGTACCTAATATGTCACCCCTTATCTAATTGCACAGAACTCACATTATATACTGCTTATATGAGATACTTTAAGTCTGTCTTGAACATAACAACCATTGCCATGCTCGCTCTGTTGTTGACTTTCGCTGTTTCTTCTTGCTCGATGATGCACGATGATATGAGCGGATGCAAGAAAGAGCTGAGAGTTAGGTTCGCATATGATATGAATATGAAGTTTGCTGATGCCTTTGCCTCGCAGGTGAAGACAGTAACCCTTCATGCCTATAACCGAAATGGCAAACTGGCATTCAAGAAGACCGAGAAGGTGAGCGATATAGCTGCAGCAGGAGGCTATATGACGCTGGATATCGACCCCTGCATTTATACTCTGCAAGTATGGGCAGAGGGCGAAGAACGCCAAACTAACTCGTACATATACAATACTGACGGCGATATAAACAACGACGTCACCAAACTCGACTGTAAGATAAACCGTACAGACAGAGACGTTAAGCACGACCTTACCACACTCTACCACGGACTGCTAAAGGATGTAGACCTGCGTATGGAGGACTATGGGGTAAAGACTGTGGTTGTGCCACTTACAAAGAATACAAATAATGTCAAGGTGGTGATACAGAACGCTATTGGCGTGAAACTGAACGCTACCGACTTTGACTTCAAGATAGAAGACGACAACGGATGGCTTGCCTACGACAACTCACCAGTTGTGGACGACTCGATTACTTATCATCCTTGGTCGCAATACGATGGAGTGGTGAACTCGGCAAGTGAGGATAATACTCAGGTGTCGGCTGTTGTGGCTGAAATGACAGTTAACAGACTGTTGGCAAGCAAGCATCCACGACTAAAGGTGTACAATAATCTTAACAAAAAAATGGTGTTCAGTATTCCGCTTATCGACTATGCCTTGCTGGTTAAGGGCAACTACAACAAGGCTATGACCGACCAGGAATATCTCGACCGACAAGACGACTACAGCTTCATCTTCTTTGTAGACGATCACCTCGACTGGCTTAGTGCCACTATCTACGTAAACTCGTGGCGCGTGGTGCTGCAGAATGTAGACATGTAGATTTATAATAAAACAGTACAGTATTAAACATATCCATATAGAATAGTGCGGATGTTAACACGTTTTATCGATAAGTTCATTCAGAGGGTTGCCTTTGTCATCATGCTGTGTATGGTGATGGCAGCTTGCTCCGACAGCGATGATGATGCTGTCGGCACAGAAGACGTGTCGGTAGCATTCACACTTACTGTTGCCGATGCCACGTCTACTCGTGCCGATAACGACGGATGGGACGACTATTCACCAGCGCAAGATGGTATACTGAACGAGAACATGGTGAATACCGACGATATTATTATTGCCATTTACGACGATAAAGGCAATAAGGTGGACATCGTAGAGGACTTGCGTGTGACAAAGATTAGCGACGCAAGTGGTACTGGCACTATGTATGCCATTACGGGTGTATGGCGAAACGCTAAGCCTAACGTAGAGAGGGCTAAGAGATTGATGGTGATGGCTAACTGCAATACCTCTGTATGGGGAGACCCGTCGAAGTTGACTTACGACCTATTGCCTGAAGAAAGAAAGTATATACCTATGTGGGGCGTGGTTAAGATTCCTGCCGCATTGACGTTGGGCAAACAAAACAAATTGCATAATATACGGATGCTTAGAGCTATGGCTAAGGTGAGCGTGAAACTGCGTGATGATATGACAGATTATGGCTACGCTATAGGCAGCATGACCGTGAACAACTACAACACCAAGGGATATTGTGTGCCAAAGACATTCAACGAGGTGGATAACACTTCAGATGTGCGCTTCGCAAATTCGCTGAATGTTTTTGATAGCCATGCCGACAAAATAGCCCTACCTACAACGGCTCCGCTATACTTGCCTGAGTACGACAATTCGGGTACCAATCCTACTACAATAACTGTTAATCTCAACCGCAATGGTACATTGGAGGGTACGTATACTTTGTATTTTCGTAACTACGACTCGGATGGCAAGCCTACAGGTCCTACCTATCCTATACAGCGCAACCACTACTATCAGTACTTGATATATAAGGAGACAGGAAAGATTATTGTTACGTTGCACGTTAGGAAGTGGAACCGACGCATATATCCCGAAAACGACGGAATAATAATGTAAAAATCATATAAGAGAAGATATAAAGCCATATGAAGAAGCTTTCGATATTCATAATGTCTGTTATTGCATTGCTTGCCTTTGCAGGCTGTACAGCCGATACTGACAACAACAACGATAAAGGTGGCAATGGAAAGGTGAGGGTTAGAATCAACATCTCATCATCGGGCATATCTTCGGCATCGCGTGCCTCGGGCGACTTGTCGTGGCACGACGAGTATGTTGAGCCTGGCGAGAAGATGAAGAACTGCTTTGTAGTTATTGTGCAGAAGGGCAAAATAATCGACTTGCTCAAGAGTGAGGAATATGCTCAGGAACAAGACTATGTAGGCACACTGGAGTCGACGCTTGACGAGGGCGAGACTACATTTTATTCGTTTGCCAATATCTCGCCAGAAGATCTTGGATTCGTTTCTACCCCAGACTACTATACCAAGTTGCATCCTAACACACCGTTTCCTACCAACTTTGACAGCAAACTTTATGCTGTAGCGGGCAATAAGGGGGCTGCAATAGTAAAGTCTGCTGATGAAGCGCCGTGGAGAAAGGATGTATTTGCGAATGGCATTCCGATGAGCAACAAGCAGACTATCACAATAAAGAAGACCACGCAGCAGGTGGATCTTGAGGTGATAAGAATGATGGCAAAGATGAAGTTGAAGCTGACTAATGCCACTTCTAAAGATATTACACTAAAGAGTATTTCGCTGAGCGATATTACAACTAACGGTACGACGGGTGCAGAGAATCTGTATCTATTGCCCGGCAAGGATAATGGCGTAGCCGTTGAGCCACATCTAAGTCCTTTGGCTACATATAATATATATAAGGTGGATCTTTGGTCGAAGGTGGACGAAAAGGAAGTGCCTTGGATAAAGATTCCTGCCAATACGGCTACTTCAAAGAAGTCTGTGGAGGTGACATTCTATCTGAATGAGTCGGTAGCAAAATCGCCAGAATATTTTATCCTGAATCTGGAGACCGACAATCTTGCAATAAATAGACGTATCACACTTGCCAAGTGGGACGTGATGGCACGCAACGACTATTTGGAGGTGCCCATAAAACTAAGCGACTATCAGATAACTTTCGATGTGCAGCAGTTTACTGCCATTGGCGTGTTGCCAAGCATCAGCCAAGTTGACGATAAGTTGACGGTGAAGTTTAAGAATTATGGCGAGTTCCATCTTGTGCCTCATGTTAAGGAGTATTCTACTGGAACAGAACTTGTAGGCGGCTCAGATGCCGTTGGCAGTTGGACTGTAGCAGGATGGTCTACTATAAAACAAGACCCTGATGGCGCTGATGGTGTGAGCATCTACGACCGCTCGCCAAAATATGTGCCTAAACGATTGACTATAGATGGCGTGATGGGCAATCGCCCAGGATATGCTGTGCACGAGATACAGATACACATCGGTGGACTGGACTATAACATCCCGTATAGAGTAGAAATAGTTAAAGAATAAATCTGCTTGATATAATATGATAAAGAGGTTAAGATATATATATGTATGCGTAATGGCGATGTTGGCATGTTGTGTCAGCACAAGCGTTCGTGCCCAAAGTGTGTTTGCACATTATAATGGCGTGAATGGTCTGCCGTATATCAGGAATCCATATGGTATAGAGATGCAGCAGGTGCATGAGTATGAGTATACTTATTATGTAACGGCAGGAAAGAAAGTCGACTTGCTATTGCCATTTCAAGGGTATTATAGTACAGATTATACTACAAAACTACATGACGAACCTAAGGGTTACATTCGATGGTACGACTACAAGACAGATATGAAATCTAATAGTCTTGTGATATGGAGTCCCAATCATGGTTTTTTGCAGGATGTAAAAGATAAAGATGGCAAGAGTAGGGGTTATTTCGGTTGGAAAAACAACCCGAAATCAGAAAACGCTGGACCGACTATAGTTACACATGGTGTGCAATATGCACCACCAGCAGCTGCGGCATCTGCCGATTGGGAAGGTGAAGAGATAGCTTGTGATGTGAGCAAATATACCGACTTTGAGCCTGTGGTTAGTGGCGAAAACCAATATTTCACCCACGAGCCAACATTGCAGATACGCTATATCTTCCATATTCGCCCAGCAAAGGCTATGGCAGAAAACATCGTTAAGACAACCTCTACCGACTTGCGCACAGCAGACTCTGACCTAACGATAGAGGACAACCGCCGTATTGTGTTTGGTGCGAAGGATGGGGATGCAAAAATGTCGATACGTGTAAATTATAAGCCGAGCAATTACTATTTCTATGCCTTAAAACCAAGCGACGGAATACCAAGACATCTTTTCTCTTCGGACGAAGCGAATAGCATAAAACAAGCCGACTATGACAAGAGCACACTATATAATGCCAATAATTTTATATGGATTGCTTATGACGAGAAAAAGACAAAGTATACTTTGTTGTATTCAAGTGAAGCCAAACAAATGATTGATAAAACTGACATGAACACCTTGAAGAATGGGGTGTGGTACAACTTGGATGGTACAGTTGCTTCATCAAAACCAACCATAACTTTCGGAAGTATAGTATATTTTGTGGTTTACGCCTACTATAATAATATCAATATCAAAGCTCCAATAGCCAACTTTGAGGTGCTATATCAGAACACTTATCCAAAGACTATGAAGCAGCTGATAGATGATGGAGACAGCGAGCGTACACTTGACTATTTTGAGTCGCATTATAAGCAAGCCACAAAGCCAATTTCGTTTGACGACGATAACGACAAGCTTACCGTGGTGGCTCCTACAAAGGAGAACAATATGGCACGTTATGCCTCAAGATGGGACAGACGTGCATATAGCTTTGTATATCCACAGTTGCGCGACCAAGCATGCCCTGTTAAGTACGCTTTAATACATGGCGAATATGGATTGTTTAAGAGTGCTAACTTGGCTGGAGTATCAGACAAGTCGCAAACCACAGCGGCAGGAAATACTTTGTATAGTTGGAATGCTCCTGACGATCCGGTACTTTATGACCGTACTTATGCAATAACCAACGGCAAGCAGTATGGCTACTTCCTCTATGTGGATGCATCAGACGAAAGCCGACAGATAGCTTTAATAGACTTTAAGGCAGACCTTTGCTCGGGAGCACGTCTGATATTCTCGGCTGCTGTTACTGACTTTACAGCTTCTTCTGCTCCAGTAGAACCTCAGGTGCTGTTCAAACTATATGGCATCATAAAGGATGAGAACGACAAGGTGACTCATCAGCGACTGCTGACATCATTCACATCTGGCGACTTTAACTCTAACACGGAAGGCAATAGACAAGCTGGTACTTGGTTTCAGGTGTACAGCCGAATAGTGATGAGAAAGAATTCGGGAGTGGAAAACTATTCCGACTTCCGTATTGTGCTCGACAATATGTGCTCGGGTACTCATGGTGCCGACTATGCCATTGACGACATTCGACTATATATTCAGCATGCAAAGGTGGACGTGGTGCAGAATCAGCCTGCTTGTCCTGACGCTACTAACGAAAGCGTGGCAAACTCTAATATTACACTCAAGATAACTTCGCACTACGAAAATGTGCAGGCTATAACAGGTGTGGGCAAAGAGTCGAAGTTGTTTTATCGAATATCCGATATGGATGGCAATCCGTTTGCGGGTATCGACTATAATGACGACGGTACGGTAGACGAATATGGCGTGGTAACTATACCTGCCAACTATGATGCAAGTTCAAAGGCGTTTGAGATAGACCCTGAGGGACATGTAATATTGGTGATTGCCAACAGGCACTTCGACTTGCCTTTGGGAAAGAAGTTCTATGTTTCGGTAGCTTATCCTGATGCTGATGGCAAGCCTGAGGAATGGGGTAAGCAAACTGATGCATGCTCATCGTATAGCGAGGAATTCAGTATTGTGCAACAGAGGGTAGCCATATCCGATGCAAACGGAAGTGTGGTTACTACTGTGCGCGTGTCGTGCGACGGCAATAGTACGCCTGATGTGGATATTACTGCAAAGCTTGAGACTGCCGACAATGTGGGCGGTGGTTCAATCTTGCTTAATAACGTGAAGTTTGACTGGTTTGTGGGAACTCCTGATGGAGCAGACAATAAGTTTTCTACTATCACAGATTTGCAGCAGGCATTAAGAAACTATCGCGACAAATATCCTGATGAGACTTCTCTTAATGCAGCATTCAAAACATCTAATCCTGCCGACTATGCATTGCTGGAAAAATATATCGCTGGCGTAAATGGCGAGGGAACATTGGTATTGGCGGTAAGCAATAGTCTTACGGGGTATAAGTTTAAGCAGGTGGGAACATACAAGATAGCGGCTGTTCCTATTGCAACTTCAATAAAGCAGGGAAACGTGACTTACGAAATATGCCCAGACCCTATGTACTTCACTATTCGTATTGTGAAGGATGGTCCGAAGCTTACACTTGGTTTCGACCAAGTGGCTTATCCTACTGACGACCGTGCCGTGCGCATTGGTTTGCCACAAATAAAGGCGATGCTGAAAAAGCTCGATGATGAGACCGATAATGGCATGCTGATATTACCGGTGGCTGATCTTAATAATGGAAAAGATAAAGATATTGAGATCATATTCCGTGATAAGAATGTATTTATCTCCGACACTAATGACCCTACTTTCACTACTACAAAACAGATTGTTGGTACTTTGAAAGAAACTACTCTTAAGACAGGAGACAAGGAATTGGGACTGGTGTTTGATGATAAAGTCTGGGATATTCTGCACGAAGGATATTGGTATGAATTGAACTTCTCGTATGAGCTTAATAGTAGTACGATTGCTGCATGTCCTGGCGATATGTTTATAACATTTAAGGTGGTGCCAGAATACCTTACATGGTTTCCTTCTGTTGCAAACAAGCTTAATGCCAACTGGAACAACGACCTGAACTGGAAGAGATCTACGGCAGCAGAGCTATACGACAAAAAATATGAAGACTATGGTGAGGCTACTTATGACAACCAGGATTATACTAAAACAAACCTAACGAGACAACAGGCATTTACGCCAATGAAATTCTCGAAGGTTGTTATACCTGAAAACAAGTTGGTATATCCAGGACTTGGCAATATCGTATACCGTGTGGGTAACGATATCGCTACGAAGTTGACAAACTTTAAGGGCGAAGAAGCTACATCGGGTATTGCATACGACTTTGTGGTGTCATGGAACGACAATACTGCCGACCATTCGACAGACGGAAAAGGAACGTTTAAATGCGAGACTTTCCATGGTAACCTCTGCGACCAGATATTCTTCAAGGCACGAGCAGAGCTGCTCAACCAACAATACCTTATATATAATAAGGCGTATGTGGAGAAAGAGGTGACTCAGAATAAATGGAATATTATTTCGACACCATTGAAGGATGTATATGCGGGCGACTTCTTTGTGCCTTACGAAGATTCTTCTTCGGAGATTACAAATGGTATAGAGGATGCGAAGGCTTTCACTGAAATCAACTACGCTTTTACAAGAAACGACCGCGTAAAGGCTCCTGTTTATCAACGCAACTGGGATAGAAGTGGTGAGCAGATTTTGGAACTTAATAAGAAATATGAAGCATACGATTATGATAATAATACTCAGCGCATAGATACCATCTCTGAAACTTCTATGACTGTAGCCTCGCTATATTGGAGCCATGTTTTCAATAAGATGAACGAAAAGTATGAGGATGGTAAAGGTTTTGCTATGAGAGCTGGTGACGATTATAGGAATGTTGCTCCAAAGTGGTTATTCCGTTTGCCAAAGGAGGATGTGGAATATACATACTTCAAACCAGATGGAGGGTATTCTGACTTGAATGTTTCTGTGCCAAAGCCAGAAAAGTATATGCTAAATTTGCCATACTCTAATGAGTCAGGTTTGTTGGGCGAAATCTCTCAGCCTCTCACAGCCAACACTCATAGCAATAATCGCTACTACATAGTGGGCAACCCTTATACTGCTTCGCTTAGTATGTATCGATTCTTGAACGGAAACCCGAGCTTTGAACGTAAGGTGTGGACTTTAGTTGATGGTGTTCTTAAGGCACATAGCGTGCCAGAGGGTACATACAACCGCAGTCAAGATTATATCATTGAGCCAATGCAAGGCTTCTTTGTGAAGGTTAAGGAGGGCGAGACGGTTAGTCAAGCTAACTTTACTTTGATGATGACTACTGACCGCTGGATATCTGGTGGTACTGCTGTACAGGAACCTGCTGCAGTATATATCAATGTAGTTAATGATGATAATCTGTGTTCTACAGCTAAGGTTGTGATTAGCGACGATGCCGACGACGAATTTGTTGATGATGAGGATGTTGAGTTGCTTAACAACTCTGATATTGAAGATGTTCCGCAAGTGTATACTGTCGCGGGCAATCAGGCTGCTGCTTTTAACAAACTCTCAAACATCAACTTCCTGCCGTTGGGCATCATTGCTAAGGAGGATGGAAAGGTGATGAGAAATGGCGCAGCTGTTAATGTTGAAATATCAGCAAACCGCTATGTTACTGATAAGCTGTTTGTGTTTGATGCCAAGATGGGAACTTTCACTCCTGCCGATGCTCCAATATCTATTATGGCTAATGAGCATGGTAGATACTACATCACCACATCGACTTACAACTTGAAGCAACATAATGATGAGGCTAATATCAAGTGTTTCTCGCCTAATAGCGGTACTATAACGGTGAGTTCACCTAATATAGCTATTGCCAATGTGCGTATATACAATGCCGAAGGCTTGCTCTTAACATCGGCTTTAGGCATTAATCAAGCATCTTGGACCAAAAATATTGGTTGTGGCTTATTTATTGTAAAGGCTGAAACTATGGATGGACAGAGCAAGACATTCAAGCTAAGTGTAAGATAATACACCTATGCAGTGGGGCGTAACCATAACTTCCGATAACTATATATATTATAAGGTATATCTTGTAAACGAATGTTAAAAGACGATTTGTTTGCAAATTTATTATCGGAATGTTTTGGTAGTATGAGAAAAAGTGTTACCTTTGCATCCGCTTTCGAACTTAAAGTAAGAGCTAAATAAAGCGAGATACCGATAGGAAGAAGGCAAGTAAAGAAAGAGTTCTTTGAAAAGATTTACATAAGACAGATAAAGTAGTACAAGAA
>ERZ1023621.337-NODE-337-length-13487-cov-11.979973_pt1 | contig 13487 bp, 14 predicted proteins | sample MGYA00380330_ERZ1023621 | MGnify/ENA primary metagenome ERZ1023621 (study PRJEB33179, sample SAMN07448975) | human gut metagenome | biome: Human-gut; feature: Human associated habitat; material: Faeces | host: Homo sapiens | place: India: Bhopal | collected...
ACACGTGAAGGTCGTCGTCAATCTCTGGTCCTTCAGCAAGGGCGAAGCCCATACGCTGGAAGATGTCGATAATCTGGTTCTTAACGATATTAAGCGGATGACGTGTGCCGAGCTGTATTGGATAAGCAGAACGTGTGAGGTCAAAGTCGTCTGCCGACTCCTCAGCAACCTCGTTCTGTTCCTTAAGTTCGTTGATTTTCTGTAGTGCGAGTTGCTTCAACTCGTTGATCTTCATTCCGACAGCCTTTTTCTGATCGGCTGCCACATTACGGAAGTCAGCCATAAGAGCTGTTATTTCGCCCTTTTTGCTGAGATACTTCAGTCTGAGCTGCTCAATCTCTTCGGCATTGTTGGCCTTGAGATTGTTCACTTCATTAAGAAGCTGGTCTATCTTTTCTAAAATCATATAATGTATAATATTTATTTCTGTATTTTTAAAAAACAATGCAAAGGTAATATTTTTTGGCATAATAAAGAAGTTTATCGAAATAAAGTTGTACTTTTGCGTTTTAAAATTTGAGGGATGTAATAAAGTCCTACAACGTAGTATGAGAAAAGGAATTTTTTTTATTGTGCTTGCCATTGTGGTATGCGCGGTAAGTTTTTCTTCAGTAGGCTGTACTGACAAGAAGCCTACACCAACCGATTCGGACAGCGTGGTGTCCGCCGTTGGGCAAGAGGTGGTAGACACGATGGAACAGATAATCGCCGAGACACCTATGCCTAAGGCAGCCGACGAGTTGTTCGACGATTTCTTTTTTAACTTTGCCGCCAACCGTAAGCTTCAGATGAAGCGTATCCACTTTCCGTTGCCTGTTTATACTGGTGGCGACTCGGTGTTGATACAGAAGAAGCGTTGGAGAATGGACAACTTCTTCATGCGCCAGGATTTCTACACGCTGATATTCGACAACATGAAGCAAATGAATGTTGTTAAGGATACGGCAATTGGTCATGTGGTTGTGGAGCGCATCAATCTTAAGCGTCATCATGTGCGTCAGTATGTGTTCAACCGCATAATGGGACAGTGGATGATGACTCGTATTGTGAACAAATCGTTGGCTAAGAGCAAGAATGCCTCTTTCTTGCAGTTCTACAGCAAGTTTGTTGCCGATTCTACTTTCCAGATTAAAAGCATCAACGATCCGCTTGAGTTTACTGGTCCAAATCCCGACGACGACTTCTCTACAATGAGTGGCATACTTGCTCCAGAACAATGGCCGTCGTTTGCGCCTGAGTTGCCTAACTCGGTAATATACAACATATTGTATGGACAGAAGTATTCGGAGAGCAGTCAGAAGATATTTGTGATACGTGGTATTGCAAACGGACTTGAGACCGAGCTCACCTTCCGTCGCAAGGGTGGACATTGGAAACTGATGAAAATAATAATGTAGACATTACTAACACGAATATGAAGGACATTCTCAACTGTAGTCTTCTTGCCCACAACACGTTTGGCATAGACGCACGATGCAGTCGTTTTTTGGAGTACGCTTCTGTAGAGGAGGCGCAGCAAGTGGCTCTTTTATTAAGAGACGAGGGCTTGCCTTATATAATAGTGGGCGAGGGCAGCAATCTTTTGCTCACAAAGGATTATGATGGTATTGTGGCTCATTCTGCCATCCTTGGCTGCAAGGAAGTAAGTGTGGATGGGGCTAATGCCGATGAAGTGTATGTGAGTTATGGCTCGGGTGTTACCTGGGACGATGTTGTGGCCGAGAGTGTAAGCAATGGATGGCATGGAGCAGAGAATCTGTCGCTTATACCTGGCGAGGTTGGTGCAAGCGCCATACAGAATATTGGTGCTTATGGTGCCGAGGCAAAGGACTTGATATATAAGGTTGAGGCTGTGGAGATAGCTACCGGAAAGGTAGTGGAGTTTGGTGTTGACGAGTGTGCTTACTCATACAGGCAGAGTCGTTTCAAGCATGAGTGGAAGAATAAGTATCTTATCACCCATGTCACCTATCGTTTCTCACGTCATTATTCGCCCGACCTCGACTATGGTAATATACGTCAGGCTCTTGCTGCAAAGGGTGTTGAGGGAATGCCTTCGCCTGAGCTTCTGCGTCAGACAATAATAGAGATTCGCCAGGCAAAGTTGCCCGACCCTAAGGTAATGGGCAATGCAGGTAGTTTCTTTATGAATCCTATAGTGGGTCGTGACGTATATGAACGTCTTGCTGCACAATACGAGGCGATGCCGCATTATGTTGTTGATGCTGACCATATCAAGATTCCTGCAGGATGGATGATAGAGCAGTGTGGATGGAAAGGCAAGTCGCTTGGACGTGCTGGTGTGCACGATCGCCAAGCCTTGGTTCTTGTAAATCGTGGCGGAGCAACGGGCAATGAGGTTGTTGCCTTGTACGAGCAGATAATAAAGGACGTTAAGAAGAAATTCGGAATTGAGATACATCCGGAAGTAAATGTTATTTGAATAAGGAATTAAGAGTTACGAATTAGGAATTGTTCTCGGCTTCGCTTGCGATTGAGAATTGAAGAATTTGGAATTAATAATTCGTAACTCCTAACTCTTAACTCGTAATTCTTAATTCTTAATTCTTAACTCTTAATTCTTAACTCGTAACTCGTAATTCTTAACTCGTAATTCCACAAATGGATTCTTCACTCTTCACTCTTCGTTCTTCCCTTAAAGTCACTCTCTTAGGAACCGGAACATCCGGTGGAGTACCTTCGCTTGGATGTCATTGCAATGTATGTAGCAGCAACGATCCTCGCGACAAGCGCATGCGTTGTGTGGCATTAATCGAATCGGACACAACCCGAGTGCTGATAGATTGCGGTCCAGATATACGCCAACAGCTAATGCCGTTGCCCTTCAAACCGTTAGACGCCATACTGTTGACCCATATACATTACGACCATGTTGGAGGCATAGACGACTTGCGCCCATTTTCTGTCTTCGGTCCTATACGTCTATATGGCGACAAGAAGACGTGCGAGCATGTGCGCCAGATAATGCCATATTGCTTTGGAGAACATCTCTATCCCGGTGTACCAAAGCTTGAGCTGCACGATGCAGAGCCGCATGTTCCCTTGCATATAGGCAACCTTACAATTGTGCCAATACAGGTTATGCACGGCAAGATGCCGATACTCGGTTTCCGTATAGGTTCGTTTGCCTATATCACAGATATGAAGACAATTGGCGATGGCGAGTTGCCTTATCTTGAAGGAGTGGAGACACTTGTAGTAAATGCCCTACGATTTGAGAAGGAGCATCACTCGCACCAATTGGTCTACGAAGCCATAGAGTTTGCCCGTCGCATTGGTGCCAAGCGTACATACATAACTCATGTATGTCATCACATTGGATTGTATGATGAAGCCCAACGACGTATGCCAGAAGGCGTTACATTGGCTTACGATGGCGAGGTTATATGTTGCCCCCAACCTCCTACTGTATAAAAAAAGAAAACCTATTGGAACAGAACTCCAATAGGTTTTCTTATCTACGTTTCTTGTTACCGAAGAGGAATGCACCCTCCTGATATTTGCGGTAAAGCTTCCAGCCCAACAACACACCGTCGAACACTCCAGTGCCGAGACTTAACATACGTGCAATCTTCTGTGCTTTGTTTTGTGGAGCAGGTTCCTCTTTGTGGAACAGCTCGTTCCAAGCAGAAGCAATTTTCTCCTCGTCTTGGTGTATGCGTGTGCGTAGTTCCTCTTTGTAGTCGAGTATGTCTTCAAGCGATCTGAATTCTCGCTTGTTGTTTTCTGTAATATTCTGTGCCATTTCGCCTAAATCTTTATAAGATAATTACTGATAACATGATGAATACCGACTGTCTTTAATCGTGCATAAGCAAGCTTGCCAGGAATCGCACAAGTGGACGCTCAATCCACTTTTTTCTGAACACAATGCACATAAAGAACACCAGAAGATAGGCTCCAGCAATGCATGCAAAAGCAGCAGCGGTTCCTACAAGTGGTTGTATGGCGTAAGCAGCTGCGAACGACAGGTAGATGAGTGCAAGCACAAGTAGCAACGACAACACCGCAACCATTATAAGTGCAGTGAGCAGACGCACAATTTTATCGATTACATCGAGCTTCATGTATTTGGACTGAAGCCCGATGTAATGCCTTACAACTTCTACGAGTTGTGCTATTGTCTCTATGTTTTTATCTGTTGAGAACATTAGCAAATGTCTGTGTGTTATTAGTCGTTAGCGTTGTCGGTAGCCTCCTTGATGTCGTCAACGAGGTCGTCTACTTCCTTACGGCTTACGCGAATGTTGTGCTTCTTGCAGAAATCATCAACAGCATCGCCAATCTTTGTACGTGTTTCGCTTCCCTTTTCTGGAGCCAACAAGATACCTAATGCTGTGCCGGCGATAGCTCCGCCCAAAAATGCTCCAATGTAACCTAATGTTTTCATGTCGTTTAAAATTTATAAGTTATAGAATATAGATTTAGCCGCCGACCTTAACCTTGGATTTTCGCATATGTAGGATATTACATTCCATTTGTTGTGCTTAAATACCGCTGGTGTTTGTCTTTGGTGAGAGCAAATATAATAAAAATATTCCATCTTTCAGCCTTTTTCTTGCAATTTTTTCTTAAAATATACAGAGAAATCATATTTAAGAAACTTTATGCGACAAAGAACCTCTTTATTAATATATTTTTTGTAATTTCGCACCAAAATGTACGTAATATAAATCTCTAATAACACAATATTGATATGAAGAAAAGTATGGTTTTGTGCGCAGGTGTCTGCGTAGCATTGGCTTTTACAAGCTGCAAGTCACAGGAAAGCGCATACAAGAAGATGTATGATAAGGCTCAGGCTAAACACGAACAGCCTGCTGAGCAGCCTGTACAGGAGGAAACTCCAGTTGTAGCGCCTATCGTTGAGAAGCCTGCCACAGAAACAACTGTTGTTGACAACTCAGACAACGTAGCTGTACGTTCAGAGGATTTTACCTTGGTTGACGGTTCTGGTTTGAACAACTTTAGCGTTGTTGTTGGCTCTTTCTCAGTTAAGGCCAATGCTCAGGGGTTGCAGGGTCAGCTCAAGGCTGCAGGCAAAAACGCACAGATTGTATACAATTCGGAGCGCAATCTCTACCGTGTAGTTGCTGCAACATTTGCAACTAAGGCTGAGGCTGCACAGTCACGCGACCAACTTATGGGTCAGTATCCAGGTGCTTGGTTGCTCTACAAGAAGTAATCTGAAACGTAGAACAACTAATATATTATTGTGGCCCGTATACTTTCGATCGACTATGGAAAGAAGCGCACGGGCATAGCTGTCACCGATCCGCTGCAGATTGTACCTGGCGGATTGGCGACAGTAGCAACGTGCGACCTTATGAAATTTCTTAAAGACTATGTGTCACGCGAGTCTGTGGAACGCATAGTAATTGGTGAGCCTCGCCAACTAAATGGTGAGCCAAGCGAGAACCTGCAACGTGTGCGTCAGTTTGCGGCACAGTGGCGCAAGCAAATGCCAGATATTCCGCTCGAGTTTTACGACGAACGCTTCACATCTGTGCTTGCCCATAAAGCTATTCTTGATAGTGGTATAGGCAAGAAGGCGCGCCAAAACAAGGCGCTTGTCGACGAGATAAGTGCCACTATTATTCTTCAGGATTACCTTCGGATGAAGGGAATATAGAAACAAAAACATCAAAATGATTTTACCTATTTATACATACGGTCAGCCGGTGCTTCGCAAAGAGGCGCAAGACATCACGCCTGACTATCCTGAGCTTAAGACGCTCATAGCCAATATGTACGAGACGCTCACCGAGAGCGACGGCATTGGACTTGCTGCTCCGCAGATAGGTCTTGACATTCGCCTCGTGGTTATCGATCTTGATGTATTGAGCGAGGACTTGCCCGAGTACAAGGACTTCCGCCATGCCTTTATCAATCCTTATATCCTTGAGTATGATGAAGACTCGAAGAAGGAGACTATGGAGGAGGGATGCCTATCGTTGCCTGGCATTCACGAGAGCGTTACACGCCCAACACGCATACACGTAAAATATATGGACGAGGACTTCAACGAGCACGACGAGTGGGTTGAGGGCTATCTTGCACGTGTAATGCAGCATGAGTTCGACCATCTTGGTGGCAAGATGTTTATCGACCGCATATCGCCTATGCGTCGACAGCTCATCCGTGGCAAACTTAAGAACCTTCTGCTTGGACGCTTCCGCTGCTCTTATCGCACGAAGGTTTTGAAGAAATAAGGACGGTTTAGGCAGGAGGTTATGGCTATATATACGGCCACAGCCTCCTGCAAATAGTCTATATATATGAAAAATAATTTGGTCAATCGTCACATATTCAATCTTTCGTTTTATAAGGGCAAGAGAGAAGGCGCTCTTGTTCTTTTAGTTTTCATACTCCTTTTATGCCCATTTCAACGCGTTAAGGCGCAGTTCAATACCGACCGATTGATGATTTCGGGGCGTAGTGCGTTGTATTATGAGGATTATGTGCTTTCTATACAATATTTTAATCAGGTGCTCACAGCAAAGCCTTATCTGTATGAGCCTTGGTTTTTCCGTGGCCTTGCCAAGTTTTATCTCGACGATTTCTCAGGAGCTGAAGCCGATGTGACAAAGGCTGTCGAGCTTAATCCATATATATATAATATGTACGAGCTAAGAGGCTTGTGCAATATACGCCAGAACAAGTATGCTCTTGCCATTGCCGATTACGATAACTCCATACGTCTTAATCCGCAGAACCAGGCAGCATGGTACAACCGTGCACTTTGCCGTGTGGAGCTGAAGGATTATGCAAAGGCACAACTCGAACTCGATACAGTTGTAACTCGTTGGAAGAAATTTGCTGGCGCATACACGCTTAAGGCTCAGATATATCTTGCCCAAAAGGATACTACTAAAGCCGACCAATGGCTTAACCGTGGACTTGAGGTTGATCCTTATGATGCGGATGCGTGGAACACAAGGGCAATGATATCGCTGTCGCGCTCGCATTGGAAGGATGCCGACACTTATCTAAGCAAGGTTATACACCTTAAGCCAAAGAATGTGGGGTGTTATGTCAATCGTGCACTTGCCCGATTCAACCTCAACAACCTGCGAGGTACGATGTCCGACTATGACACGGCACTTGACCTTGACCCCGACAATTTTCTTGCCCACTATAACCGAGGATTGCTGCGTATGCAGCTTGGTGACGATAATCGTGCTATTGAAGACTTCAACTACGTTATAAAGATGGAGCCCGAAAACGTGCTTGCCATATACAACCGTGCCATATTGCTTGACAAGACAGGCGATCTGCGTGCGGCCATACGCGACTATACCCGAATGATAAATCAATTTCCAAACTTTTGGAATGGTTTGGCGCGACGTGCATCATGCTATCGTAGATTGGGCATGACAGCAAAGGCCGAGCTCGACGAGTTTCGTATATTTAAGGCTCAGAACAACAAGCATCTAGGCATACAGCCAAGATGGTCGGCTGCCAAGCGCAAGCAGATGCGTAAACGTAGTGAGATAGACCCCGACAAGTACAACCAGATAGTTGTGGCCGATGAGCAGACAGCAGAACACGAGTACAAGAGCGACTATCGTGGACGTGTACAGAACAGAGCTACCGGAATGGATGCTATGCCTATGTATCATCTGTCTTATATGCAGTATGCAAGCGATGTGCACACCTATCATGCATTTGCCCAAAAGGTAGAGACATTCAACAATGCTCATACACGCAATTTGCGAATGTATGTAAGCTGTGCTATGCGCCAGCTCGACGAGCACGAATCAAGAGTTATGCTCTCTCGCGTAGATTCGCTTACGGCTGTTATAAGCCACACACGCGACGAGCGTCAATTGGCCATTATACTTAAACAGCGTGCTGTGGCAGAGAGTGGCGCACAAAACTATGATGCTGCTATAACTGACCTTACAGCATGTATTGGCATCGACTCAACCTCTGTGCTTGCCTTGTGGCAACGTGCTTACTGCCGGTCAATGATGAACGAGTTTGACCATTCGGTTTCATCGGCTAATGCCAAGCAAGACCCGGCACTTAATGCAATGCGTGTGATAGCCGACCTCGACCGCGCTATACAGCTTGATGAGGATAATCAATATCTCTATTACAATAGAGGTTGTGCCAATCTTGCGCGCAAAGACTATATGCATGCCATTGACGATTTTACGCGTGCCATTAATATTGACGCAAATCTTGCAGAGGCGTATTACAACAGAGGACTTGCCCGTGTGCAAAATGGACTGAAAGCCGAGGGCATAGCCGACCTCAGCAAAGCCGGAGAACTTGGACTATACAATGCTTATAGTGTGATAAAACGAGTGTCTGCGGATAATAGTAAAAACGAAACTAATAACAACAAAACAAAATGATAAGAAAACTCTTTGCCTTGGTGCTCTTTATGTTGTGCACCAGCGTATTTGCTGCTACCAAACCCTATGTGCCACAGAAACGAGAGTTTCGTGGTGCTTGGATTCAGTGTGTCAATGGACAATTTATAGGTATGTCGACACATAAGATGCAGCAAACCTTAGTCTATCAGCTTGACGAACTGCAGAAGGATGGTGTCAATGCCATATTCTTTCAGGTGCGTGCCGAGTGTGACGCTCTTTACAAGAGTGACATTGAACCATGGAGTCGTTTCCTTACTGGTCAGCAAGGCAAGGCTCCATCACCTTATTGGGACCCCTTGCAGTGGATGATTGACGAGTGTCATAAACGTGGAATGGAGTTGCATGCATGGCTTAATCCTTATCGTGCAAAGACCAAGTTCACATCTACTCTCGATCCTAACCATATTGCTATGAAGCGTCCGGGCTCGGTATTTCCTTACGACGGACTGTTTATTCTTAATCCCGGACAGCCCGAAAACCGCAAGTATATAATAAATGTAGTTAACGATATTGTGTCGCGTTATGATGTCGACGGCATACATATGGACGACTATTTCTATCCATATCCGGTGGCAGGAGTTCCTATTCCTGATGACCGCGAGTTTCAATACAACAGCAACGGCATACGCGACCGTGGCGACTGGCGTCGTGACAACGTCAACATCTTTATTAAAGAATGTGGCGAGAGCATACACCGTATAAAGCCTTGGGTTAAGTTTGGTATTTCACCCTTTGGCATCTATCGCAACAAACGTGCAGGAGTGGAGTTTGGAAGTGCAACCAATGGCACGCAAAACTATGATGACCTTTATGCCGACGTACTGTTATGGGTGAACAATGGATGGATAGACTATTGTGTGCCGCAGCTTTATTGGCAGATAGGGCATAAGTCAGCCGACTATAAAACGCTTATTGAATGGTGGAACAGATACGCTTCCAAGCGTCCGCTTTTCATTGGCGAGGATGTGGAGCGCACAGTTAAGTTTGCCGACCCCAATAATCCTAACAGCAACCAGATGCCTGCCAAGTTTGCCCTGCACCAGCAACTGCCATACGTAAAGGGTACCGTGCTGTGGTATGCCAAGGCTGCAGTTGACAATGTGGGCAATTATGGTACTATGCTGCGTCAGCGTTATTGGCGCTACCCGGCTCTTCAACCACGCATGCCTTTCATCGACTCGAAGGCTCCGAAGAAGCCTCGTAAATTGGCTGATATATGGACTGCCGATGGACCAGTGCTCTTCTGGACCAAGCCTAAAGCCAAGAAGTGGAGCGACGAGGCTACCAAATTTGTGGTCTATCGCTTTGAGAAGGGTGAGAAGATAAACCTTAACGACCCGTCAAAGATTGTGAAAATAACACACGAGACAATGTATCGCTTGCCTTATGAGGGTGGACTTAAGAAGTATACATACGTTGTAACTTCGCTCGACCGCCTTAGCAACGAAAGTAAGGGGGCAAAGCAGAAGGTAAAGTTGTAAGCGCGTTTAAGCAGCTCTAAAGATTAGCATATAACAATAATGGCTGGATTCCCTCTTGGGGAATTCAGCCATTATTGTATCCCTTAAATCGGTTCATCCGATATTTTACTAATGCGCTTCATCTCTCAATATACACACTCGCATTCTCAAGCCTATATTATTGCAGCGTTTTAATTACCTTTATAAGCTTTAGATAACCTATGCGTTCGATCTATGCTTGCTATCAAATGTACGTATGCTTGCTATCAAATGTACGTATGCTTGCTATCAAATGTACGTATGCTTACTATCAAATGTACGTATGCTTGCTTGCCGATATTTAATAATATCTATTCGTCATCTTAAAGATCAATGTGCCCCCATTCATTATAGCTGTGTGGTCGATATAATTGGTCTTTAGTTTCTTGCCGTTTAGAGTTATGCTTTCAACATATTTATTCGTTTCTGACAGTCCGTCGGCAATAATTGTAAATGTCTTTCCATTCAGAAGGTGTATGGTTATCTTCTTCATTTGTGGAGCGCCAAACACATACTGACCGCTCACAGGATTTACTGGATAGAAGCCCATAGCCGACAGCATATACCATGCCGACATCTGTCCACAGTCGTCGTTGCCGCATAGACCGTCTACTGTAGGACGATACTGAGTGTTGAATATCTGGCGTATCAGCTCTTGTGTGCGCCATGGACGACCTGCCAATGTATATAGATAAGCTACGTGGTGAGACGGTTCGTTGCCATGGGCATATTGTCCTATCAGACCAGTTACATCGGCCAGTTTGCTCTTAAGTTGCAGTGAGAAGAACTGGTCAAGCTTCTTCAAGAACGGCTTGTTGCCGCCAAAGAGTTTTATCAGTCCTGGTATGTCGTGCTGTACCTGCCATGTATACTGCCATGCGTTGCCTTCGGTGTAATCGCCGCCAATGCTTTCGGCATGGGCGAGGTTGCTCGGGTCGAATGGTGTCTTCCATGTTCCGTCCGAAAGTCGTGGGCGCATGAACTGCGTAGACTTGTCAAAGAGGTTCTTGTAGAACTGTGAACGGCGAGCAAAGTATTGCTCATCCTGCTTCTTGCCCATGAGGCGTGCCATGTCGTATGCGCAATAGTCGTCGTACATCGACTCCAATGACGATGAAACCGACTCCGACTCGGTAAGGTCGGTGGGCAGATAACCATATTTCATATAGTTCTCCCAATTGCTCTTGAGCTTGTGCGACACGGTCTGTGTCTTCTTGATGGCTTGGAAAGCACGCTCGGCATCAAATCCACGGAAGCCTTTATGATAAGCTTCGGCAACGATAGACACAGCGTGGTTTGCCACCATACAATAGTTCTCTTTGCCCCACAGTCCCCATATAGGGAGGAATCCCTGCACCTCAGCCTGCTCAACAAGCGAATTTACCATGCCGTCGACGCGGTCGGGCATAACAATTGTGTAGAACGGATGAGCTGCACGGTATGTGTCCCAGCAAGAGAAGGTGGAGTAGAACAGTCCGTTTTCCGCCTTTACTATCTTATCGGCTGCATTGCGGTACATTCCGTCAACATCGGCTATTTGGTTAGGCTGTATAAGCGCATGGTAGAATGATGTGTAAAAGTTCTTCTTCTGGTCGTCGGTACCTTCGATGTCGATACGTTTTAGATACTTGTTCCACTCGTTATTGGCAGATTGCTTTACGGCAGCAAAGTCCCAGTAAGGAACTTCTGTATATAGATTCTTTTTAGCTCCATCAACACTTGTAGTAGACATAGCAATTTTCATAAGCAACTGTTCGCCTTGCTCTATACCATCGAATGTGGCAACTATACGGTCGCCTTTTTCTGTATCAGCAGCTTTGTTAAGTGTTATGTGGCTTGCTACGGGGCGGTTGAACTTAATAATGAAGAAGTAGTCTTGTTTTACCCATACGGTGTTCTGTACATGTCCTACAAGTGTGTATGCATCCTCCCAGTGAGTCTCGCAACGATTTACTTGTGAGTGATATTGTTTGTCGCTCCATGCAGGACCGTGCTGAAGGTCAATAAGTACAGAAGTAGAGTCGGTGCTGTCGTATGTATAACGGTGAAAAGCCACATGTGCCGAGGCTGTTAGTTCTGCCTTGACTTTGGTATCGGTAAGGTAGACAGAGTAATAGCCAGGTGTAGCAAACTCTTGTGTCTTGTAGAAATGTGATCGGTATCCATCCCAAGAGCGTGTGCGTTTGCCGGTAGATGGCATTACGAGAATATCGCCAAGATCCATGCAGCCAGTACCGTTGAGATGGTCTTGTGTGAATCCCCATATTATAGAGTCGCTATAAACATATTCTGAACAATAGCGCCACCCGATACCGCCAGTTACAGGACTCGTCTGTATCATGCCAAACGGTCGGCAAGCTCCAGGAAAAGTGTGACCATTGTCGGCATTGCCAACAAAAGGGTCTACATATTTAGTGTATTCTGTTTGTCTAGCAAAGGCTTGTTGTGCAACAATACCTAATAGGAATATAGCCGTAAAGGCATATCTGTAGATTAAGGATTTAGGTTTGTTCATATTACTTTAGTTTATATTATTACTGTTTGCAAATTTAGCTAAATTTATCAGGTTGAACAAGTCAACAAAATTTATTTTACTGCTAAAGCTTTATCAAATAATATATTTTATTTACCTTTGTATATGTCTAAATTGCTGACATTGGGTTTAACGTTAAAACACAGAATATTATGATAATACATGTTGCCAATCCTATTTACGACTCCGTGTTTAAGTATATTATGGAGGATGAGCGCATAGCCAAGACTATGCTGTCGGCATTGTTGAAGAAAGAAGTGGTTCATGTGACGGTACGTCCGCATGAATACAGCAATACAACACGAGACACGCTGTCTATGTTTCGCATTGACTTTGCTGCTACAGTACGTGAGCGCGAAGGCAATGAGATAAAGGACCGTATTGTGCTGATAGAATTGCAGAAAACGTGGCTTAATACCGAGACGCTGCGTTTTCGCCAGTATTTGGGAGCTCAGTACAGCAATAAAAACAATATACGCGAAGCCGAAGATAAAGGTTTTGCCTACCCAATGGTGGCTGTTTATTTGCTCGGGCATAGGGTTGGCAACATAAAGGAGCCTATTGTATATGTCAACCACGACGTGTTCGACTATAACGGAAACGTTGTTGAGGATGGCAATATGGAGCCTTTTGTGGAGAGTCTTACACACAATAGTATTATTGTACAGATACCACTACTACATGGTAATGTGAACAATAGACTTGAGAAGGTGCTTAGTGTGTTCGATCAGACTTTGGTTGATGGTGACACTCAGCAGGTACTTAAGATTGACGAGGACAAGTTTGCAGACGATAATGATATGCTATATGTGCTACATAAATTGACGGCTGCTGCAGCAAACTCGGAAATGAGACAAGATATGAATGTGGAGGACGAATACTATAAAGCTATTGAAGACCGTGATACAGCTATTATGCAGAGGGATAAAATGCTGAAAGAGAGAGATTGCAAGATGGCTCAAATGGACGAACGTTTGTCTCAGCAAAGTGAACAGTTGTCTCAGCAAAGTGAACAGTTGTCTCAGCAAAGTGAACAGTTGTCTCAGCAAA
>ERZ1023621.338-NODE-338-length-13472-cov-32.610047_pt1 | contig 13472 bp, 6 predicted proteins | sample MGYA00380330_ERZ1023621 | MGnify/ENA primary metagenome ERZ1023621 (study PRJEB33179, sample SAMN07448975) | human gut metagenome | biome: Human-gut; feature: Human associated habitat; material: Faeces | host: Homo sapiens | place: India: Bhopal | collected...
TCTGATTCTCCTTCTCAGAAATCTTGTTAGAGTTGATGGTGAAGAAGATATCACGGCGGATTTCCTCAACCTTCTTCTCTACTACTGGTGCTGGAGCAGGAGCTGGCTCCTCAACCTTCTGAACTGGTGCTGGAGCTGGTTCTGGTTCTACAGGCTTCTCCTTCTTGGTAGCACTCTTGCCCAAGTTGATGCGGAGACCAGCGAGAGCGTTGAAGTACCAGTCTGGGTTGTCAGCGTTCTTTGAGTTGTACTTATCAGTGGTGATGTTGGCGTTACCCTCAATCATGATGCTGACAGCCTTGCTAACCTTGAACTCCAAGTCGAGACCCGCACGACCGAAAGGACGCACCTTAGTGCCATCCCAAAGATACTTCAAGTTATACTTGTCGAGGTCCTTGATGTGAGCACCAATCTCGTTGGCCTCGTCATTGCCCCAAGCGATGTTGGCACCACCGCCAACAAATGCAGTTACGTTGAACACACGGTTAGGATTCCAACCACAGAAGAGGTTGCTGAGGTTGAACATGAAGTCCAAGCCCGGAGCCACATAGTTGAACTTGTAGTCGGCAGAGAATGGAGCATCGCCCACCTTGTCACGGTAAGCAGCCCATCCTCCCTTGCTCTGCCAGCCGTTAGCCTGCAAGCGCATGCCAAAGACTGGAGAGAACTGGTAGCCCAAGCCCAACTGAACGTTAGGAGAAATCAAGTCACCAAACTTAGCTTCACCGAGTGTGTACTGAGCACCGCCCTGGAGATCCAGGAATGCATGCTTCTTAAACTGATACTCATTGCCATCCTTGTCTGTGTAGGTGGCCTGTGCCATTGCAGCAGTGCCCATAGCGAGCATAGCTGATGCCATAAATAATTTCATTGGTTTCATAACTTAATACTATTAAAATTATTTTTTAATAACTTTCTTTCCATTAACAATGTAAATACCAGGCTGATTGATTTTGGTAACCTTGCGACCATACAAGTCATAGATGACTTCATTCTCAGCACCATTGCCCAATTCAACATCTGTAATGCCAGTTGTGTTATCCACATCAACAGGAATAACTGTGCGTGGATTTGCAACGCAAGAGCTAGCAGAAACTAAAGTCTTATCCATCAGGAACTTTCCAAAGTTTCTATCACCATAGGTACCCTGTTCAAATACTAAAGCATATTGCTTTGGACTGAGATCTCCTGATTCAATAGGTGTATCAAGAACAAGTTTCAATGTTGGAGTTGTAGGATCGGATGGATCTACATACTCTTCCATGTGTCCGGTACGAACTGTTGCATTATTATCATACACAGCAATTCTTACGATTCTATCCTTATTGGCAACAATACCATCATAAAGACCACTATAGTTCTTTATCAATACGTTATTCAAATCAGTATCCTTAACTGGTCCATTTACTTCTGGAGAAATCTGAATGGCAGTATATGTAAAGTTGATGCCAGCATCATCAGGAGAACCATTTTTGCCGATAGTAAAGGATACCTTGATAGCCTGAGTCTTCACTTCCTTTCCATCCAACTCGTAGTGGAATGTACCTTCAGGGATTACCAACCTATAATCACCCTTTGCAAGACCTTCCAAAGAAATGGTAAACTGATTGTTCTTACCCTCAACAGCAGCAAACTCAACATCCTTCTTACGCTCATCCTTCATATTAGCGATATAAGCATCAGCATCTTTAGCCACAACAGCCTTATTCAACTTATCAAAAGTAAGTACCAAAGGAACTGTGTTATCAACTACGATGTGTGACTCCAAAGAATAATCAGTATTTACTGTCTTGATAGCTTCTGCTGGCATATCAGTCTCTGTAAAGACGAAAGCACTTGAAAGCTTGTGCTGATAATATGGCACAGCAATAGAAGCATCAGTCTGATAGAGCCCCTTCTCATGATTAGCCAATGCATAAGCAGGCATTTCCTCACCTAAAGAGTTCTGACAAACTCCATAGATTGAAAGTGAGCCAAGCATCTTTTCAGCGTCATACTCAGCACCTTCCTCCAATTTAACCTGAGCAGGATCCAGTTTTGCAATGGTCAGATTTACTTCCTTTGAAGTAGCATCTTCAACCAATCCACTAATAGTCAACATCTTGTCATCAGCATTCTTCAAGCAGACGATGCCATTATTATTGGTAGCCTCAAAAGCCATCGCTTTGGCTTCATCTTCTACAAGTGACAGTTTGTTATCAACAACGCCAAGATACAACTTCTTGTTTTCAGCATTGACATTGGCAATATGGTACCACTTCTGGCTTGCAGGAAGAATGATTTCCTTTTCAGCATAATAAGCTTTCAAAGCTTTGCTCACGTCTTCATCAGTCGGTTCACCTTGAACCAATTCTTTCAATGCTACATAAGCAGCACTGGTCTCTGCTGGATAACCTACACTCTTATTAGTAACAAGCGCCTTAGCCTTTTTGAGTATCTCTGAATCGTCAATCACATATTTCAACTCAAAAGCAGAGTTTGAACGCTCCAATTCAGTGTCTCCCTTCATACCATTGTAAACAACCTTAGCAGGAACAACCAATGTATAAATTGCCTTATCAGTAATTGGCTCTGTTCGATTCAAGATATTGAAGTTTACCTTGGTTTCATCAACCTTGGTTGCTTTTACTGACAAATAAGGTTCACCATTCTTCAACAAACGAATATTGGCGGTTTCATCAACAAAGCCAACTGTCTTACCAAAATCGGCAGTAATGTTGAGTGGCAGTGTAAGAATATTACCCTGCACAGGTGTAACAGAAACATAATTGAAAGGAACCTTGACAGTTACCTTGATCTTGATTTCCTTATTTTCAAATCCATCCTTGTCTTTAAAGCTTCCAGCAGGAACAGTAATTGTATAATCACCATCCTTTGCAATAGGAGTAGAAGCAACTAAAGTCACAACATTATTCTGGATGGTAGCTTTCAGATTTTGAGAATTAGTACCATCTGAAATTGTAATCTTCGAACCATCCTTAACAGTCATGGCATGGTCGAAAGTAAGATGCAACTGATTAAATGCATCTATTACACTACCAGCAGCAATGTCACTCGTTGCATCCAAAACGGCTGATGGAACAGTATAATATACAGTTATCTTTTCTATTTGAGCAGCAGAAAAACTGTTTTTGTATACTAAGTCATGGATTGGCAACCCATCGGAGTTAATCCATGTTCTATATCCATCAGTCTGAGTTCCAAGTTCGTCATCATCAACTCGTAAATCTCCTACAGAACTTCCATCAGAGAAAGAGACTCTTTCTAACTGAGCATCCTGTGGAGCATGAACCTTCAAATACGCTTGTTGGCAAACTCGGAGGTAATAAGTAGTAACACCAGTCCAGATATTGGTAAAATTATAGATGTTAGAACCCAGTCCTTGTTTTCCAAGTTCAAAATCGATGGTGATATCATTATTGGTAAAGGTTTTATCTGTAATATTGATTTCCTCGTTATTACCAGATGGAGGAGTAATAGCAGGGGTCAAGCCCAGCGGATTGCTGAAGTCAAATTCTGCTGTTCGCTGTATCTGTGCAAAACCTTGAACAGATACCAAAGTCATTAGTATGGCAAACAAAGATTTCTTCATAATAGATAATTTATATCATGATTAACGCAATGTCATATCAATTTGATCGGCTGGAGTCTTCACGCAGAGTTTCCAGGTACCGTCAACCTTTACAGGATTAAACATGTAAGATGTTTTTGCAGGTTCCGGAGTACCAGCCTGTTCTGCTGTAGCAAAGGTTACTGCATACTTTACATCATTACAACCTTCCAACTGGAACGAATAATAGATACGAGTATATTCCAACACAGGGAATGTCTTAAACTTGTTGAGATATCTTTTCCTTGTCTTCTCAGAGAGAGGCTTGATTTCCTGCGTAGAATCAGTATACTCATATAGACTAGCCAAAACCTGATTATAGTCTTTTGCCTTCAGTTGCTCCATAGCAGTATCACAAAGCTTCAGCATTTGTGCTGTATCTTCTTTGCTCAGTTCCATTCTGAATTCTTCAACTTGCTGTTCGCGGCTTTTCTTTTTATCACCACTACAAGATCCGAAAGAAAGAATCAATATAAGCGAAAGAGAGAATAATATAAGTTTCTTCATTTCAAATACGATTTAATGAAAAGAGGGTGTGCCGCTCTTTTAGGCACACCCTCTGATTAGAGCTATTTAAAATCTTTTAAATAGGATTAGTCACCGATAGTTGGCTTGATTGTAAACTCAACCATTCTTGTGAATGAACCCCACTCATAAGTAATAGTTACAGGAACCTTAACCTTGAATGTTTCAACGTTACCACCATTGTTGTAGTACCAGATAGTACCGAACTTAGCCTTGTTTGCAGTCATGTAAGCCTGCAAAGCAGCGTTCTGGTCAGCACTGTTGTATACTGTCAAATCGTTAGTGTAAGTAACCTTACCAGCTGTCTTGAGATCAGAAGCAACGCCAGATACGTTACCGCACTTGAGCTCAACGTCCTTGCTTACCTTATCCAATGTAGTCCAGTTACCACCACCAAGAGTTGTCTCAACATTCTTAGGTGTTGTATCGATAGTGATAGACTTCACATTGTAGTAACCCCAGAACCAGAGGTGGTTACCCCACATATTACTCTGGTTAGCAATGCAGTCGTTCTCAGACTCAACAGCCTTGTAACCACGCCAGTCGTACAACTTGAAGAGGTCGAGAGCGTAGATGCAGTTACCGTTAGTGTTAGCATCGATAACAGGCTCTGTTGCAACGTCAATCAAGTTGATAGGACGCTCCCAAGCTGTCAAGAAGATACCATCCTTAACGTACTGAGCAACTTCGCAAGAGTTCTCAGCTACAACACCAACCCAAGAGCGCAACTCTGTCTGGATGTTCTTGTTGTTAAGCATATAGCCAACCTTGTTCAATACTTCCTTAGTAACATCATCCTTAATCAAAGTGATCTCGCTTGTAGCAGGATTCAAAGTAGCGATATGTGTATAAACACCATTCTTAACTGCGTAAAGTTTAGTATTCTCGAATGCACCAGCATTGTACTTAACAGCGCAGTTAGCCAAAGTCTCCTGCAATTTAGCCTTGTCGAACTTGTGGCTATCAGTTACATACTTGCAATACAATGTATTGTATTTAACATCAGCAGCACTGCTCTGTGGAGTAATTGTGTAACCACCAACAGTTACTGCCTCTGGCACGAAGTAGTACTTGTGAGTAGCAGTAATCTTAGCAGCATTACCCATCAAAGTAGAGGTTACCTTACGGCTGATAGCCTTGATATCACCACCATTTGTAGGCTCCTTAACATCGAAGATAACTGCCTCATTACCGTTAATTTCACCAGTGAGAGTCTTCCAGTACTCAGGAATAATTTCACCGAATGCATAAGTCTTGATATCACGTGACAATGTGTATGTCAACTTGATATAGATGTAAGGATACTTAGCCTTAGCATTACCAACGTAACGTACATAACGAGAAACTGTTACAGGATATGACTTAGCGTCATGTGTCAACTTCTCCAATGTAGTCTCGTCGATGTGCCACTTGAATGTATGGTTAGTTGTACCCTCAGTATTACCGAAGTACTCGATGTCACCAATTACATCCTCTGCATCCGTTGTACCACCCTTAACAGGAGCATTCTTGAACATCTTCAATTTCAAAGTAGTGTTACCTACTGCATCTGAACCGAAGATACCCTTAGAATCGATAGTATACTGCTCATCGAAATCATTCTTAGTCATATTCTCGAGACCCTCTGTCAAAACAGTAGCAGAGAACTGTGACCATGTTGAGTGCAAGTTATCAATACCATTGCAAAGATCGAATGAAGCCTTATCCTGGTGCAAGTCAATCTCCTTATTAGGAGCAACCTCAGGGTTCTGACGTGTAATGTGAATCAGGATATAGCCATCCAAAACAACCTCATTACCACGCTTAACGAGAACCTGAACCAATGGCTCACGGTCGATAGAAGTAGCAGACTCAGAAGTTGGTTTACCATCCTTATCAACGTTCCAAGCACGGAGGATACCATCCTTAGAAGTCTTTACACCTGCAGCTTCGTTAACCCACTTAGCATAACGGCTATCGATTGTATTGTTACCGTCAACCTTGTAATCAACGAGGTTGAACTCGTATGTCAAGCCCCACTGCTTAGCCTCATTCAATGACAACTCCTTCAAATCCTTACCATAAGAAGTACCGTCGAAATTAGCAACATTCTCTACCAAGAGGTGAACACCAAGGTAGTCTGCTATATTGATACCCTCAGCACTGTTATAGTAAAGCTCCAAAGCTGCACCAGCACGATCAGCCAAAGCCTCATTTGGAGAATCGTATACGTGAACCTGAGCAGCAGCATCCCCACGTGTAGTACCGAAGTAATTAGCTGTTGGGATACCCTTCTCGTCACCGTAACGGTTATTATTTGCGCCCAACTGGATGTAAGTAGGCTTCTTTCTCCAGTACAAAGCCTCGAGATATGCCTTCTGTGGCTGAATCAAAGAGTAATCAGAAGTAACGACACCCTCAGCAACAGTGCTAGCAGAAGTTTTAGCCTGAAGAGCAATAGTATTAGCCTTGTTCTGGTCGTTTACTGTAGGATATGCATTCAACTTCTCAGGATGTTCAATCTGCAAACCTGCAGTTACAATACCATTATTAGTATTGAAGAGAGCGTTACCTGCATCGTCAAGCTTTGGAGAAGTAATCTTACCCAACTGCTCAGCAGTAGCACGTGTATGATAGTTGTAGATATTTGGCTCCAAGAGGTTGTAACCCTTGATATCTTCCCATGCCATAGCAGCATTAGATGGGTTCATGTGATACTTAACACCCCATGCTGGACCGTAGTTGAATACAGTAGGAAGCTCAGTGCCGCTAGGCTTGTTAGCCAAACGGTTAGGGAGATAATCATCGATATCAGTAACTCGCTTATCCTGGTGGTTCTTATCGCTCAAAGCAGTCTTATGAGTCAAGTACTTACCATGCAAGTAATCGTAAGTTACAGTCTCGATACCATCCAAGTAAATCTTAGGCATGAATACCAAGCTTGTAAGATCACCAGAGAGAGAGATAACTACTTTCTCACCAGCAATACCCTTTACACCAGAGAGGATCAAGTTAGTCTTATCAAGAGTAGCAGTAATTACGTCAGGAGTTTCCTGAACGAACTTAACATTGCTCTGCTTTACCTTCTCGCCATTCTTATAAATGTCGAAGTAACCTGTCTCAGCGTTAGGAACGTAGTACTCATAAGAACCAGCAGCTCCAGCTGGACCCTGAGGACCCTGAGCACCAGTGTCGCCCTTGTCGCCCTTGTCGCCCTTTTCGCCGTCTTTACCATCCTTACCAAGAGCCTTGTAAGTGGTCTTTACGCCATCCTTCATCCAGAAGCCATCGTCACTGATAGTCCAAACAGTACCAGGAGTACCATCAACACCATTAGTACCATTCTTAATGTTGAAAGACTGACCGTTGCTCAATGTTACTGTAACACCATCAGTAGCTTCTGAAACAGTCTTGATGACACCACCACCCTTAATCAGATCCTCGATCTGCTTGATAGCAGTAGCATTAGCATCAATCTGCTTTTGCAAATTGCTAATGTCGTCATCGTAATCCTTACAAGAAGTAAAGGTACTTACAGATGCAACTGTCAATGCACCCATAAGCAGCGCGCTAAAATACTTTCTTTTCATACGATAAAATTTAATTAAAAATATTAATTGTTAACTTTAAGTTCTAAACTTTCTCTGTACTATCTCCTGCGGGGAGATATTCTTTTACGGTGCAAATATAGACAAATTTATTCATACTCGCAAATATTTAACCTTTTTTTTTCCAAAATCCCCTTATTTTCTTTAGTTTTTAATAAAATTGGGCTTATTTGAGTGCTCCAAACGCCTTTTTCATGCATTTTTAAGCATTTCAGACACGATTTTTTCTACACCTTATTATATATAGAGAGGGCATTCTTCTACTTTCTTTACAAAATCCCCGAATATCGGTAATATCTCCCCGCAGGAGATTAGAGATTACAAGCATAGAACTTAAAGTTAACAATTAATATTTTTAATTAAATTTTATCGTATGAAAAGAAAGTATTTAAGCGCGCTGCTTATGGGAACACTTACAGTGGCATCCATGAGTACATTTACTTCTTGTAAGGATTATGATGACGACATCAGCAACTTGCAAGGTCAGATCGACAAGCTTGCTACTGCCGATCAGCTTTCACAGAAGGTTGCAGAGCTTCAGGCTTTGATTTCTTCTAACCAGACTGGCATCAGCTCCCTTGAAACAAAGTTGGCTGAGGTTAAGGCTACTGCTGACAGCAAGGCTACTCTTGATCAGGTTAAGGACATCTTGGCAGGTTATGCAACCAACGAGAGCGTTACCAAGGAGGCTAATGAGATTGTAAATGCTGCAATCAAGGCTCTCCAGGAAAAGGATATCAAAGACTTGAAGGCTTTGATTGAAACTGCTCAGGGTAAAGCTGACCAGGCAGTAAAGGATGCAGCAGATGCAAAGGCTGAGATTCTTAAGACTTTGGAAGACTATGCATTGAAGTCAGATGTTGATGCAGCTCAGGGTACTGCTGACGACGCTTTGGCTAAGGCTATTGCTAACAAGACTGCTATCGAGAACGCACTCAAGACTCTCGGTACAGGTTTCGATGAGAAGAATACAGTAGCTGCAGCTATCGAGGCTATCAATGGTCAGTTGACAGCAAAGAATACAGGTCTTGCAGGTCTCGACGGACGTCTGTCTGTTATTGAAGCTGCATTGAAGAGTGACGAGAGTGGCGATAAGCTCACTAATCTCAAGCTTAAGATTGACAACATCGAGAACAAGTTGAAGGACATCATCGGTCAGTACTCTACAATGGTAACTGACGTTCAGTTGTATAAATTCACAACTGCAACAAATCCAGGTTTTGACCAGGAGTTGAAATTCATCCAGGCTACAGAGCAGGCTAATGTATTCCCAGGTGCTGGTGTTGCTGATGCTCAGTTCACATTCGAAAAGGGTAAGTACTTCGCTGGTGAGGATAGCTTGTTGATTCGTGTATCTCCTGTTGATGCAGAGTTGACTACAAGCAATATTTCACTTTTAAGTTCTCAGGGTAAGGAGCTTAATGACCTTATCGAGGTTACTGATGCTCACAGATACTCTGATTTGCTTTACGGACAGGACGTACCTACTCGTGCTGCTGGTGTTGATGCAAACACAGGCCTTTGGGTAGTTAAGTTCAAGGCTAAGGATCTTGGCGATGCATTCAAGGCTGCTGCTGAAACTAAGGTAAATAATGTCAATAAGTATGTTCTCTACTCAGTAGCTGTTAAGAATACCTACACAACAGATGAGGCCAAGGATCGCCGTGTAACTTCTGAGTATTGTGTAAACTTGAACTCTGATGTGGCTAACCATGCATACGAGTTCGCTGTAAACAAGACTCCTATCAAGAACATCAAGAACCGTACTAATGACTACCCTGGGGTTACTGAGTTGGATTGGAATGACAATTCTAAGCCTGCTACCACTGTTATTACTGATGTTAATGATCGAAATAGAAATGCTGGAAAGAATGCAACTAATGCAGATGCACGTACCAACGCAAAGATATTGGCTGTAGAGAAGGGTGGCGATATCGTTATCGACTTTACAAAGACAGAAGGTGCCACAAACCAAGACTTCGGTGTTAAGGGCTTCTATGTAACTCTCGATGAGAAGTTTGCTCTTGAGTCTGCTCCTTCTGAGATTAATGCTTGGAACTCATATTCTTATGAGAATGTTGGTTACAAGAAGAATGGTACAACATACCAGCCAGCTAAGCTGTTCACAGGTAACAAGGGTATTATCAAGATCAATGACATGGGTAATGTTAAGGGTGATGTAATCGGTTTCCGTGTATACGCTGTTAACTACGATGGTACATTGACCGACCCTGATGGACGTGCATTCTATGTAGCAGTAGGCGATGCTAAGGCAGATATGACTATCCCTGCAACTACAGTTTCAATAGATATGAAAACAGCGAACTCTGACGAGCCAAAATTCGTTTCACCTAAGGTTAATGTAGATCTCAGCAAGTGCAACGATTTCGATTCAAATGACACTTGGGTAGTTACTGCTGAGGATAAGGATGGTAAGAAACCAACTGAATTCTCTGTTAAGTACTTCAAGGCTGATGGTACAGAAGCAGATGACTTGAGCAAGGAGGTTACTGCTGTTCAGTTCGTATTGACTGAGCCTAACAAGTTCATAGATGACGAAACATATACTGTTTCTACAACATTGAAGAAGGACATTATTCTTGGTACAACTGCAGAAGTTGGTACAATTACAGCTTCATTCAAGAAGGAAATGCCAAAAGAGGCTCCTACATTCGGCTATCGTGATGGCTTCGACAAGTTCGAGTACATCATCCCTACTAATGATTATACTGTTAATGCAGCTGCAGGTGATGGTACTTACACAAATAAGGGCGGTCAGTTTGATTTCAGAAACATTTTGATTGTCAACAATAACCAAACTGCTTGGAATGGTTTTGACCTCTTTAATGATGCTGTATTTAACTTCAATGTTAATAACGCAACTTACGCTAATGAAAACGGTAAGCTTGTCTTGAAGGATGCTAAGACAACTAGTGATGACAATTACATCTTGGCTGTTAATAATAGTGGTGCAAACTTGGTTGATAACAAGACTGAGCATACAATCACAGCTGATTTCGTTTACAAGAACATTTCTAAGCGATACGTTAAGGATCCTTCTGACAACAAGATGAAGTGGATGGCTGTTGATTATACTAGACCATCAGCATCTTCTGAGAAGATTGTTTACTGCTCTTGGATGAAGACATTAGGCTATAATGTAACATCTAACATTGTAGAAGAACAACAACTTAAAGAGGTTCGTGAGTATAATGAAGAAACTCAGGAATGGGAAACTAAGAATAAGTTGGTAAAGGTAAAGGTTCAGAAGACTACCTGGTTGAACCACAACACTGTTACTTGGAGTACAAGAGAAAATGCTTCAACTGTGTTGGATTTGGCTAATCTTCAGGCTAGTGTTGCTGATCTCAAGTTGATTCCTACTTCAGTTGCATCTACTGTTAAGGGCACTAACTTGAAGGCATTCTTCACTAACAATGTAATTGATCTTGTTAAGGGTACTTATGGTAATGTTTGGACAACAAGTGCAGATGGTAAGCAGATTAACCCTTACTTCACAGCATCTTATGCTAATGGTAAGATTACTTTGACTCAGAAGAACCAGACTGCAATTCCTTCTAGTGTTAAGGGTGGTTTGATTCACTTCACTGTTCGTGACTGCTTCGGTAACCTCAAGGCTATCCAGTTGCCATTCGTAATCAAGATGCCAGAAGTTACTGCAAGAAAGCACTAATTAAAGACACGATTTACAAGAAAGGAGTTGAAAGAAGCTCCACAATGTAAATAAGATACTATTCATTGGGGGCGTTCATAAAATGGACGCCCCCTTTATTTTCAGAATATGAAGAAAATATTATCAGTAATTATTGTATGTTTTGTCGCATTGCTCGCATTTAATGCTTGCAGTGATGAGATTAAATCTACAAAGGTTAGCATACAGAGTATGACTGATACGACCTTTGTAAGTGTTATCGATGACCATAGGGTTACTTTCGATATCAAGCAAGCCACTTATGATAATGGCTTTGTAATGGCTGGCGACTCTGCAGTGGTTCACTACATCGGTTCTCTTTCTGACGATCCGGTAAAAGCAGTACTCATCAAGCTGATTCCAAAGAAAGGACATGTTGTTGATGCTGTCTATGATCCAAACAAGAAGTTGGAGACTGCACCAATGACTCCAGAGGAAGTGAAATCTTTGGAAGAGGGTGTTGAGTTTGCCAAGAAGCACCAGCCAAAGAACATAAACAAATAAGGTAGTTATCACTTTTTATTAATTAATAAAGGAAATGATTATGAATACAATGAAATCTTTATTCGCTGCGTCCCTGCTTGCCCTCGGCACAACATCTGCTATGGCACAGGCTACTTACACCGACCAGAACGGTGATGAGTATACATTCAACAAGCATTTCTTCCTGGATCTCCAGGGCGGTGCTCAGTACACACTCGGTGAAGCTAAGTTTGGTGATTTGCTCTCTCCTAACGTTCAGTTGGGCTTGGGCTACCAGTTCTCTCCTGTCTTTGGCATGCGTCTGCAGGCTAACGGTTGGCAGAGCAAGGGCGGTTGGGCTGGTTTCCGCGCTCAGAAGGGCGAGACTCCTTACAACGCTCAGTATAAATATAAATATGTGGCTCCTGGTGTTGACTTCATGTTCAACCTCAGCAACCTCTTCTGCGGTTGGAACCCTAACCGTGTGCTGAACGTTACTGCCTTCGCTGGTGCAGGTGCTAACATCGCTTGGGATAACGACGAGGTGAATGAGTTGGCTGCTACCATGAAGAATATGAATGCCTACAACCTGGAGTATCTCTGGGATGGTACCAAGGTTCGCCCTTATGGTCGTGCCGGTCTTGAGTTGGCTTTCAAGGTAAGCAAGTCTGTCAGCTTGATGTTGGAGGGTAATGCCAACATTACTTCTGACAAGTACAACTCAAAGAAGGCAGGTAATCCTGACTGGTATTTCAATGCTTTGGCTGGTCTTCGCATCAACCTGGGCAAGAGTGCTACCAAGAAGGAGAAGCCAGTAGAACCAGAACCAGCTCCAGCACCAGTTCAGAAGGTAGAGGAGCCAGCTCCAGCACCAGTAGTAGAGAAGAAGGTTGAGGAAATCCGTCGTGATATCTTCTTCACCATCAACTCTAACAAGATTTCTGAGAAGGAGAATCAGAAGATCCTCGAGGTTATCGACTTCCTGGTGAAGTATCCTGAGGCTAAGGTTGTTGTTACCGGTTATGCTGACAAGGGTACTGGTAATGACAGAGTGAACGACCGCATCGCTGCCAAGCGTGCTGCTGCCGTTGTATGGATGTTGGAGAAACGCTATGGCATTCCTGCTGAGCGCATCACTGAGGAATCAAAGGGTGCTCGTGTTCAGCCATTCGCTGAGAATGACAAGAACCGTGTATCTATCATGATTGCTAAATAATATCTGGCGTTCGCCATATATTATTTATCACTAATTCTGGATTCGGGGCAAGCCTGTAAAGCTTACCTGAATCCATGCTTTTAGCGAGGTTTCTTTTTCAAGATGCCTCGCTTTTTTGGTTTAAAAATAGTGTTCTTTTTCGATCCACCCCGTCCCTCCTTAGCCAAAGAGGGAGTTCTTTTCGATCCACCCCGTCCCTCCTTAGCCAAGGAGGGCTCCACATCCTAACCAAGCCTTCCCTTCTCAGAAGGGAAGGATGTAACCGCCCTCCGGTGCTGTTTTTGCCCCACCTGTCCCTCCCCTGCGGGAGGGTCCTTAACCCACTCCCAAGCCCTCGCCCTTTCCAAAAGGGCAAGGGAT
>ERZ1023621.341-NODE-341-length-13362-cov-10.530473_pt1 | contig 13362 bp, 8 predicted proteins | sample MGYA00380330_ERZ1023621 | MGnify/ENA primary metagenome ERZ1023621 (study PRJEB33179, sample SAMN07448975) | human gut metagenome | biome: Human-gut; feature: Human associated habitat; material: Faeces | host: Homo sapiens | place: India: Bhopal | collected...
TTTTTAATGATACCGCGACCCCCGAGATCTACACACTAGAGTTGGTCGGCAGCGTCAGATGGGTTAAAGAGACAGACTTTGTGAAGGGCGAGAGCGGACCGCACCTGCCCGACTTGGCACAGAAAATGACGCAACCGCCCAAACCTTACACCGAGGCCACGCTGCTGCGCGCCATGGAGACGGCGGGACGCACTGTGGACAACGAGGAATTGCGCGACGCAATGAAGGAAAACGGCATCGGACGTCCTTCTACGCGCGCCGCCATCATCGAGACGCTGTTCCGACGCCAGTACATTCGCCGCCAGCGCAAAACGATTGTGGCTACGCCTACGGGGGTGCAACTTATCTCTATCATCAAGGAGGAGTTGCTCAAAAGTGCCGAGCTGACCGGACTTTGGGAGAAGAAGTTGAGGCAAATTGAGCACCACGAATACAGTGCCCCGCAATTCATAGCGGAACTTAAGGATATGGTGACGGAGGTGGTGAACCAGGTGCTGCGCGACAACACGAACCGTCACATTACACAGAACATTCCGCTTTCGGCGCAGCTCAAGGCCAAGGACGATGCGCCTGCAGCCAAAACCTCTGCCGCAAACAAGGAGGCGAAGCCACGCAAACGCATCATTCGGGCCGGCAGTATCTGTCCGCTCTGTGGCCAGGGCAAGGTTATCAAGGGCAACACGGCCTATGGTTGCTCACGTTGGAAGGAGGGCTGCACGTGGCGCAAGCCGTTCAAGTGATGACGAGTTAACGGGTTAACAAGTTGACGGGTTAACAAGTAAGTGTGCTATACACTACTTATTATGTTAAAGCCAGAATGACAGGAAGCTTAAAAAAGCTATGCGAACTTACCCGTTAACTTGTCAACCCGTTAACTTGTAAACTTTTCAACTTTTCAACTATGCCAATGGGCAGACGCCGTAGCGTGGCAAGTAGCAACGCTACGGCGTCTGCTATAATTATATGCGAACGAACCCAAGCACCAAAACGCAGTTTACGAACCACCACACAGAGCAAAGCACGCATCATTTCTCGCTTTTTGTTTGTTCTGTGCTATTATTTTAGTACATTTGCAAGTAATCAACACACTTATCAATCAAAACGACATAATATCTGCCAAATATGATAACACTCGACTTGATATACAAAGCTTCGACGGTGCTGAAGGACGTGGTACGCCGCACACAACTCATCCCTACTCAAAAAATCAACACCGCGGCCAACGTGTTTCTGAAACCCGAAAATTTGCAAGTAACCGGCTCGTTCAAAGTGCGCGGTGCGGGCTTCAAAATATCACAACTCAGCGATGAGGAGAAGGCTCACGGCGTGATAGCCTGTTCGGCCGGCAACCACGCACAAGGCGTGGCACTGGCTGCCAAGCGCTATGGCATACCGGCCCTGATATGTATGCCTTCGGGGGCACCCATCTCAAAGGTGGAAGCTACCCGCGAACTTGGCGCTGAAGTTTGCCTGGTGCCGGGGGTGTACGACGATGCTTACGCCAAAGCCATGCAGCTGAACGAGGAGAAGCACATGACGTTTATCCACCCCTTCGACGACGAGCAGGTCATTGCCGGACAAGGCACCGTGGGTATGGAAATACTGAACGAGAATCCCGACATTGACGTCATATTTGTGCCCATTGGCGGTGGCGGACTGGCCAGCGGTGTGGCTTTTGCGGTTAAGGCGCTCAAGCCCTCTGTGCGTGTGGTCGGTGTGCAGGCACAAGGGGCTCCGAGCATGCTGAACAGTGTAGACCACAACCAAATAGAGACGCTCACCAATGTGCTGACCATTGCCGACGGCATAGCCGTGAAGGAGCCAGGAGTTAACACTTTCGAGATTGTGCAGCAATATGTTGACGACATTGTGAGTGTGACTGAGGACGAGATATGCGCTGCCATATTGGCCTTGATTGAGCAACACAAACTGATAGCCGAGGGGGCTGGCGCTGTGAGCGTGGCCGCTGCCATGTTTAACAAGGTGGACATCGCAGGCAAGAATGTGTGTTGCATTGTGAGTGGCGGCAACATCGATGTGACTATTTTGAGCCGTGTGATTAACCGAGGCTTGATGAAGGGTGGCCGCACCACCGAGATGCTGATAGAGATGGCCGACCGTCCGGGTTCGTTGTTGGGTTTGTGCCAGGTTATATGTAAGTTGGGTGCCAACATCATTTCTATCCACCACGAGCGCAATGGTGAAAGTCCTGACGTTAATTCGTGCAACCTGCGCATGGTGCTCGAAACACGCGACCAGCGCCACATCGACCAACTGCATGATGCCATCGAAAAAGCCGGCTACTCTATTCTTGCGTAATGGAGTTTACAGGCAAGTTTGTCATTCAAGGGCAAAAATAATGAAGCTCTGTTAGTTACCCATTAGTGCTTGCGTTTCATCAAGCTCTAAACGTTAGCACAAAATGTTAGCATCAAACGATAGCTCTAAACGCTAACACAAAACGCTAGCACTAATGGGGGCGACGCGTCTCGCGTCGGGAAAAAATGCAGTTTTTATTTAGTAGAGTTTGTCCCCCCTTCTCTATCCCGACGCGGGACGCGTCGCCCCCATTAGAGTTAGCGTTTCTTCAAGCACTAAACGCTAGCACCAAACGCTAGCTCTAATGAGGGGGACACATTGACGAGGTACGGGGAGCATAAACGCAAGCAAGCTCCAATGCGATATGGCATCGCATTGGAGCTTGTTTGCGTTTACTATGTTTTGTGTATGTGTGGCGCGTGATTACTTCACCACCTTGCGGCCTGTATTAGTGATGTACAAGCCCTTGGTGGGGTTCAGCACACGGCGGCCTTGAAGGTCGTAGTAGTAAACAGGCGCGCTGATAGCGGGAGCTGTGGCATTGCCAATAGCCGTTACGTCACCAGCAGAACCTGGCACAAATACCTTTACAATGAAGTCTTTGAGGATCACACTCTTGCCCAATACACTTGTACCACCCGCCTTGAATACGGTTGATGTCTCGCACAAATCAGTAACTTCAGCCTGCTGTTCGGCAGCCTTGGCTGTGAATGTCTTGCCTGCTACTGTTATGGTCTGACCTTCTGTGGCTGATGAATAGGTAAAGGTGTAACCCGTAATGAGGCACTTCTGACCATTAGGCCCTACGCCCTCAACCGATACGGTGTAGTCGCAATTACCCCCAACAGGGTGCCACATCAAGTAATCACCCTTATACACCTCAGAAGGCATCATGTTGTTTGCCCCTGTTGTGACCTTTATTTTGGGATTAGTCTCGCTGCTCTCCCACGATTTGGCCAATACGTAGCCTTCGGGGAAATTATTGTTCTTGCCCGTTTGGGGGTTAACGAATGAACCTGTCTGCAAAGAAATCTCGTAGTCCTTAATGCAAGTTGGGTCTATGTCTTCAATATTTATATCCTCAGGCGCTGGCGCATCTACTATGGCAAATTGGCAACCTGTGTCGCTACGGTCTTGGCCTAACGTATTCTTGTTGCTCCAGTTGCACACACCATTGTTTTTTTTCTTATTGGCAGTTTGGTTAAGCTGCACGTTACCCGACGAGATGATAAACACACCAGACACATTGGCGTAGCTCAGCGTCCAACCCTTGTCAGGACGGGTTGCGGTTGTTTTTATCATTGTGTCGTATTTGGCATCGGGACTCACGTAAGTTTGATCTGCACGATTGACGATGTCGAATGACTTGTCGTCACGCTGCACAAACTTCCACATGGTGTTCTTATACTTTGTATTCTGTCCTCCTATCAAATCCTTTTCAGCACCCTGCGAGGTATTATACAATGAGCCACGATTGGGGGTATAGAGCTGATACCAATGCTCTTCGGTGTCGTTTGACGCGAGCGGCATGTTGATTTTAGGCAACACGCTTGTAACGAGCGAGGCATAGGCAGTGCTCTTTGCGGTGAGTTGCTCGTTGGTGGTGGCGGGGTCGGCAAGCAAAGCATAACCCTCGTCAATGCCATTCAACAGCGGGGCAACGTTAGCAGTCGTATACTGGCCAACGCCATTGCCAATGCTGAGACTACCCGCCGTTTGCAAAGCACTTACCAATTTGCTGCGTGCATCAATCTTGGCAATGAGTTCTTCCACCTCAGCGTCGGTTGTGGCAGTCACGCCATTTTCAGCACCAATAGCCTCGGCTACAACCTGCGAGAGTTTGGCGTAGCCACGGGCATTGAGGCGTCCGTTCATGTTGTAGCTTGCATTGAGCACACCATCTTTCAAGAGCGAGGTGTATGAGCCTGGTACATAGTCTACGTGGTCCATGCTGGCCGCAATCTTTTCAATTTCGGCATTGAAGGCGTCGCTGCGTCCTGCATTCTTAGCTTGTGTGGGCGAAGGTATTACAGCAAACAGTTTGATAACGGCATTGGGGCAATAGCTACGCACTTTCTCAACAAATGTCTTGTAATTAGCAGCCACTGTTGCCACGTCTGTTGCGTCCTGCATCTCTTTGTAGCCCTGCATGATGCACACCATTTTGGGCTCTTTGTTGTCGGAGCGGCCTTTGAAGATGTTGTTGAGCATCGAGGTCATTGTGCCGAGGTCGTTGCTGGGATAACCCCAAGCGCCACCGCGCTGCTTCACATTGTTGGCGTGGAGCAGTTCGTGCCAGTCATTGTTGTCGTCGCCAAGCATGATGATGTCATCAGCCTTAACCGGCAGAGCGGCAAAATAGGTGTTGCGCATGCCGGCTATGCCGCTGAGCCCGCCCCAGTTGTCGGCTGCGTCAGCAGGATATACGCAGTCTGAACCCACATATTTGGCTATTTCGTTGCACCAGATGCGGTAGCCAGCCATGGTGAGGTGGGTGCCGTCAGCTGAATATTGGTGGGTGGGTATGCCTGGCAACAATGGGTAAAGGTCAATATAGGTGGCGTTGGCAAACTCGGTGCAGATGTTCTTGAGCGAATCGTTGGTAATGGGCACGTTCTTGGTGTCCTTGATGTTATTACCTGTACACGGCAGAATGCTTTGCACATATACCTTTGTGTTGGGACTTTCCTTCTGGCAACGCATAAGGGCTGTGCGCACGCTCTTGGCTACGTGTGCGGGAGTGTTCATGCCCGAGGTGCCAAGGTCGTTAGTGCCCATCATCAAGAATATTTTGGCTGGCTGGCCCACCAAGATGCTCTCGAAGTGCTCGAGCATGATGGGGGTTTCGGCACCATTCACACCACGGTTGACGATGTTGGGATTGTTGAAGGCTTCCCACCATTCGTGCATGTTGGTGATACTGTTACCAAAGAATACGATAGTCTTGTCGGTAATCTTGTGAGCCTTGAAACCGTTGTAGCGGTTATAGCGCCACGATGGGCCCTGAGCCCAAACGCTCATGGCTGCAAGGAATAATGCAAATACTGTAAGTAACTGTTTTCGCATGATGTATTGAATGTAAGTAGTTTATTGTATTTTTCGCGTTTAGATAGTTGTCTGGCGTGGCCTGCAAATATGCAGAAAGAATATGCGCGCCACACTTCGCTGCAAAGTTATAAATAAATAGGCGGACGATTAGCGCCCGCCAATATGTTGTTTAACACAAAAACGCACAACCTTGGTTAACACTTTTGCCTAAGCTACCATCAAGAACCATACTACAAGACCTATTGCTATGGTCAAGGCTATGATTGCCACTACGGCCATGAACATGCCAAAGGCGCTGGAAAGCCCAAACATTTGTTTGACAGCATGCCGACGATTGTCGCGTGCCACACGTGAAAATTCTGATTGAGTCATAATTACTGCAAGGATTAAGCGTTTGTTTGGCCTCGCTATATAATGTTCCGTTGCTTGCAAAAGTAATTATATTTTTTAGACTGCATATACCCATTGGCCAAAAAGAGCAATCGTGCGTCACGTATGTTAACAAAACAACCCCCAACAGGTTGCACACTTGATGCAGCCCGTTGGGGGTTGTTGGTAGGTTGACCGGCCTGCGAGGTAGGGTGTTCAAAACCGACATTAAAAGCGAGATCGTTTTAGGGATCTCTATTCGTTGTTATGGCTGTTCGGTGAAAAGTAAACATGCGAAAGGATTCAAGCACCAAACGCAAGCACTAATGGGGGCGACGCGTCTCGCGTCGGGAAAAGATTCAGCTATTATTTAGTATAGCTTGTATCTTTCCTTTTAATTATCCCGACGCGGGACGCGTCGCCCCCATTAGTGCTCGCGTTTTTTGCAGCGCGTTTTAGGCAACTTAAAATGCAACAAAAACGGTCGCGCTTTTGATGCCAATTTTGAACACCCTACCTGCGATGGACCGGTTATGAGTTGACTTACTAAACTTTCGAATTTAGCAAGTGCGGGCTGAAAGCAGAGTTGACTTACTTCACGGTGATGAGGAAGTAGTTCTTCTTGCCACGCTGCACGAGGAGGTATTTGCCGTCGATAAGGTCCTCGGCCTTGATTTCCTGGTCGAAGGCGGCGAGTTTCTCCTTGTTAAGGCTTACGCCACCGCCCTGGGTGAGCTTGCGCATCTCGCCCTTTGAGGCAAAACACTTGGTGGCCTCGGCAAAGAGGTCTACGGCCTTCGCACCTACTGCCTGGTCGCGGCTCACCTCGAAGTGTGGCACGCCGTCGAACACGCTGAGGAAGGTTTCCTCGTCGAGCTTCAAAAGGCTGTCTTTAGTGGCCTTGCCGAAGAGTATGTTTGAAGCTTCGAGAGCCATTTCGTAGTCGGCGCGGCTGTGTACCATGCAAGTAACTTCCTCGCCAAGGCGCTTTTGCAGCAAGCGGCGGCCCGGGTCGGCACGGTGCTCGGCTATAAGGGAGTCTATCTCGTCGTGCTCGAGCGAGGTGAAAATCTTGATGTAGCGCTCTGCCTCCTCGTCGCCCACATTGAGCCAGAACTGGTAGAACTTGTAGGGAGTGGTGTAACGACGGTCGAGCCATACATTGCCCTGCTCAGTCTTGCCAAACTTCTTGCCGTCGGCCTTGGTGATGAGCGGACAGGTTAAAGCGTAGGCGTCGGCCTCAGCACCGAGGGTACGGCGTATCAGTTCGGTACCGGTGGTGATGTTGCCCCACTGGTCGGAACCACCCATTTGCAACTTGCAGTTCTTGGTCTCGTAAAGGTGGAGGAAGTCGTAACCCTGCAACAGCTGGTAGGTAAATTCGGTGAATGACAAGCCATCGCGTGCCTCACCGTTAAGACGTTTCTTTACGCTATCCTTGGCCATCATGTAATTGACGGTGATGTGCTTGCCCACCTCGCGTGCAAAGTCGAGGAAGGAGAAGTCTTTCATCCAGTCGTAGTTGTTGACAAGTTCTGCCGCATTGGGTGCGTCAGAGTCGAAGTCGAGGAAGTGTGACAACTGCTTTTTGATGCAGGCCACATTGTGGCGCAGTATATCCTCGGTAAGGAGGTTACGCTCAGCGCTTTTGCCTGAGGGGTCGCCAATCATACCTGTGGCACCGCCTACGAGTGCTAATGGCTTGTGGCCAGCACGCTGAAAGTGGCGAAGCATCATGACAGAGCAGAGGTGTCCGATGTGCAGCGAGTCGGCAGTAGGGTCTATGCCAACGTATGCTGTAGTCATACCCTTTTCAAGGAGTTCGTCTGTGCCTGGCATCATCTGGTGAAGCATGCCGCGCCATTTGAGTTCTTCTACAAAATTCATTGCGTGATATGTTTGTTTTGTGGTTGTTTCGTGTATTTGTTGATGCAAAGGTAATGCAAACCGCGTACAATGACAAATGAAAAGCTTAGTCTTTTAACTTGTCGCTGTACGCGGTAGGTGGAAAGCGGCACGCTGTCAGAGTGCGATATGCCTACTTGCCATATTTCTTCACAAACTTGCGGGCGGCAGATGGTGTGCGCCATGCACGCGTAAAGTCGCCATTGAGTGTGTTGTCAAAGAGCAGGTAATCGGCATTGTCTATGCCATGCAGCACGACATTTGAGGCTGACCGTATATATCGAGCCCTCGTAGGATGGCCGTTAAATTCCGCATCACGTGCAATGATGTTTGCAAGGTCGGGCTTTACAGCTTTGTAGCGATTGCTGGCATCACGCACCATCAGCATGCCATTGCCACTGTTGATGTCTGCAGTCAGAGCCTGTTGGTTGCTGGCATCGATGCAAGCGGTAGTAGTCTGTTCGGTGTCACCGCTTTCGAGGTCGGGTTCGAGGAAGTAGGACTTGTCGCAGAAGTGGTACTTCAGGAAGTTAAGCAGCGTGAGGTATCTGGCTTGAGCTTGCTCGCGTTTGTCGTCGGGCAGTTGGCCGTTATCGTCCAAACTCTCTTCAACAAATTGCTCGATGCTCTCGATGGTGGGCAGACCTGCTTCGACGGCTTTTTGCATACCCTCGTTGGTAGGCACGAAGATGGTGTAATTGAAGTTATGGAAGAAGTTGACCAACATGGTGTTATCATTGCCATAACGTGCATAGCTGCCGCTGGGGTCGGCAAAGATTGTGTACTTCCGGCTCAGAGCCTCCGATGCCTCATTACCAAATAGCATATTTTTCAGAGTGTAGGCATTGTTCAGTGCCTCGGCATATTCAAAGAACGTGCTAAAGGCATCGTTGGACTTAAGACGTTGGTACACATTTTGGGTGGTTGGCTGCATGGGGCGGTCTATGACGACGCTTGTGCCTGTGCTGTTTTGGCCTACGAGCTGCATGATGCAATCGTGTTTGTCGGCAGCATCTCTCCTGTTGAGGTCGATTTGCATACCACCATTTACCACAATGTTGAGGTCGGTGTGCTCCTTCATGTAGATGGGCATACCACTGCGCGAAAGATACCAGCGCCGCGGGGTGTTGAGCAAACTATTCACATCTTGCAGCACAATGTGCTGGTCGAGCATATCGGTCAACAATTGGCGTTTTATAGGTCCATAGTTGCCAGTAGCACAATTTTCGTTGGCATAACTTGAATACGTCGCACTCAGCGGCCTGTCTGTCTCGGTGTTGCGTACTTTGTTGTAGTCATAGCGATAGGCTCTTGCCGCAACGGCTATTTGGCATGTTCCATTAGAGCTGATACTGTCGGGGGTTAATGACCAATAACGCCACGAAACGCGGTTGTTTGAAGCCATGCTAATAGGGTCAACCAATCCGTACTGTTCCAGTCCCGCGTCAGTAGGCACAAACATGGTAAATGACTTGTTGTGCATCTCGCGCTGGTAATCGGTAGAGAATGGAGAAGTTCTTCTTTCGCCTTCGTAACGGTCGTTTGCGGTCAGTGCAGCACCAGCTACTCGGCCGGCAAGCTTTACAAAAGTAAGTTCGTTGCGCAGGTCCTCGGCATTTGGCACAGCATCAACTACCACAATAATACCATCGGCAGCGGTAATGACTTGCTGCACCGCAAGCTTGTAGGCTTCGGGGGTGGTGACACCGGCTAACAACTGGTGCCCCTTGGCACTGCGCATATTGCTATAACGACTCGGCAACACATCGGTGAATGATGTGCGGAACCACTCTTTGACAAAGGGCTGCAACACCTCACGCGGCAAGGACATTAGCATGGTGTAATAGTTATCCTGGTTGATGCCAAACGACCGAAGAGGATTATCGGTGGTTAAGAGGAATGCCTTCAGTGCCTCGTCGGTGGGCAGTATGATGGCTGGCGTTTGTAAAGTGGTGACAACTCTGTCAAGCAACGAATTACGGACAGTCATAGCAGAGTCGCCATCGTTAAACATTTGTTCTTTATAATATGTATATTCTGGGTCGTATTTAAGGTAGTTGAACCTTTGTACCAAACTACTTGCCAATGAGCATTTTCCGCCCCAACGCACTTGTGCCAAGGCACACATGAGGTTGGGCTGTGGCACAACCACTTCGTCAACCAAATGCAGATAGCCATTTTTGCACCGCTGGTTGGGTTGGGTAATGTGGGCGTTGCCTATTTTGATGTGCTCTGAGCCCTCGGTGTCTGCTGCACCTATAAAAGCCAAGTCGTCATGGCTCAACCCCTTGTATTGCCAATAGTCGTCATTCCATATCATGGTGCCGCCACGATAAGCCAATGCGCCATCTGTATTGTCGCTTACTGTGCCATACCCAATCCACACACCATCCATTATGTGCTGGTTGAGCTTTTTGGCGTAGTCTTCCCTACCACTATTGTCATCTGGCGGAAAGGTGTTGATATCTGTACCCCCCCGTGTGTTTGTAGGGCACGAGATTAAACTGTCTGTCGTACCCCCAGGTATACAGACGCAGGTTACCCTTGACATTCTCGTTTACGTGCAGATTATTAGCGGTGACGAACCCCGGAATATAACTCATGTAGATGAGAGAAAGCTTTTGACTACCGCTCAGTTGCTCATAACTGCTTATGGCATTGCCTTGTCCGTCTGTCCATGCGTTGTGGGCAAAGAAACGGGCAAAGGCTTCGTCATTTGGAGCAAACACAGTAAGCGTGTCAATGCTACCCATGTATTCGAGTTCGTCGTCGGTGAGTTCGTTCTTGAACGCGCGTTGTATACCATCAAAAGAGTCAATCAAGCGCAAATAGGTGGTGTAATTGCCTAATGCTTGCAAATTGTCATAAAGCGTGCTGCCAGTTTTAACCTTGTCGTTGGTATTGACCGTTGGCACGGGCATTACTTTGATATTTTGCTTGCTGCCATCGTACATCTTGATGGTGCCGTCGCTTTTTATTACGCGCACATTTTGCGCCATAACGCCTAATGGGAGTGTTGATAGCAGAACACAACCAAAGATGCGTCGTATGGTATGTTTGTATATGGTGTTCATAGTGTGTGAAATGAGTTGAATAAGAAATATTGTAGGGTGTGCAGTGATGCCGTAATGAATACGGAACAAAACGTTACCACACGTCTTCACGATAAGGTTCACCTGCTACATCTACGAGCCGCGGCACGAACTCAATAAAATCGAGGTGCAACTGTGCTCGGCTGGCGTTGTCCAGTGATTGAAAACGAATGTAATATCTCTTTCGTGGCGACATTTTTGAGGTAGTGAGCACACGCCGCATGTTGCCACCATTATAGCTTCTACCCAACTCGCCACGGGCGGGGCTGTCTGTGTAGCCAGCTATGTGGAAGTATGCCGGTGCCTTCATGTAGCCCAATTTGTGTAGTGCATAGTCATTTTCGGCGCAAAGCAATTCGTCGTAATTCAAATCAGCATCTTTTTGGGCAATGCCATCGCTAAACATGACTGGATCGCTCTGGTCAAGCACCAGGGGGGCACCCCAAGTGTCTTGATTGCCGGCCTCGTCTTCGCAGATAAAAGTGAGCAGGCTCTTGGCACGCAAGGTATTGACACCATAGCCAATGCGCAGTTCGTAGGTGCCATCATTGGGCATGGCGGGCACTTCGAGCGTGAAGTCGTAGTTACCAGTAACAAGCAATTCGTCTCCTTGATAGTCTACCCAACCTTTGCGCACATATAATTGTTGGATTTTGGTGTCGGCGCTTACATTGGTCAGTGTGCTGAAGTAGTCGGTGGGGAAGTAGGCGTCCTTGCCACGCAAGTTGTTGCTCGCTATTTCGGGCAGCAGCGTGGTGAAGTCCATACGCACGCGCTCACTCTTCATGGCACTTGCATAGTCTGAGTTGAAACTTAGTATATTATCTATCGGGTGATAGCTGCCATATAATGCCACATTATTATAAACAGAGTTGTCCACCTCGTTGCGGGCGTGAGCCAAAATGCCCTCTTGCAGTGTGCCTGTCTCGACATAGGTGCCCGTCAAACCGTTGTCGTACTTGCTAAAACGGTTGAGGTAGAATTGACCGTCGGGCGTTTGCGTGATTTTGAGCAATTTGCTCTCTTGTGGCCAGGCAGTGCGGTAGTAGTCCCACACGTTGACGGTGTAGTTGGTAGAAGGCTCGTTTATGTTCTCGCCCGTGGTGTAGCCATATTCTGTGGCATGGCGCACAGCGCTGTTGTTGGCTAATTGCATGTTGCTGTTGAGCAGGTGGGTGGCCACGAATATGTTTACGGCATTCTCCTTGTCGGTAAGGTCGCCAGGCTTGAGGTTGGAGTATATTTTTCCACATTGCTCTTTAAGTACTTGCTTTATGGCCTCCCAGTTTGTAATGCTTTGTGTGGCTTCATCATATACCGGCATGGGCACACCCCACTCTTTGTTAAACACTTCATCAGTCTCGGCAAAAAGGGTGAATCCTTGGCGGCGATATGCTTGGAAAGGGGTTCTGGTGCCAGTTTGGTTGGGGTAGGTGCCAGCATATGCTTTATATTTCTCGACAAAAGCCTTTTCGGCTTTTGCGTCTGGCATCATCTTAGCCCCCCAACCTGTGACATCGAGCAGTTTAGCCCAAATGCGCATATTGGGTGCTTGCTTTAGGAGTTCGGCCACCGAGGGAGCCGTCACTTGTGGGGTACTGCCGAGTGTTGCTTTGTCAACAAATGCTATTTCCCAAATATCGGTCATGTCGTAAGTGTCATCGCCCACCATGATGCTATGGCCCGATTCGAGAGGTGATTGTGCCGCAGCTGTCAAAGGGAGCAATGCAGCCATGAAGGCACTGCCTATATGTTTGTACAGATTTCTCATTTTGCAATGATTTTGAAGTTAATACTTGCTGTGCGCACCACGTAGGGGGTGGCAAGGCCTGTTGCAGGCAGTTGCAGTGTGGCACAACCTTGATTGTCGGCCTGGACGGTCATAACCAAACGGCCTTGCAAGTCGTAGAGCGTCACCGACGACTTGGCAGGCAGATTTTTGATGTATAGTTTACGCCCATTCAGGCTGAACAATACCTGCTTGCCGGCGTTGGTGGCCGGCACTTCATCTATGCCGGTAGCTGGATCGGGTATGAGTTCGAGCGACCAATTTGCATCGAAACTGAAAGTATAACTGCTATTGGGAGTTGTAATAATGTAGCCATTGCCTTGTTGATAGTCATATCGAACTATAACGTACGGCACCTCTGCCTTGTCAAGGTCTTGACCTAATGTGAACCACACAATCTCGCCTTCATTCGAGGTGAGTTTGACCTTGTCTTGCGCCAACGCAGGGGGTGTACTACATAAGAGCAAAAGGGCCGCGAGCGTATTTTTCATGATTGTTTTCCGTCTCATTTGCCTAAGTTGTTTTTCGCAATGTCAATGTCTTGTTAACATTGCAAGGTTAATAAAGTATGATAATATGGCAAATATACAATATTATAGACATTCGTTGCAAGTTCTCAGGCTATTTATGTTACAATGTCTGTAAATATCATCAATTTTAATGAGCATACTAATAAATCGCATCATTCGAGATTCGTATTTAGTCCGCGCTGCAAAAAAGGCGCAAGCACTAATGGGGGCGACGCGTCTCGCGTCGGGCTGATAGGTAATCTATTGAAGTTTCGGATTTAACAAGGGCGGGCTGAAAGCCCAATGGAGCACATAGCCCAGGGCAAGCGAA
>ERZ1023621.348-NODE-348-length-13170-cov-49.207930_pt1 | contig 13170 bp, 8 predicted proteins | sample MGYA00380330_ERZ1023621 | MGnify/ENA primary metagenome ERZ1023621 (study PRJEB33179, sample SAMN07448975) | human gut metagenome | biome: Human-gut; feature: Human associated habitat; material: Faeces | host: Homo sapiens | place: India: Bhopal | collected...
ATGACCACACTGGTCATGCTGGATTCAAAATATGCCCCTTTTTAAAGTGGGCTCACATGCTGAAGTTTCGCAAGTAAGCTCCTAGCCCGTACTTGAACCACTTGCGAAACTTCAGTAACATGTATAGAGAAGCTGTGTCTCATAAGAGTAAATGCTTCGGGGTAGTCATCATTTTTTTAAAAGAGTTCGAAGGCTTTCTTGAGCTTCAGATTATCGGCTGCATTACCAACAAGAGCCTCAAACTTTCCGGCTTCAGCCTTCCAGGATGAAGATGCCTCATCGTAGAAACTGAGGGCCTCTTTGCTGATGGTGATGCTGATATCCTTGCTCTCACCTGGTTGGAGATAAACCTTCTGGAAACCTTTCAGCTCCTTCTGAGGGCGGTCTACCGATGCCTTGACGTCGTGGATATAGAGCTGAACCGTCTCGGCTCCGGCACGCTTACCTGTATTCTTTACGTTTACGGTAAAGGTGATTGTGCCGTCCTGCTTCATCTGCATCTTGTCGCTGCGCAGATTAGAGATGACAAACTGGGTGTAGCTCAAGCCGTGACCGAATGCAAAGGTAGGCTTGATGCGCTCCTTATCGGTCCAGCGGTAACCTACATAGATGCCTTCCTTATATTCCTCATCAATGATGTTGCCCTTCGTGCTGGCTCCACCTTCCTGACGCCAGGTTCCCGGATAGGTATTGAGTGCATGAGCACCTGTTTCCTTCAGCGAGTTGACCCATGTAAATGGCAACTTGCCGCTAGGGTTTGCATCGCCTGTAAGGATGCTTGCAAGGGCTTCGCCGCTCTCCGAACCGATGAACCAGCCCTGTACGATGCCGGCAACCTTAGCCTTCCAAGGCATAGCTACCGCATTGCCCGAGATGTTGACATAAACGAAGTTTCTGTTTGCCTTAGCCAAAGCCTCGATCAGCTTATCCTGATGGTATGGCAACTCATAATGCTTGCGGTCGTGACCCTCGCAGTCCTGGAAATCGCTCTTGTTCAGACCACCAAACATGATGACATAGTCGGCAGTCTTGGCTTTCTCTACGGCTTCGGCTATCAGTTCAGCCTCGCTGCGCTTGTCTTCCAGGTTCTGACCGGTTGTAACGCCATTGTAGTTGCCCGTTACATCGCCCACATATCCGCGTGCATAATCTACCTCGATGCCGTCCTTGCCCAAGCGCGTCTTCAGACCATCGAGAGGCGAAATCTCGCGCTGTACCTTGAGCGAAGAAGAGCCTCCGCCTACGGTCATCATCTTGATGGCATTCTCGCCCACTACCAGTACGCGCTTAGCCTTCTGGGTGTTGATAGGGAGCACATTGTTCCTGTTCTGGAGCAATACGATGCCTTCTTCAGCAATCTGTCTGGCAGCTGCATAATGGCTCTCGGAACAGAGGAAACCATGAGGGCGGTTCGGATTCATCGTGGTGCGATAGAAGAGGCGCAATACGCGGCGCACCTTATCGTCCAGCTCCTTCTGGGTGAACTTGCCTTCCTGTATGGCCTTCATGTAAGGCATGGAGAGATAATAGTTGTCGTAGGCATTGGTAGCACCCATCGTAAGACCGTCTGTCCAGGTGCCGAACTCCATATCCAGCCCGTTCTTTACAGACTGCTCCAGGTCGTGAGCACCGCCCCAGTCGCTCACCACGACACCATCATACTTCCAGTCGCCCTTCAGAATCTTGTTCAGGGTCCACTGGTTGTGGCAGTTGTGCTCATTCTTATATAGGTTGTAGGCTCCCATGATACCCCATGTCTTACCCTTCTCAACAGCCGCCTTGAAGGCAGGGAGATAGATTTCGTGAAGGGCACGGTCGCTGACGATTACGTTGACCTGATGGCGGTATTCCTCATCGTTGTTCAGGCAATAGTGCTTTACGCAGGCTGATACGCCCTTAGACTGCAATCCCTGGATATACGGCACAACCATGATGCTTGCCAGAAACGGATCTTCGCCCATATACTCGAAGTTGCGGCCGTTGAGAGGCGTGCGGTATATATTGACGCCAGGACCCAGAATCATGTCCTTGCCGCGATACAGGGCTTCTTCGCCCAATGCTTCGCCATAGATGCGGCTCATCTGCGGATTCCATGATGCGGCAAGACAGGTGAGGGCAGGGAAGGCTACACAGGAGTCGTTGGTCTGACCAGCCTGTTCCCACTCATCCCACAATACGTCAGGACGCACTCCGTGAGGTCCGTCATCCGTCCAGAAGTCAGGAAATCCCAAGCGTGGTACACCGGCTGATGAAAACTTGCTCTGAGCATGGATGATGCGTATCTTCTCTGCCAGCGTCATGCGGGAGATGGCATCGTCGATGCGCTGCTCTACCGGCTTGGTCTGGTCGAGATAGACTGGCAATTGTCTGGTAGTCTGCTGTGCCTGAGATGGAGCGATGGCTGCAACTGACAGGACACATGATAAAATGAACTGTTTCATAAGTAATGAATATATTATGGTTTGTTTATTTCTTGCAGTTGTTTGTTTTTGCACACCGCCTCTCACGTCTTTTGTGTGTTTAGGCGTATATGCTCATTCATCTGCAAAATTACTAAATAAATAATGAAAAAATGGTGGGTGATAAGTGAAAAGTGGATGGGTGTAAAAATGGAACTTTTTGTAAATCGCTGATAATTAGGAAAATAAATGCGTTGCTGTGCGAATGAAAAGTGGCAGGGTGTGAACACTGAAAAATGCTGATGTAACTTTTTAAGGGTGTTTCAGCCTCATTTCCTTTATTTTAAGCCATCCACTTTCATGTAGTTGTTAAAAACTGCTAAGAGTCTGAAAATTAATAATATAGGTTATTTTGGAAAAGTTTTCGTTCCACTTATCTGTTGAAAGTGCTAGGAATTATCAAAAAATCATATTATATTTGCAATCGAAAACACGGCTTAACGCATTTTAGGAAATGCACAGCCGCACAGTCTTATACATTATTATAATAGAGTGAACTAACAAATAGAAAATTTTTCTAAACTAATAATCGAATATGAAAACAAAAAGTCTATTGCTGGCGACTGCATTATTGATGTCGACGTCAGCGCTCGCACAGAAAAACACCTTTAAGGGTGTCGTGTTGGATGACCTGGGTGAACCCGTTATCGGAGCCACCATACAGGTTAAAGGCGTCAAGGGTGCCGGTGCAATTACCGACCTTGATGGTAACTTTGTCATCGATGCAGATGCTAACCAGACCTTGGTTATTACCTACATTGGCTACAAGGATGCAGAGATTCGTCCTTCAGCCAACATGAAGATTACTCTGAAACAAGACGACAAAGCTTTGGACGAAGTGGTTGTTGTAGGTTACGGTGTTCAGAAGAAGAGCGTGGTAACTGCTGCTATCGCTAAAGTGAGCACCGAAGATTTGGCTGGCAAGAGCCCAGTGCGTGTTGATAACGCATTGAAGGGTCTGGCTGCCGGTGTCAACGTAACCTCTTCTTCAGGTCAGCCTGGTGCATCTCCTAAAGTCCGTATTCGCGGTACAGGTACTATCAACAATTCAGATCCTCTCTACATCGTAGACGGTATGCCTATCGAGGGTGGTCTCGACTATCTCAACCCTAGTGATATCGAGAGCATCGAGGTGTTGAAGGATGCTGCTTCTGGTGCAATCTATGGTGCCCGTGCTGCCAACGGTGTAATTCTCGTAACCACCAAGAAGGGTAAGATAGGAAAAGCACAGATCAACTATAACTTCTCATACGGCTGGCAGAGCGCATGGAAGAAGCGTGATGTGACAAGCGCCACTGACTACGCCATCCTTCAGAACGAGCGTGCAGTGAATGGTGGTCAGGCTCCTATCTATGCTGATCCATACAAACTGACTGACTCTAATGGCAATCCTATCAATGGATTTGGTACTGATTGGCAGGACTTGGTATTCAATGACAATGCGCCAGTGCAGAATCATGAGGTGAGCATCAGTGGTGCCTCTGAAAAAATCAACTACTATCTCTCTATGGGCTACTACAAGCAGGAAGGTATCGTAGGTGGTAACTACGGACAGAGCAACTATGAGCGCCTCTCACTCCGCAGCAATAATATATATAATGTGTTGGACGCCAGCAAAGAGCGCAACTTCCTCAACAAGCTCGATGTAACTGTCAACATGGCTTACACCCGAGTAAAGAGCACCGGTATCGATGCTAATAGTATCTATGGCTCAGTATTGGGTAGTGCCCTCTATCTTGCTCCAACATTGGCTCCTACGGTAACCAATGGCAATGTGGCGAAGAAGTATTATGATGCCTACGAGGATCCTAATACATACGATAAAAATGGTAAAGTGAACGGTACTCGTGATACTTACGAGCTTCTCCGTGATGCCAATGGCAACTATTATACTATCCCTGGTATGGGTGGTACCTATCAGGAGATGAACAATCCTCTTGCCATGATGGCTCGTCCAGCAGCTAAGAACTGGTCACATAAGTTTGTGCCTAAGTTCTCTATCGACCTCCAGCTCTGGGATAACTTGAAGTATCATTTCACTTATAGTGCAGACCTCAGCTTCTGGGGTACAGATAGCTATACTGCATCCAAGTATTACCTCTCAGGTAATAACTATTCTACACATACCTCAGCTTACAAGAGCTCTGACAAGGGTATCAACTGGCAGGTAGAGAATACTTTGACTTACGATAAGACTATCGGCAAGCACAGTTTTGCTGTTGTCTTAGGTCAGAGTGCAATGAAGAATAAGAGTGATTATCTGAACGGCAGCCGTTGGAATCTTGTGAATGTAAACAAGCCTTCTATCGACTATGCTACCGGCAACTACGAGCAGACCATCGTGAAGGATGCTGACGGAAAGATCATCTCTGTAGGTGCGCCTCAGATTCAGCATAGCGTATCGGGCGGTAACAACGTGGTACATGCCATCTCTTCACTCTTTGGCCGTTTGAGCTACAATTACGATGAGAAATATATGCTCCAGGCTACAATCCGCCGAGATGGCTCAAGCCGTTTCGGACCATCTCATAAATATGGTACCTTCCCATCAGCTTCTGTTGGTTGGAACATCATGAACGAGAAGTTTATGGAGGGCACCCGCGACTGGTTGAGTAACCTCAAGTTCCGTGCCAGCTGGGGTAAGAATGGTAATGATAATATCGGAGACTTCCGTTATACCGTATTGACCTCTATGGGCAACAACGTGCTTTTCGGTAAGAACGCAACCAAGTTTAATGGTTCTAAGGCGAATGCCACAGCCAATGAAGACTTGAAGTGGGAGGAGAGTGAGCAGACTGATATCGGTTTCGACTTCGGATTCTTCGGCAGTGCATTGACCTTCAGTGCCGATTACTATGTGAAGAAGACCAACGGAATGCTGATTACAATGCCGATTCCTAGCTATGTAGGCGAAACTAAGCCTATCGGCAATGTGGGTGATATGAAGAACTCTGGTCTTGAGTTTGAGCTCGGCTATAAGTGGCACATCTCTGATGCTCGCTTCAATGCCAAGGCTAATGTTACCTATCTGCACAATGAGTTGACCAACCTCGGTAATGATACCGGTTACATCGACCTCGATAGCTTCCAGGGCATCTCTGGCGGTGGTACACGCGGTAGTAACGGCCAGCCATTCCCTTACTTCTATGGTTACAAGACAGCCGGTGTCTTCCAGAATATGGCTGAGGTTCAGGCTTATGTCAACAAGGATGGCGAGATGATTATGCCAAATGCCAAGCCGGGTGATGTACGCTTCGTAGACGTAGATGGAAATGGAACAATCAGTCCGGACGACCGTACCAATATCGGTAATGGCACACCAAAATGGACCTTCGGTTTCAACCTCAATGCAGAGTGGAAAGGCTTCGACCTCAACCTCTTCTTGCAGGGCGTAACGGGTAATAAGGTATTTGATGCAACCTATCGTACAGATGTGTTCTCTGGCAACTTCCCTACTTGGATGCTCGATCGATGGACTGGTGAGGGTACCTCCAATAAGTATCCTATCCTGAAGAATGGCGATGCTACCAACTGGCAGGTTTCTGACCTCTATCTTTGCGATGGCTCTTACTTGAGATTGAAGAATATCTCTTTGGGTTACACCTTGCCAAAGCAGTTGACCCAGAAGCTCTCTATCAGCCGCTTGCGTTTCTACGTGATGGCAGAAAACCTCATCACATGGACCAAGTATTGGGGCTTCGACCCAGAGATTTCATCAGGTGGTACCTCTCTCGGTGTAGACTATGGTGTATATCCACAGGCTCGCACCTATACCATCGGTTTCAATCTTTCATTCTAACATCAATAACCTTTTAAAACATTGACAATTATGAAAACAAAGAGATATATAGCTTTTGGTATGTTGGCAGCCAGCATCACATTGGCAACCACATCTTGCAGCGATAGCTTCCTAGAGGTGGAGAACCCATCAGGTGAAAACCTCGAAGAATATTATACCACAGATGCCCATATCAATGAGGCTCTGAATGCGGCTTACGATCCTACCCATTGGCCAGACTGGGCTTTGGGACAGTATAATGCCCTCAATATTGATGCCGAGATTATGGGTGATGACTTCTGGGTAGGCGGTTCTAACAAAACCGATATGCAGAACTGGCACATGCTTTCTAACTATGAGGCAAATTCCAGCAATACCCTTAGCTCACTTTGGACAGTGGACTATTCTGGTATCAAGCGTTGTAATGACCTCTTGAAGTACTTGGGTTGGGCAGAGGCTAACCTCACCGCTCCTAACAAGGCATCTTACGAAATGCAGGGCAGAGCCCTCCGTGTGTATTACTACAATAACTTGTGGCACTACTTCGGAAACATTCCTTTCTATTTGGAAAACCTCTCTTCTCCATATACCGCTCCTCAGTTGAGCGCTGATGAGGTATACAACAACTTGATTACTGAGTTGGAGTCAGTCATCAAATCTAATGTATTGCCTATGCGTTGGGATGATGTCAATTGTGGCAGAATGTCACAGGCGATGTGCTATATGATGTATGCCGAGATGGTGATGTATCAAAAAGATACTTCCCGTTATGCCACGGCATTGCAGTATATGCAGGAAATCATCAACGACAAGAATGAGTATGGTATCATGGACGACTTTGCTTCTATCTGGAAGAACAGTGGCGAATGGTGCAAGGAGAGCATCTGGGAGGTGAACTATGAGATAGGTTTCAGTGAGCGTTCTTGGAGCAATCCACAAGGTATTGGTGGAACAGTACTTCCTACCTTGATTTCTCCAAACTCCTGGCCTGGTGGCGAGGGCTGGGACGCAGGTGCTAACGGCTGGGGATTCATGCCTGTTAGAACTGAGACTTATAATATGTTCGCATCTAATGACAAGCGTCGTGATGCTACCATATGGGATTGCCGTGGTGTAGAATATACCAAGCGATATCAAGATACAGGTTTCTGGCTTGGTAAGTATCGTCCATATACAGAGAATAATGCTACTTCTGGTGATAAGGACTTGAACTACAACAATAATCTCCGTGTGTATCGCGTAGCTGAGGCTTACCTCAATGCAGCAGAGTTGTTGCTTGCGACTGGTGGCGATGCAACCAAGGCTAAGGATTACGTGAATATTATTCGTCGCCGTGCCGGCATTGCAGAACTTGGTGCAGTGACAGTGGACGATGTCATCAATGAGCGCCATTTGGAGTTCGTAGGTGAGGGCAAGCGTTACTTCGACTTGGTTCGTACAGGCAAGGCTGCCAGCGTATTGGTACCAGATGAGTATGGCTATCGTACCAATTCTTGGACAGAATCTAAGAAGTATATCCCAATTGCTCAGGCAGAACTTGACTCAGACCCGGCATTGGTACAAAACAATTACTAATACATTAAAATGGTAACGATTATGAAAAAAATATTATATCATTCAGCATTTGCATTCCTAGCAGCCTTTCTGCTAGGAGCATGCTCCCCAGAAGATTTTAGCGGTGCCAATGGCGAATTGCCTAACATTGCTGATTATGCTGACAACTTCAATATCAGTGTTGATCAAGACATCAATACAGCTAATTTCAGTTTTAACTCAACAGAGGGCATCACCCCAATTTGGGTAATTGATGGTGCTTATTCTTCAGACTATACATTGAGCAAGTATTATCGCAAGAAGGGTACTTATGATGTGGAGTGCTTTGTGAAGAATCGCAATGGTATCAGTAAGGAGTCTGTGAAGAAGCAATTCAATATAGAAAAGACTAAGATGAATGGTTTCGCAGGTTTCGTAGAGGACAGCGAGTTTAATCTCTTCAAGACAATTACCTTCCCTGAAAAACCTTCTGCTGGCTATTATGCTCCAGGATGGAGCCAAATTGCTGACCCGGTTTGTAGCTACAGCAAGGGATGCTATACATTGAAGCTCCCTGAGGCAACTACCGAGCGTTGGCAAGCTCAGGTTCCTTTCACCAACTTAGGTATCTCTACTAGCGCAGATAAGCATTATGACTTCTCTTGCATCATTACATCTGCCAAGGGACATAATGCCGTTAAGGTGAAACTTTGTGATTCTGGCGCAGGTGGTGATGACATCATTCTCTTTGACTCTAAGGATGTAAATACCGGTCTTGAGGCAGGAGAGCCTAAGTGTATTTTCGGCTCAGACCTCGAAGGTAAGGATATTCAAAACCTGAAGGTGGTATTCGACTTTGGTGGAAATCAGGCTGATGATGAAATCATGATAGAAAGTCTGGTGTTAAAAGATCATGCCAACGATGACGGTACTGTGGTTCCGGTAGAATTGAAGGTGCCATTCGACTATAATACAGCTGGAAACCTTTGGAAGGATGTAGATGAGAATCAGTCATTCGTAAACACCAATTGGTTTGGTGATGCAGGATGGGCACCTATTGAGTGTACTCCTGTTGTCAAGCATGAGGGTAACAAGCATTCTATCGTGATACCTGTAGAAACTCCAGCTGAGCAGTGGCACGCACAATGGGCTTTGACAGAAGTTCCTGTCGCTATCAAGATGGGACAGAAAGTTGATTTCTCTTGTAAAGTAAAAACTTCTGCTCCGTTACCTCTTGCAACCTTTAAGCTTTGTGATACAGGCAATGATGATAGCTTCTTGTTTGCTGATATGTATACTGATATACAAGGTGAATATGTTGTCCGTTATGATGATGCCGTGATTAAAGGTAAGAATCCTGGAGATATGGCCAAAATAAAACTTGTAATGGACTTTGCCGGTGCTCCTAAGGATGCAGAAATAACTGTCAGCGATATCGTTTTGATTGTGAAATAGGCTTTAGGTTTTATTGGTTTATATAGAATTATACAGGAGCTGCTCCTATGAATAAGTAGGAGTGGCTCCCTTTCTAAATTTAAAATGACATGAAATTCTTGAAAATATTTTCCTTCCTTCTCTCGCTTATGCTGCTTTCTTGCAGCAGCAGCTCTTCTGACGGCGATGGAGAGGTGACGATATCCTGCTCTCCTACGAGCATTGATGTTCCGGCTAAGGGCGGTACTTATAAAATCATGGTTGTGGCTTCTGAAGGAGGCTGGAAAGCGAGAGCATCCTTCCCTGGAGAAGGTCCTACGGCAAATGTATACCCTTGGTTTAAAGTGAGTGCCAGCGGTAATAACAAAGCTATGGGTATGGTAACTGTAGATGTGGAAGAGAATAAATCGTCTGTAGCTCTTGACGGAAGTGTCGAGATTTCATTAGAGGATAAGAAGGTATCGGTGCCAGTGCATCAGGCTGGAAAACAGGTCACTCCTATTGAAGGGGGCGAAATGGTGATTCCTGAGGGGTACAAACTGGTCTGGAATGATGAGTTTAATGAAGGCTCAGAGTTGAATAGTACCGATTGGCGTCATGAGGTGCAGAAGTCGGGCTGGGTGAATAATGAACTTCAGAATTATGTGAATGGCTCTGCTGATGGCAAACGCGTAACAGAAATTGCTGATAACCGGCTTTATATCAACTGTTTCAAGGGCAGTAATGGCAAGATTTATTCGGGTCGCGTATATGCTCACGAAACCCAGGGCTGGCTTTACGGTATCTTCGAAGCGCGCATCAAATTGCCTAAAGGTAAGGGCACATGGCCTGCTTTCTGGATGATGCCTTGCAACAATGATTTCGGAGCAAATCCTTGGCCTAAATGTGGCGAGATTGATATTATGGAAGAGGTTGGCGTTAATCCTAACTATACTTCTTCGTCGCTCCATACTGAGAAGTTTAATCACGTGATGGGAACCCAGATTACTAAGGAACGCCAAACTGCGGGTGCTGAAGACGGTTTCCACGTTTATCGCCTGGAGTGGACTCCTGATTATATCAAGACCTATGTGGATGGTAAGGAACTGCTCAATTTCAACAACGACGGTAAAAATGATGTTGGTTCGTGGCCTTTCAATAAACCATTCTATGTTATCCTCAACCTGGCTTGGGGCGGTGATTGGGGCGGCATGAAGGGTGTTGACGAAAGCGCCCTCCCTGTTCAGATGGAAGTGGATTACGTGAGAGTATTCCAGAAAAAATAAGGCTTGATTTTTTTAACTATATAAATAATAAGGTCTTAGGAGAAGTCTTACCTGCACTTACTCCTAAGACTTTTTCTTTTGTTCCAATTTCGCTCTTTTTATTGTCTTTTTCTGCTTTTCTTGCTTACAATTTGCTCATTTCGAATAAAAGTTATAATTTTGCAGCATAATTTCAAAAATCAGGAAAATAGAATGAAACAGAATAATAGTAATTTATTATATCATCTTGTGGCTTTTGTCACCGTAGCCATCTGGGGAACCACCTTTGTATCTACCAAGGTGCTTATGCTGAACGGACTTTCACCAGCACAGATCTTTACGCTCCGTTTCAGTATCGCATACATTATGATGCTGATGGTGAATCATAAGCGGATGTTTGCTGATAGCTGGAAGGATGAGTTTAAAATGGCGATGCTGGGCATTACGGGCGGTTCACTCTATTTCCTGAGCGAGAACGAGGCGATGAATTATACCACAACAACCAATACTTCGCTCATCGTATGCTCCTGTCCGCTCTTTGCTACCTTGCTGGTTCGTCTGGTTTATCGCCATTCTTCGCGCATCAACATGATACAGCTGTTGGGCTCTCTGCTTGCTTTTGTAGGTATGATTATCGTGGTGTTGAATGGCAGATTCGTGCTGCATCTGTCGCCTGTAGGCGATGCCTTGGCGTTTACGGCATGTATGTGCTGGGCAGTCTATTCGCTCCTGATGAAATCGGTATCGGGCGATTATGGCGCAGCTTTTATTACCCGCAAGGTATTCTTTTATGGTGTGCTTACCATCTTGCCTTATTATCTTATCATCCCTGGTTGGCCGTCATGGGATGTGTTTATGAAGCCTCAGGTGGTGGGTAATCTCCTGTTCCTGGGGTGTTTGGCATCCATGATATGTTTCCTTACTTGGAACTGGTGTATCTCTAAGCTGGGAGCCGTGAAAGCTACCAACTGGGTTTATTTCAATCCTATCACCACAATGATTTTCGCCTCTCTGGTATTAGACGAAAAGATAACTCCTTACTTCCTGGCAGGTGCCTGCTGCATCCTGGCAGGTATGTATATTGCGGATAGAAAGACAAAGGCGGAATAAAAATGACGAAGCATAGCTGTAGTTAGAACTAGCCAATGCTAAGAGCATCATGATACTCTTTACCATTTTGCTTTTCATTTTTCCATATTGATTTGGCTTTTAGTGTAATACGAATGAATAGTTGTTATTACTTATATAATATTTATTTAGGTTTTTATTAGGCGTTCCGCCGGATTTGTTGTCCGGCGGAGCTTATGGGTATTTCTTATTCCTCGATGACTGAAATCTGCATAGAAACATCCTCTTTTGGGCGATCGCCACGCAATGTTTCGCAGTTCTGAATCTTCTCTACGATGTCAAGTCCTTCCTCCACTTCACCGAAAACGGTGTATTGGTTATCGAGGAAAGGAGTTCCGCCTACTTCGGTGTAAGCCTTCTGCTGTTCTTCGGTAAACTTAGGATAGCCCTGCTCCTTGCAGCGTTTCTTGGTTTCATCCACCAGTTCGTCCTGGAGTTTCATCAGGCCCTCACGGTCGCGGTTGCGGCGGAAGTTCATGATTTCTTCATGATGTTCTTTGGCAAGCTGGTTGAAGATGTTCTGCTCCATCTGCATGCCCATCTGCTTTTCCATCTGTTTCAGTTCGTTCTGCTTGTAGGTCTTCCCCCATACAATATAGAACTGGCTACCGCTGCTCTCTCGCTCCGGGTTTACCTCATCTCCCAAACGGGCTGCGCTCAAGGCACCACGCTTGTGGAAAAGTTGTGGATAAACGAATTCGGCAGGGATGGTATAGTCAGGACCACCTGTGCCTAGCATCTTGCCTTTAGGAGCGCCCTTGCTGTCTGGATCGCCGCCTTGAATCATAAAATCCTTGATGACACGATGGAAGAGAGTGCCGTCAAAATATCCCTCCTTTGCCAACTTGATGAAGTTGTCACGATGCTGAGGTGTCTCGTCGTAGAGGCGTACCTTGATGTCGCCCTCTGATGTCTTTATCAATACTTTAGCCATAATAATTTATAATCAGTATATTTTATTAATCGGTATATGTCGTAATCAGTATGTTCTTTTTACCTTTTTACCTTTTTACTTTTCGTAATACTCATTCCACTCCTTCATAGCCTCCTGCCAGTCGGTCTGTTCACCGCTGGCTACGGCTTCTTTCTGTCTCTCTGCCTCGTCGCGAGCCTTATCTCGTGCACGTTTTGCCTTCATTGCTTCGATGGTGGCATCGTCGAGAATCTGAATGGCGCCACGCTTGATGGCATCCTGCAGTTCTTCTTCGCCGAAAGCCTTGCCAGGCTCATTGAAGTCAGAGATATTGAATTCATAATCCACGCGAAGGTCGTGGCGTATCATTTTCTGTTGTAAACGGTTGCCTGCGTTCTTGAGGCGCAGCAACTTGCCGATTTCCTTGATTTCTCCTGCTGAGTATTTGTTTCTTCCCATTAATATGATTTGATATTATTATTTTTGCGTGCAAAATTAATCATAATCCTCGATAAAACCAAGAAAAGTTTCAAGGAATTCACAAAAGAATCCCTTTCTCCCTTTACTTTCTTGCCCTTTTTACCCTTTTACCTTTAAATCACTTCCATGCCTTCTTCTGGTTCAGCTCTATCAGACGGTCGAATTCAAAGTCGGCTTTGATTTTATCCAATATTCTCTTTA
>ERZ1023621.365-NODE-365-length-12835-cov-32.434194_pt1 | contig 12835 bp, 8 predicted proteins | sample MGYA00380330_ERZ1023621 | MGnify/ENA primary metagenome ERZ1023621 (study PRJEB33179, sample SAMN07448975) | human gut metagenome | biome: Human-gut; feature: Human associated habitat; material: Faeces | host: Homo sapiens | place: India: Bhopal | collected...
GGGAATTGCAAATGAAGATGAAAGCTATCATTGATGAATCCGAGGATAGTGTCATTGTTTTCACCAATAAAATGGGGTATAATATGAACAAACAGATTCTTGGAAAAGAAAGAATGTCTACCGATAATTTCTTATAAAGAGTTGTCGATGTGGTTCTATTTTTCCGTTTCTAGGTTCGGAAAAACCTCCAAAAGTGTTCTTTGACTTATTGAAACCTCCATAAATAGGCTGGTTGTCGTAAGGCCGCAGAAAAAATATCTTTAGGCATCGACATTTTTTCTGAAGATTTTTTGTATCTTTGCACCCACAAACCTATTGATTCTTCGAGCATCTATGCCTAAGGATTAACGGGTTCTAATTGTACCTTTATGGAATTGAAATTTCAGGAACATGCTTCGCAGGTCAACGTGGGCAGAGGTTCTAATTGTACCTTTATGGAATTGAAATAAATTAAGAAATAAAATTGAGATGACAAAGGAAATTGTTCTAATTGTACCTTTATGGAATTGAAATTGCCTATTACAATTCCTGAAGCTATAGCGTACAAGTTCTAATTGTACCTTTATGGAATTGAAATTTCGGCTATGGACGTTACCAACCAGGTGGTATCTTCTTGTTCTAATTGTACCTTTATGGAATTGAAATTCGGGTTCAAACTGGTCATCTATACCAGGGCATACATGTTCTAATTGTACCTTTATGGAATTGAAATTTGGGAAGCAACGCTCCCATGGCTTGGTTGAGTTCTAATTGTACCTTTATGGAATTGAAATCGGTTAAATTCAGAACCAACAGTACCATCTGAACCGTTCTAATTGTACCTTTATGGAATTGAAATACGGTTGATGTCATTGATGTTATTAAACCAATTTGTTCTAATTGTACCTTTATGGAATTGAAATAAAAAGGGCATGTGCCCCGATGCGTGGCTAAAAAAGGTTCTAATTGTACCTTTATGGAATTGAAATGTATCAGAAGAAAACAAGAAATTCATTGATATTGAGTTCTAATTGTACCTTTATGGAATTGAAATTTTTTTCTTGTGTTGGTTCTACATTTTGTTCTTGTGTTCTAATTGTACCTTTATGGAATTGAAATTGGATAAATCATCTATCAAATTGTGTTCATAACGGTTCTAATTGTACCTTTATGGAATTGAAATGTGTGTGGCTATATAAATAGCTTCATCGTTAGCGAGTTCTAATTGTACCTTTATGGAATTGAAATTTGGCAAACACATTAGCTGTCCCTGCCGGAAATTCAGTTCTAATTGTACCTTTATGGAATTGAAATGGCTATAAAAACTACGATTGCTACATTCCTAGCCTTGTTCTAATTGTACCTTTATGGAATTGAAATCGAAAGCCGAGCGCCGCAGTTCTCTGAGATAGTCGTTCTAATTGTACCTTTATGGAATTGAAATTCAGTTGAGGATAGGAGCAACGCTGAGGAGCGACGTTCTAATTGTACCTTTATGGAATTGAAATAGTTGACGTGTGCTGCGACCTTACCATATTCGATAAGTTCTAATTGTACCTTTATGGAATTGAAATAGTCCAGTTTCTCGTCCTCACGCTCCAGCCATGAGGTTCTAATTGTACCTTTATGGAATTGAAATGACATCTGCGAATAATAAGAAGCCTGAGAACCTGAAAGTTCTAATTGTACCTTTATGGAATTGAAATGCAATAAGACCAGCACCGAGTGCAGAAGACTTAAAAGTTCTAATTGTACCTTTATGGAATTGAAATTATCTTATGCACAAATTTTACGTCCTAGTTTCGTATCGTTCTAATTGTACCTTTATGGAATTGAAATTAAAGAGGATCATCGAAGAATGAAGCAAATATATGAGTTCTAATTGTACCTTTATGGAATTGAAATAGATTCTGTCTACGTAATACTCTTTTGCATTTCTGTTCTAATTGTACCTTTATGGAATTGAAATAATTGACTTGTTGGAAGAACACCCGTAAAATAATCGTTCTAATTGTACCTTTATGGAATTGAAATAGAGCATAGATAAGCACCTTAATAACAATTTTCAGTTCTAATTGTACCTTTATGGAATTGAAATAGTTCGCCATCCCTTTAGGGTGGCATCTTGGAAAAGTTCTAATTGTACCTTTATGGAATTGAAATTATATGGGTGGGGCAGAGGGGGGATTTGCCCGAGGGTTCTAATTGTACCTTTATGGAATTGAAATATGTTCAAAGGGAACAAGCAAACATAGATAGCTTGTTCTAATTGTACCTTTATGGAATTGAAATGGAATCAGGGCAGGACGAAAGCGAAGAGGCAGCAGGTTCTAATTGTACCTTTATGGAATTGAAATATCGTTGATTGGATGACAGACAACAAAGGTAAGGGAGTTCTAATTGTACCTTTATGGAATTGAAATAATAATTCGTGTGTGCTCGCAGGTGTTCCTCTTGCGTTCTAATTGTACCTTTATGGAATTGAAATCAAGGATAGTCCACGAATTGAGAAGGAGATTGAGAGTTCTAATTGTACCTTTATGGAATTGAAATCAGAGAGGAACATCTACTTTATATAAGGAAACAATGTTCTAATTGTACCTTTATGGAATTGAAATCCGCATCATATTTCTCTTTATTGACCTCAGACATATGTTCTAATTGTACCTTTATGGAATTGAAATTTATAAATGTTGTACGCTGCCCAACCTGTACCTGGTTCTAATTGTACCTTTATGGAATTGAAATTTACCGGGAATGATACAGGCATACTTAGATATGAAGGTTCTAATTGTACCTTTATGGAATTGAAATAGGGGTCAGTAGCGTTCAATGAATATAAGGACGGTGAGTTCTAATTGTACCTTTATGGAATTGAAATCTGAGTTACACAGTTGATAACGGTGGAACTGAACAGAGTTCTAATTGTACCTTTATGGAATTGAAATGGGCGAGAGGGGCGAGTAGGGTTCTAGCCCTCTAGGTTCTAATTGTACCTTTATGGAATTGAAATAAAAAATACGCCGCAAGAAAAATTTTTCCTTTCATTAGTTCTAATTGTACCTTTATGGAATTGAAATGGAACACAAGCTGTGAATAGATTTCCGTCAACTGAGTTCTAATTGTACCTTTATGGAATTGAAATCATAGTCGGAATCTATCTTTTCAGCAGGAGCTTTCTGTTCTAATTGTACCTTTATGGAATTGAAATTGGGGAACGCATGAGGTTGCAACAGGAGAAACAGAAAGTTCTAATTGTACCTTTATGGAATTGAAATTTATATGTTAGTGATATTTTCGGCAAAGCTGATGCGTTCTAATTGTACCTTTATGGAATTGAAATACCTAAAAATGCGAGAATGCCTATAAAAAGGCAAACTGGTTCTAATTGTACCTTTATGGAATTGAAATAGCAACTGCAGCAACTTAGCAGATGCAGCAGAACGTTCTAATTGTACCTTTATGGAATTGAAATAGATTAAGTGTACCAGTACGAGACGGAACAAGATGTTCTAATTGTACCTTTATGGAATTGAAATAGGAGTTGAGGGAGGTGCAGAAGTTGAACATGCAGGTTCTAATTGTACCTTTATGGAATTGAAATTGCAGACCCATGATATTTGAACGATTTGCCATGCGTTCTAATTGTACCTTTATGGAATTGAAATTAGCAACCATATTACGAGCAGACGCATTATTAAGTTCTAATTGTACCTTTATGGAATTGAAATTGCAAACCCATAATGTTTGAACGATTAGCCATAATGTTCTAATTGTACCTTTATGGAATTGAAATAACAAACCGCTTAACATGGAGCCAGCACCTGAAATAAGTTCTAATTGTACCTTTATGGAATTGAAATATCGCCATGCTCTTTCGAGATTTCGCATGCTACTGTTCTAATTGTACCTTTATGGAATTGAAATAGATTGCCGACAATTTCTAGTCTAATCATAATTTGTTCTAATTGTACCTTTATGGAATTGAAATGGGCATACATACCCCTCCTCGCAGCAGCCTTCCCTTCGTTCTAATTGTACCTTTATGGAATTGAAATTATCGAGGAGGTCGAGTGCTCAAAGAGAACCGTATGTTCTAATTGTACCTTTATGGAATTGAAATTTTGTCGAGGAAACTGTAATTATAAAAGTACTTCAGTTCTAATTGTACCTTTATGGAATTGAAATTATATAATGATAGATGTAACCTTTGATTGGGAAGTTCTAATTGTACCTTTATGGAATTGAAATATGGGTTTTGTTTTGGCGCAAATAGTGGCTATAATGCGTTCTAATTGTACCTTTATGGAATTGAAATGCAGATAAAACAGAGGATTTCGAGAATCTCGAATTGTTCTAATTGTACCTTTATGGAATTGAAATCGTTAAGGTACATACGGACATGGGCAGGTGTGGCAAAGTTCTAATTGTACCTTTATGGAATTGAAATATGGATAATGGTGGCAAGGTTTATCTCGAAACTTTGTTCTAATTGTACCTTTATGGAATTGAAATGGGGCATTCTCTCCTGTAATGGGACGATAAGTAGGTTCTAATTGTACCTTTATGGAATTGAAATTTGCATTGAGCAGTCTTCGGGTGGTTGGCTTACTTAGTTCTAATTGTACCTTTATGGAATTGAAATTCGGAGTAACAACTCTACTGCCGTTCACTCGGCAAGTTCTAATTGTACCTTTATGGAATTGAAATGCGTAACGCAATCTGCAAGGTCGTGCCGCAGGTATGTTCTAATTGTACCTTTATGGAATTGAAATCGCAGATGCAGATAGATGCAGACGACCTCCCGAAGTCCTAATTGTACCTTTATGGAATTGAAATGGTTGTCGAAGGCATTGAGGGACAAATCGACTAAATGTTCTAATTGTACCTTTATGGAATTGAAATATCTGAGCGGTCATACCCGAATCAACAGTGTATGAGAGTTCTAATTGTACCTTTATGGAATTGAAATTGGACCGCAAGGGCAGTACCGAGCCGTATACTTCGTTCTAATTGTACCTTTATGAAATTGAAATTACTTAGTCATGAGAAACTGAATGAGCTGACTCTTGTTCTAATTGTACCTTTATGGAATTGAAATATGCTCACGCACCGGGGAGATGTAGGAAAATGTGAAGTTCTAATTGTACCTTTATGGAATTGAAATGGCGATGCCTTATTCGGCTAAAACTTTTCCGGAAGTTCTAATTGTACCTTTATGGAATTGAAATCTGGATATTCCGGCAAGCGATTACAACCGCATGATACGTTCTAATTGTACCTTTATGGAATTGAAATTTCTTTTATTTCTTTGGTGTGAATGCTGCTCACAGGTTCTAATTGTACCTTTATGGAATTGAAATTAACCAACGTCTGTACTGACAATTTGGGTATTGCATTGTTCTAATCGTACCTTTATGGAATTAATTCAGAAGTACTGATAGCTTTAGTATTAGATACCGCAATCTCTAGTTATAAGTGTTCAGAATGTGTCTCCTCCTGCCACAGCATTCGTCTCCTCCTGTCACTGCATTCGGCTCCTTCAGCTATCGCATTCGTCTCCTCCGGTCACTGCATTCGACTCCTTCAGCTATCGCATTCGTCTCCTCCTGTCACTGCATTCGTCTCCTTCAGCCACTGCATTCGACTCCTTCAGCTAATGCAGCCGTCTCATTCTGCTAACTCAGTCGTCTCCTTCAGCCACCGCAGCCGTATGTGTCAACTCAATGAAGTAGATGAAGTCGTGAAATGAAGTAGATGAAGTCGTGAAATGAAGTGGATGAGTTCGCATAATGAAGTTCATGATTTCTGCACAATTGCCAATACATGCAAAAGGTAAAGCAAAAAGAAGTTTATTCCTACTTTTCCCAATTCTTCTCCCAACATCAGTAAAGTTTTTAGCGAAATCGGGCTATTTTTCTTTATTTAACTCCGAAATAGAGTGGAATATCAGAGAAAATCTATAAATTTGTACCCAAATATAATGTTTTGTAAAGAATAGAAGATAGAGAACTGTTACTGAAAAGTGACCCGGAGTTTGACCGCCTCGCCTTTACGGTGTTCTCATAGATAATTCAGCTCGGCATCGGCATGAATTAAAATCAAGAAAGTGATGGAAGCAAATAATAATAAGATAACTTGCCCGAAATGCAACTCGCAGAATGTGCAATCTGAAGGGATGATTCATCTCTGTATGGATTGCGGATATAAATGGGAGGATGAAGTGCAGACGGATTTGGGCGAAATGATCATTTACCAATCTGATGAAGGTGTAAAACTTGACGTAAGATTGGAGAATAAAACCGTGTGGTTGAATATTGAGCAAATTGCGCAATTATTCAATAAAGGTCGTGCTACGATTAGTGAGCATATTTCCAATATTTTCAAAGAAGGAGAATTGGACGAAAAAGTGGTTTGTCGGAAATTCCGACAGACCACTCAACATGGTGCTTTAGAGGGGAAAACGCAGAGTAAAGAGGTAAAATACTATAATCTTGATGTTATTATCTCTGTGGGGTATCGTGTAAAATCTATTCAAGGTACACGCTTCCGCCAGTGGGCTACAGAGCGACTCCATGAATATATTGTGAAGGGATTTACAATGGATGATGAGCGACTCAAGAAAATGGGTGGCGGCAGTTACTGGAAAGAACTGCTAGACCGCATTCGTGATATTCGCTCTTCAGAGAAAGTACTTTATCGTCAGGTTCTCGATATCTATGCTACAAGTGTTGACTATGATCCACGGACTGATGCCTCGAAGCTATTCTTCAAGATAGTGCAGAACAAATTGCATTATGCCGCCCATGGACATACTGCTGCTGAGGTCATCTATGAACGAGCTGATGCCGAACAGCCATTTATGGGTTTGAAAACTTTTGAAGGGGAATTACCTGCCATCAAGGATATAAAGATAGCCAAAAATTATCTGGATAAAAACGAACTGAAGATTCTCAACAATCTTGTTTCCGGATATTTCGATTTTGCAGAAATCATGGCTCTGGAACATCGTCCTGTCTATATGATGGACTACGTGAAACAGCTCGATACCATCCTGCAATCTACAGGACGTCCATTGTTGAAAGGTTCTGGTAGCATCAGCCATCAGGAGGCTATGGATAAGGCTTTGGCAGAATATAGAAAGTATCAGGTTAAAACCTTGACCAAAGTAGAGGAAGATTATCTGGATTCTATCAATGCTTTGGGTAAGATTGCAAAAAGAAAGAGAAGACAGAATGGAGAACAATAGTTGTGATGAAGTATGATTGTTGTACGAAAATGTTTTTCTATTCTTATTGCCACATCTATCACCAATGCATTTAACTCTCTGATTATAAGTGAATAATGCGTGGCAGTAAGCGGTATTTCTGTTGCCACCTAATGCCACGCATTGCCACACTCTTTTTATGAGAAAATGAGATGGGAAGTGAGCAGGTTATTTTCTAACTACCAGATACTCAGTACCAAATCTTGTTCTTTGGTTCTTCAAACCTTCTATATTCTGAAGCTCTCTGCCCAATTTCTGTATACTCGAAACCTGGAGAGAAGAGCCGAATTTCTGCTTCAAAATGTCGAAAATGGCGGCTGCCATCAGATATTCGCCATTTTCCGGGGTACTTGCAGGCTCAAAAACCTGCAGAAAACATTGCTTGATAGGGGAAATCTGCTCAAATTGTCTGTTATGTTGCATGATGATGGCGGTTTCCTTGGCGTCGAAATAGGATTTTTCGCCACGCTCCAAAGCTTGCATCGCCTGCGCATAAAGCTGCTCATAGTTCAGTCTGCCACTCACATCGATAGGTCCCGTCAGTTCTACTCCCAGGAAACGGCGGTTGCCGGATGGGTCGGAAAGAATATCGGTCATGTTGCTCGTGGCGATGAAGGAGGCTAGACGAGGAAATTCCTGTACATGACTTCCGTATGGCGGCTTGATTTTCACCGTAGGCAACTGCAGCAGATTCTTCAGAAATCCCTGCTGCACCTGTGGTGAAATCTGATTGAACTCATCGAGATTGATGAGCAGAAATTGTGACATCGCCTGCAATACCTGACGTTTTTCTGACAGAATCATGTTGTCGCTGAAGCCCCACGACAGTTCGGTAGGGATGAGACGGCGGCAGAAGGTGCTCTTGTTGTAACCTTGCTTGGAAATGAGCAGCGGCATGGTACTGTTGCCATATTGACGGCGATACATGCCGCGCCACTGGTCAACCATTCCCAGAAACCAGGTGTAAAACCAGTCTTCCCAATGAGGATTGTTGGTGGGTACGGTTCGTGCCAGGGCACGGATGCGGTCCTTGCCGTCCCATTTTCCCAGATAGTCATAGAGATAGGACTCTATCGGACTGTAGTTTCTGATGTGGTCTGATTCTAGAAAATTCCTTACATCCTTGATGCTTACGTGGATGTCGGCTATCTGAACATCCAGCGTCATGCTTTTCTGCACACGGGCATCCACCGGTCTGAAATCGCCAACCCATGAATTGTTCGGGCGGTATTCGGTATATTTCATCACGGTATTGTAACGGAACTGGTACCGGCTCTCCAGGTATCTGATCATCTGCAGAATTTCGGCACGGCCTTTTCTGCCTGAGACTGATTTCTCCGTCTTCCTGTCTCTGGAATGGGTATCGTAAGCGGTGCCCACTATTTGGCGGAGTTTCTCTTCTGTCACATGTCCCCAGTTGTTGCGGCGGATATGGATGAAAGCTTCTTCTTCGCTGAGGCCCATGTTGCAGAGCTTGATGGCGATGGCTGAGAAACCGGCAAGGAACCGGTCTTCATCGTTCTGCCATGAGATGTTGGCTTTTTTCATCTCTTCCTTCGTCTCTTCTGCTGCCTTGCGGTAGAGGAATTCATAGTCATCGTATGTCTTCAGATCGTCTATATTTTTAGGGGCTGAGGCTACCTTCTTCATATTACGGGAGATGCGCATCGCCACTGCCTTACTGTTATAATAAGGAGAGGCATCCAGCGTAAGCATGAAGTTGGATGCCAATGATGGCTTTTCGGGTTTGATGGCTGCCTGTACCTGCGACTGGTAGAGCGTCTTTACCTGTTCGTAGGCAGACTGGTAGAGTAAGTCGGCGTCGGCTTCTTTTGTCGGGATTTTTCCTTCTTCGTTGCAGATGCTTACGAGCACGATGAGGCTTCTGCCGTCGGCTCCTTCGAAGGCAGCGAAGGTCATCGGCAGTAGACTGACCGTCTTCTTGACGGCATCTTTTTCCTGGTCCGACATGAGGTTGATGAAGTGGAGCATCACCAGCCCGTTTGATTTCTGGAAGACGAGATTGCCGCTTTCATCCTTGTTGAATTCTGCGGCTGGATAAACGTGCTGCCATTCCTTGATGCCTTTGTAGTACTGGTAGTCGGCCTCCATGAGCGGCACACTCATTCTGAAATTGGTGACACTCAGCTTGGCATCATCTTTAGCGATGCGCTCCAGAAACCGTTCTATGGTTTTCGAACTGACCATCAACTTGTTCTGCTTGTTGATTCTTGTAATAGTAAACTTCATATTTCTGCTAATTTGTTGATAGGGTGATACTTAGGATTGCCGATGGTTTTGCCCAGCTTTGCCCAAGGCGTTGGGCAAATGTGCCCGACTATGCCGGGCACTCGTGCCCGTCGCCTCGGTCATCCGTGCTCATCGTGTTGGTCATCCGTACCCGTGTACATGGGTACGGATACTCATGTACACGGGTACGAGTGACCATGTACGTGGGTTAAAATCTTTATCGGCGTGCGGCTGTTAATAGTTGACCTCTTCTGCATAGCGGTCGAACCTCATGTTGGTGTATCCATGTTGCTGGCACCATTTCAGCACGTACTGCTGCTGTTCAGGCACGAGTCCTGTCTGTCCTAATTTATAGCGATAGTATGAAGTCTTGCTTCCGAAGTAGGAAGTCATGTGTACTCTGAAACTGGCTTCGTCTTTACGCTTCAGTTCTTCAAGAATATCCATAAAGCCGTATGCCATTTTCATCATCTGCAGCTGCAGGAAATGTTCGCACTTGTTGTCGTGGTAGGCATCGGGATAGATGGCGTAGCCTTTGGTCTGTTCCGGTTTTTTGTAGGTTACGGACAGATAGTGTGCACATTCCTGAGCCAGTGGACATTGCTGGTTGAAGCAATAGTCCCATGAGTTGTAAGCACTTTCTTTGTTGAAGTAGAGTCTGACTAAATCTGCTTGTGTCATAGGTTTTTGGAATTAAAATTGTATAAAAAAGTGGTTTCACAGGAGTCGTAAGCTTCTAGGTGGAATCGGCAGGAATTTTTCCTGTTGGTGCAAAAATACAAAAAATGTTCGAAACCGCAAGCCTTTTTCTCCACTTTTTTAATGTTTTTCTGCGAAAACAATAAGTATTCCTCTGCTTTTTCGCTGAGAATCCCCCGTTTTTCGCCCGAGTGTGGCAATAGGTGGCAATAGGTGATAATAGAAAATGCCCTTATTGTCACGCTTAAATAGCTGAAAACCAATTGGTTAACTTGAAGCGTGGCAATAGTGGCAATAGTTTTAGAAAAACTTTCTCATACATAGGCTTTCCTCTTTTACTAATAAATGTTATATTCCCGCCATTCCTTTCCCAAATCATTTGTTTTCTTCCGAATTTACAGTACTTTTGCAGTAAGTATCTGATTAAAGATTAAAAGTGAAATTTAAAATAAGGTATAGATTATGCAATACAAGAATATCATATTTGATTTGGGTAATGTCCTGGTGAAGCTCAATCCGGAAGGATGCATCGGGACTTTCAAGGCGATAGGAATGGGGGAACTGGCTAATCCGAATCCCCAGAGTGAAGGGATGAAGCTGATGAGCAAACTGGGTGTTGGAATGATTACCACCGAAGCATTCTGTGATGCAGCCCGTAAGTTGACAGGGACCGATGTGACGAATGAAGAAATCATCGATGCTGCCAACAAGATGCTGGTGGAGATTCCTGATGAGAAAAAGGAGCGACTCCTGCAGTTGAAGAAGGCTGGTTACCGCCTCTTCCTCTTGAGCAATACCATTGATATACATTGGGATTATTGCGTGGAGCATCTCTTCCCTTATCAGAACCATGGGGTAGAGGATTATTTCGGGCACTGTTTCCTCTCTCAGCGAATGCATCTGGCAAAACCTGATGCCCACATCTATGAGGAGGTAATCAGGCAGGCGAACATCTATCCCGATGAAACTCTCTTCATCGATGATCTGAAGGAAAACTGCGAGGCTGCCGAGAAGCTGGGCATCCATACCTTCCAGAACGTGAAGCTCGATGATTGGCTTTCACTTCGATTCTGACTTCTTATCATCTGACAGGAATCCCTATCTTGTTATACACATAACAAAGCGAGAAAAATGATATATATAAATTATTGCCACAAAAACAACATATCCGATAGCAAAATGTCATTTTCAAGGCTAAAAACAAGTGGTTGACCCATATCAAGAAAAACATATTGCAATGATATTTCTCGGCAAAAGATGCCGTTATTCGATAAAAAAGTGTTAACTTTGCACTCGTATTTAAGGAATAACAAATAATAAATTTTAAAAAGGTTAATAATTATGATGACTATTTTTACAATGGCTTTCGCCGCAGTTATGTTTTCAGGTATGGTTCTTTGCATGGGCATGTTCTTGAAACACGTAGTAAACTCAATTCCAGAAATGACTAACATGAGCCATTCTGTTAGCTTGAGCAAGTAAGAATAGAACATACGATATACATAATATATATATGTGAATCACTTTAGAAATAGAGAGATTTATATAAAGATGAGGGTGCGTCATAAGTCTGTGACGCACCCTCTTTTATTTTTTATTTATCCTTTCTGAATATCTTATCCACGACTATAGCAATGGCGCCATCGCCGGTTACATTGCAGGCGGTACCGAAACTGTCCATCGCAATATAGAGGGCTATCATAAGTGCTTGCATATCAGCATTGAAACCTAAAACTGAGGCTAGCGGACCTAGCGCTGCCATGACGGCTCCTCCCGGAACTCCCGGAGCTGCTACCATGCAGATGGCGAGCACGAAGATGAAGTTGAGAAAGAGGGGGAGATTGCACGGCATACCATTGATGAGACAGATGGTGAGCGCACAACAGGTAATCTTCATCATTGATCCCGAGAGATGGATGGTGGCACAGAGCGGAATGGTGAAGCCGGCAATGCCATCGGTGACGCCGTTTTTCAAGGTCTGCTTCAGAGTTACCGGAATGGTGGCTGCTGATGATGATGTGCCAAGTGCCGTGAAGTAGGCTGGCAACATGTTGAGCAACAGCTTAAAAGGATTCTTGTGGGACAAGCCGCCAGCCAACAGATATTCGTAAAGTAAGATGACGATATGAAGTACGAGAATCACGAGGATAATCTGTGCGAAGACCAGCAGAATATGGTAGGCTTCGCCGGAGAAAGTCATGCCCAGGAAGATGCCGAAGATGTAAAGGGGCAGTAGGGGAATGATGACTTTGGCAATGACACCTGATACGATTTCCTTGAATTCCTGAAAAACGTTCTGCATGGTGCGGCTGCCTTTGTGGGCAATGCCCAGTCCGGCAATGAACGAGAAAACGAGGGCACTCATCACATCTACCATGGCAGGTATCTTGATTTCGAAGAAGGGTTTGAGTTCTTCAGCCTTATCTACTGCCACATGGGCAGAATTGGCAATCATGTGTGGGAATAGTGCCGAGCCGGTGCCATAGGCAAGCAGACCCGCCAGGATGGTGTCGGCAAAGGCGATGCCCACAGTGGCAAGGAGGAGTTTTCCGGCTCCGTGACCGATGTCGGCAATGGCTGGCGTAACGAGACCGATGATGATGAGCGGTATCATAAAGCCCAGAAACTGGCTGAAGATGC
>ERZ1023621.370-NODE-370-length-12741-cov-7.544222_pt1 | contig 12741 bp, 11 predicted proteins | sample MGYA00380330_ERZ1023621 | MGnify/ENA primary metagenome ERZ1023621 (study PRJEB33179, sample SAMN07448975) | human gut metagenome | biome: Human-gut; feature: Human associated habitat; material: Faeces | host: Homo sapiens | place: India: Bhopal | collected...
TAAGTCAACTTACCTTTAGAACAAGCATTAAAATTAATTCCAGAAATTCCTGCCCGCCACATGCATCTTGTCAGCAAAGGACTAATTGATCTACGCCAAGCTGCAGACCTCTGTTTTCTAAACAATCAACTCGATATTACCGATGTTATTCTGAATGGAGAAATCGGTATGAAGGACCAGGTTATTATAAAAAAAGGTAGATACGAAAAATGAAAACAAAAGTATTCTTATTAATAAGCCTAACTATGCTTATAATGTCATTAAGCGCCAAGGCTGACAATAAACAATTAGAGCGAGGTGAAGGTATGTTTACCTTTCAAGATCCCGAAAATAAAGATCTAAAACCAGTAGATGTACATTACTACATCCCTGAGGATGGGAATATCACAACTTGTCCTATCATCTTTGTTTTCCAGGGTAATGATAGGGACTATACCTATTTGATGGATACTTGGGGAAAAGATGCCAAAGACAAGCACTATATGGTTTTCATTCCCCAATTCAACATGAAAGACTATCCGCTACATCTATACCAAGAGGTAGGTGTAATGGACAAAAAACACACCGTCCTTACACCTAAGAATAAAACCACAGCAAGCATGGTAGACCGTATCTTTGAATATATCAAAAGACATACCTCCACGCTTCGCAATGATTTTCAGATTTATGGTCATTCTGCAGGTGGTCAGTTCGTACAACGTTTTATGCTCTTTCACGATAGTCCATATGTTTCCCGCGCAGTTATAGGAAGCCCCGGATGGTACACTTTCCCTGATAAATCTACCAATTTCCCATACGGCATCAAGGATATACCTTATATAGACAGCACGACTTTAAAATGTTATCTGAATAAGGATATTGTCATACAGACTGCCACTCTTGATACTGTTCGTGAATGGTTTTTGCGTAAAACCCCAGAGGCAGATGCTCAAGGCAGGAATCGTTTGGAACGTGGTAAACGTTTCTATTCTTACTGCCAGAAATATGCCGCGCAACATAATTGGCCTTTCCGTTGGCGCATGCAAACCGTAGTAAATGTAAATCATGATGCAATCCTTATGGGAAAAGCGGCCTCTGATATTCTCACTCAGCCTACTGATGAGTTTTTTATGACTCCAACCCTAAAAAACATAAGAGAAAATGGCAAAATATCTACCTATCAAGAGATAGAAGATTATTTGATTAACCTGACAAATAAACATCCCAAACAGGCTACTCTTCATACATTCGGTAAAACTTTAGAAGGAAGAAACGTAATAGGTCTGCATATTGGCAGCACAAAAGAAAATGCTATTAAAATATGGATACAAGGAGGGCTTCATGGAAATGAGCCTGCTCCTGTCGAATCAGTATGTATGTTAGCCCAATACCTTCTGGAGACAGAAGAAGGAAAACGTCTTGCCAATAATTTAAATATTCTATGCTTGGCTGTAGCTAATCCTGATGGCTACAACAAACAGGAACGCAATTCAGGAAATGGACTGGATCTCAACAGAGACATGACCAAGATGAACGATCCCATGACACATCTTCTGAAAAGGGCATGGATTCAATTCAGACCCGATGTGTCTTTTGATATTCATGAATACAACCCTCGCCGAAAGGAAATAAAAAAATTCTATGGCAAACCTTTAGAAACAAAATATGATGTACTACTTATGACAAGCGGTCACCCTAACATTAGCCCATGTATCAAGGATTTACAACAACAGCTATTTGACATTTCTATGAAAAGAACGTTGGAAAAGAATGGGTATTCTTATGCTCCTTATTTCACTCCTTTCGTAGAAAATGAGAAAATGAATGCACGAATAGAGGCCAAGAGTCCCCAATCAAGCGCAACTTGGAATGCTCTTGCTGGTTCAATATCGCTATTTGCAGAAATCAAGGGAATAGGATTCGGAGAGAAACTTTTTTCCAAACGTGCAATGATTGGCTTTATATTAGCATGCGACGTTTTGAAATCAGCAAGTAACCGCCGCAACTGGATTATGAAGAGTACTCGAAACAAGGAATCATCAAACTCAAAAAACGATTCTGTTGTGGTTACTTTTCAACCGAACACGAAAGAGGTTTACTGTGATTTTGTAAATTGGGAAAATGGTGAGATTGTTACCCATAAGATGACTGGGCATAATGCACTACAACCTGTTGCTCTCATCAAAAGGGACACTCCCAAAGGATATCTGTTGAAAACTTCTCAATGCTTACCCATCATCAATCGACTAAAACTTTTGGGTATAAAAATGGAATCCTTGAATAGAACAGAATCTGTAAAGGTAGAAGAATATAAAGTCACAAAAGTCGATCGCCAAGACAGGCTTTGGGAAAAGATTCATCCAAGTCATGTAGAAACAAAAATCATTAAGAAAAAAATAAAGCCATCCAAAGGATGGATATATATTAGTATTCAACAACCTCTAAAAAATCTTATTACTACCCTTCTGGAACCAGAAAGCGTTAATGGTTTTGTTGCTTTTGAAGTGATTTCTGTATCAAAAAACAAGAGTTTACCTTGGGTAAGAGTTTGCGAATAGATAATCTCTCATCACGACAACATACAAGAGAATCCTTTCTTTGCAAAGGGTTCTCTTTTTTTGTTCTGTCTACATATATTTTTTACTTGCAACAAAGTGCCTGCCTGCTTTTGGTCTTCAACATTATTTTTATTAAAACTCGTAGCATTATGTACACCAGTCCAACGATGGATGGCGCATGGCTCATTATCGTGAGTCTAAAATGGTTCTCGCTTCCACAACCTAATTAGCGAATACCATATATATTCGGGATAACTTTGATTCTGGAGGCGCAAAGCGATAAAACTCCTGTTATCAACGTATTGCTTTTTTTGAAATAGATTTAGCAAAAAAACCTTCACCCTTCATCTATTCCTTGGAATCCCCTGTGTTTATAGGGGGTTCAGAGGGAGAAGGGTACATTTTCACCCTTCATCACCCTTCATGGTCTGTCATTTCCTGTCACTTAAATTGTTTTCAGTTCGTTATGAACTCACTTCCCTAACTTTCCTATTTGTTAAACTTCTATTATGAATTTGTTTTGCCAATTGTAGATAAATCTATGTTCTAAACTATCGAACATAAGTTCTAAACTATCGAACACAAGTTCTAAACTATCGTACATAAGTTCTAAACTTTGGAACATAGATTATATAAGCTACAGAGAACATTTTCTGTGGCTTAACGATATAGTTAACCACTCTTTGTGTAATTTTTAATACGAGTTGACTCGCTTGCTACTTAGTTATAAATTACGTTGACTTACTTCATTTTAGTCATATTCATAGTTGACTACTTATGCTGAAGTTACATCAGTCAGCCAAAATCTGAAAAAGGTAAAAAGATGAAGGGTGAAATTGTACCCTTCTCCCTCTGAAACCCCTATAAACACAGGGGATTCCAAGGAATAGATGAAGGGTGAAGGGTATTTTGCGTAATTCTTTTTTCAAAAATATTGATTCCGGCAAAATGCCTACTTATGGCACAATTGTGCCCTGCAAGGGGCACATTTGTGCTCTTTAAGGAGCAAATTACACAGAAAGGAAAGCAATATGAGCAACTCTTTAGGCAGTATTTCTTATTCCGAACGAAGGAAAAGCGGAAATCATAAAAGATGTTTACACCATCATTTCTTTCAACATTATTCTGCAAAAAAATTGCCTAAATCATTTTTTATCCGTATCTTTGCCCAACAAACTAAAGAAACAAAAAGATGGAAGCAAAGAATATCAACCAACTGGTCACAGAAAACCTGAGCTACGTAAAATCGTTGGCGAATAGGTTTAAGGGAAAAGGTGTAGACTTCGACGACCTGGTGAGCGAGGGATACATGGCTATGACACAAGCTGCACAAAAATATGATACTGAGCGCGGAACACAATTTATAGCCTATGCCGCACCCTTCATTCGCAAGGCCATGGAACAGGCCATCAAACAGCAGTCTGCTTCTTACGGAATGCCAAAAGACGGGCACCAACTCAACAAGAAACTGAGCCGGCCCCTCTCTATAGACGCGCCCCTTGGCACCAACAACAAGTACACCCTGCTCGACATACTGATCAACAAGGATGCACTTTCAGAGGAAGAGAACACTTACTTCCGCCTCATTTCAGAAGACCTCAAGGCAGCCATCGAAATACTCGATGAGCGCGAGCGCGAAGTAATACGCAAGTTCTACGGCATAGGTTGCCCTCACATCCCCATGGCAGACATCGCCGAGGACATGGAACTGAAACGCGAAAGAGTAAGACAGATAAGAGACAAGGCTGTGCGGAAAATGGCCCGACAGGCAAAGACCAAAGCCCTGAAGACTCTCCTGAGAAAATAAAATCCAAGTAACCCTCACTCATACAGCAAGGGAAAAAGGCACACTACAATAACACATTCCGCTTCCGAAAAGGGAAAGTGGAAGAAACTTCCGAACCCAGCGAAAGTTCAATCACCAATGATAATACAGGAGGAAGGCTAAGCGCCTGCCTCCTTTTTCTTTTGTGCCTGTTGCTTTCTGTACTCACAAGGGGTCATTCCCATGCGATGATAGAAGTTGGCATAAAAACTCTGACGGGTATTGAAGCCTGCCATTTCGCTGATGTCCTCGATAGTCATCTTGGTATAGCGACGGTCTGAAAGCAGCGACATAGCTTCGTTGATTCGGAAATCGTTGACGAATTCCGAATAGTTTTTGTGCAGTCGTGTGGCACAAACTGCAGATATATAACGAGCATTGGTATTTAGATCGGCAGCCAACTTACGGGTATTGTAAGTTTTGTCTTTGTATTTACCTTCTGCTACGATAATTCGCAAAATTCCCTCGTACAGACTGTCCTTGAGCTTATCACTAAGAAGAGTTTGATAACGGGCTACTTTTTCCTTTTTAGGTGTCAAGTTATATTTAGCCATGGCATTAAGTTAGTTGTTTTTTTAAATTACCAGTGACAAAGATACTGCAAAACAAGATACAAACCAAATTTTTTGTGGTTTTTTTTATTAATTATATACAAATAAATTGCCTATGTGGAATAAAAGCCGTAATTTTGCCATAAAAATTAAAATAACAGGTCAGAATGAACAAACTCGGAGGAATGAAACAAATAATATGGTTCGTGAGAACATACATCGTGCTCATGATCATCTTCATACTGCAGAAACCATTATTCATGCTTGTTACCCATGGCGCATCACAAATGTCGTGGGGAGAAGTATTTGCAGAAATGATGCCCGTCATGTTTCATGGTCTTCGCATTGACCTGTCTATGGCCGGTTATCTCATGCTCCTGCCCGGCTTGCTCCTGCTTGCCAACGTATGGATAAGACAGGAGTTCATACGCCCGATATTCAACACATATATGGGCATCATAGCAGTTGCCACAGCCTTCTGCTTCGTTCTCAATGCCGTACTCTACCCCTATTGGTGCTTCCCCTTGGACAGCATGCCTTTCTTCTATTTCTTCACATCGCCTGCTGACGCTTTTGCAAGTGCATCTTTTGGAGAGATTGCCTTGGGCATCCTTGCTCTCGCAGCCATATCGGCACTGATCTGGTGGATGTTGCGCATGCCCAAACCACGACGCGACCGTTATGGAAGACGTGATTACAGAAACGAAGGACTCGACTGCCATCGCGTGCGTACATCTATTATTGTCTTCGTCATGACTGCCCTGCTCATCATCCCTATCCGTGGAGGATTCACTGTGGCTACGACAAATACAGGAACTGCTTATTTCAGTCAGCTATCTTACCTCAACCACTCGGCGGTAAACCCGATGTTCAGTCTTCTCGAGTCGATGACAAGACAGCAGAACTTCGAAGACCAGTATCGCTATATGGACGCTGCCGAAGCCAACAAGATATTCCGTACGATGGTGAGCCAAAGCGACGAGAACACCTACCCCATTCTCAGCGATGAGGCACGCAAGCATGCTCCAGACATCCTGCTTGTTGTGATGGAAAGTTTCGCAAGCGACCTGCTTCCATCCATAGGTACACAGAAAGACGTGGCTGTATGTCTCGACTCCATAGCCCAGCAGGGCATCCTCTTCAACCGCTTCTATGCCAACAGCTTCAGAACCGACCGCGGACTCGTGGCCATTCTGAGCGGTTATCCAGCACAGCCCACCATGAGCATCATGAAGGATCCCAACAAGTCGAGCCACCTACCATCTATCTCCAAGTCGTTGGTGAAATACAAGAACTACCAGACTGCCTACTATTATGGTGGCGACATCAACTTTACCAACCAGCGCTCCTATCTTATCTCACAGGGTTTCCAGCACATCACCTCAGACCAGGACTTCCCTATCGAGCAGCGACTGAGCAAATGGGGAGTGCACGACCATATCGTGGCCGACAGGCTGATGTACGACATCGAACACGAGAAACCAACAGGCCGTCCTGTATTCAGAGTCTTCCAGACATCGAGCAGTCATGAGCCTTTCGAAGTGCCCTACAGCCGACTGAAAGACAAGCGACTGAATGCTTTTGCCTATACCGACAGTGTGATGGGTGCCATCGTGCGCAGATACCGCAAGCTGCCCAAATGGAAAAACACGCTCATTATCTTCGTGCCCGACCACGTAGGCGGATACAAGGAGCATCTCGACAATGGCGACAGAAGCCGTTACCAGATACCTCTCATCCTGACAGGCGGAGCCATAGCCCATCCTATGAAGATAAAACTCATCGGCTCACAGCAGGACATTGCCGCCACACTGTTAGGACAGTTGGGAGTGGAACACAAAGACTTCCTCTTCAGCAAGAACATGCTGAGCGATGCCACGCCTAAGTTTGCCTTCTTCACGGTCAACGATGCCTTTGGCGTGGTAAGCGAAGAAAACTCGCTGATATTCGACAACAAGAGCAAGAAAGTACTCTATGACAAGGGAACCAAGCCCGGCTACAACATCAAGCGCGGACAGGCATATCTGCAGAAACTGTACGACGACATCAGTACAAAATAGTCATCATGCTCTCCCCATCACCCCGCAAAAAAGTTCTCAAGTAACAACAAAAAAAAGAAATTAAAAGACACGAATGACAGACATGCTCAACACACTGGAACAGGCTGACGCCCAACTATTGTTGTTCCTCAACGGATTCCACAACAGCTATTGGGACTATTTCATGATGATGTACAGCAGCCGATTTGTATGGATACCCTTTTATGCAAGTTTCCTCTATGTGATGTTCCGCAACTATGACTGGCGATCGACAACAAAATGCCTCGTAGCCATCATTGCCATCGTGGTGCTCTGCGACCAGACCACCTCAGGCCTTATCAAGCCAATGGTAGAACGTCTGAGACCCAGCAATACAGACAACCCCATCTCGCCCATGGTGCATATCGTGAACAATTATCGGGGCGGCAGATATGGATTCCCCTCCTCTCATGCCGCCAACGCATGGGGAATGGTTTTCTTCGCCATGTATTTGGCCCGCAACAGGAAGTTGAATCTTTTCCTCCTGGCTTGGGCCATAGTGATGGCATACTCACGCGCCTATATGGGAGTACACTACCCAGGCGACATATTGGTGGGCATCTTTTTCGGAGCCTTGTACGCCACCCTGTGCTACTATCTGCTGGCCTATATCGACCCACAGGGTATTGAGCAATGGAAAACCACCGGCAGACAATTGCATCAATCGTGGCTTCCAATCACTATGGGCTCACTCTCTGTCTTGGTAATGCTGACAGTTGCTGCCTTCATGGCAGCCACACAGATAGACATCTTCTTCAATTAAAAAAAGAGAAAAACGGCAACGCCAAAGACTACTCCCCAGCAAAAGGAAATGAATCAATAACAATACTAACAAATATATTAATCAAAATCAGAATCAATATGAAGAAAATGATGATTTTTGCAATCGCTGCTCTCGGTCTTACCATGGCAGCTTGCAACGGCAAGAAGGCTGAACAGCCACAGACTGCAACCACAGAGGTAGCAGTAGTTACCGATACCGCTTTCCAGAACAAGGCTGCCGGCGACTATCAGAGCTACGACGGAAGCAAGGTTATCACACTGAACAGCGACCTGACCGTTACAACCAAAAACACTCAGGACTACTACAAGTGGGAACTCATTGCCAAACCAGAAGGCGACCAGACCATTATCCTGCTCGACCGAAAGGGAGTGGACAAGGATATCCAGACACAGGTACAGATAGACGTAGCTGAAGGAATGATGGTTGTCAACAACGAGACCTTCCGCAAAAAGCAAGAAGCTAAGTAATACAAATAAAAAACGCTCCTCACTTCACAGTGAAGAGCGTCTATTCAATAGGTATTAGTCCGTTTAAGGTAAAAAGATTGTATTCAGGATAACGTTTGCAAAGGTAGCAAAATTATTTTGAATAAAAAAATATTTTGACGTGTTTTATTGTTCTTTTTTGAAAAAATCTTATAAAAACAATAACACACAACCTTTTTTCCACACCTCTTCAACTATTTCAGCAAAAATAAAATGCTCATATTTTTCATACTTACAATTTATTTTGTAACTTTGCACCACATTATTATATATATAAAACATATCTCATTGAAATATGGCAATAAATGAAGAAAATCTGAACGAAGAGAAGAAAAGCATCTCTTTCGTTGAACAATTTGTAGAAGAAGATCTCAAGGAGGGCAAGAACAACGGTCGTATACAGACACGCTTTCCCCCAGAGCCTAACGGATATCTGCATATCGGACACGCCAAAGCTATCTGCATGGACTTTGGTGTGGCAGAGAAATATAACGGTATCTGCAACCTTCGTTTTGACGATACAAACCCCAGCAAGGAGAACAACGAATACGTAGAAAACATCCTGCAGGACATACAATGGCTCGGCTTCAAGTGGGGCAAAATCTACTATGCTTCCGACTATTTTGAGAAGTTGTGGGATTTTGCCATCTGGATGATCAAGAACGGACATGCCTACATCGACGAGCAGACTGCGGAACAGATTGCAGAACAAAAGGGAACTCCTACCACTCCCGGTACAGCAAGCCCTTATCGTGACCGCCCTGTAGAGGAAAGCCTTGCACTCTTCGAGAAGATGAACACTCCCGAAGCGGTAGAAGGAAGCATGGTGCTGCGTGCCAAACTCGATATGGCCAATCCAAACATGCACTTCCGCGACCCTATCATCTATCGTATTATCCAAACTCCACACCACCGTACAGGCACCAAGTGGCACTGCTATCCTATGTACGACTTTGCCCACGGACAAAGCGACTACTTTGAAGGCGTAACCCACTCTATCTGTACCTTGGAGTTTGTACCCCATCGTCCTTTGTACGATAAGTTTATCGATTACCTTAAGGAGAAGGACAATACAGCAGATAATCTGTACGACAATCGTCCACGACAGATTGAGTTCAACCGCTTGAACCTTACCTATACAGTGATGAGCAAGCGCAAGTTGCACACACTCGTAGACGAACACCTCGTCAATGGATGGGACGATCCTCGTATGCCTACACTCTGCGGCATGCGCCGTCGTGGCTATTCACCAGAGAGCATCCGCATGTTTATCGACAGCATTGGCTATACCAAGTTCGACGCCCTCAACGACATGGCTCTTCTCGAGGCTTCTGTACGCGAGGACCTCAACAAGAAAGCATGCCGAGTAAGTGCTGTACTCGACCCTGTGAAACTCGTTATCACCAACTATCCTGAGGGAGAGAGCGAGGAAATGGAAGCTATCAACAATCCTGAGAACGAGGCTGACGGTACACACACCATTACCTTCAGCAAGAATCTGTGGATAGAGCGTGGCGACTTCATGGAAGATGCTCCAAAGAAGTTCTTCCGCATGACTCCCGGCAAGGAGGTTCGTCTGAAAAATGCCTATATTGTGAAGTGTACCGGATGCACCAAGGATGCAGAAGGAAACATCGTCGAGATTCAGGCAGAATACGATCCTATCAGCAAGAGCGGAATGGAAGGTGCCAACCGCAAGGTGAAGGGAACCCTGCACTGGGTTTCTGCCGACCATTGTGTGAAGGCAGAAGTCCGTGAATACGACCGCCTGTTCAACGTGGAAAACCCATCAGCTGACGAGCGCGACTTCCGCGAGTTGCTCAACCCTGAGAGCCTGCACACCTTCACCAACTGCTATGTTGAGGAATATGCTGCTGCCAAGAAGCCAGGCGAGTATCTGCAGTTCCAGCGCATCGGCTACTTCATGGCCGACCTCGACACAACAGCAGAGCATCCTGTATTCAACAAGACTGTAGGACTGAAAGATACTTGGGCTAAACTCAATAAGTAAGTTTTTTCCTACCATCTATCATTTCATGTTATATCAACGAAAATGAATACAGCTGCACTCTTTCTGTGGATTCTCAATAATTTGAACTACTGGGTGGTCATGCTTTTCATGGCCATCGAGAGTTCTTTCGTCCCTTTCCCTTCTGAGGTGGTAGTTCCACCTGCAGCATGGAAGGCTATGGATCCTGCCAGCGGAATGAATTTTCTGCTTGTCATCGTGGTAGCCACAATAGGAGCTGACATAGGAGCCCTTATCAACTACTATCTCGCCAAATGGGTGGGACGCCCCATCATCTACCGCTTTGCAGACAGTCGTATAGGACACATGTGTCTCATCGACCGCGAAAAGGTAGAAACAGCCGAGGAATATTTCCGCAAGCACGGCGCTGCCTCTACCATATTTGGCCGACTGGTTCCTGCCGTACGTCAGCTCATCAGTATTCCTGCTGGTCTGTCGGGCATGCATCTGGGCAAGTTCCTGTTGTACACCACTATTGGTGCCGGCATCTGGAACACAGTACTGGCCATCATAGGCTGGAGCATATACCAGTACACCGACTACAAGACCACACATGACGTATACCAGCAGGCATTGAAGTACAGCCACGAAATAGGCTACGTGCTCTTGGCCTTGGCTGTCGTTGTTGTCGCCTTCATAGCTTACAAGGGACTGAAAAAGAAATAAAGAAGCTAAACTTTTTCCTAAGAGAAAGAAAAATGGGAAGAAAAGCCATTAAAACAAAGGCTACAACTAATAATAAAAAAAACTCCGCACGTGCGACTTGCGGAGATTTTTTTATATTGAACTTATGAAACCTCAGAGACTAATTCATTCCCGAGAACTGTTTGATGCGCTGTTCTTCCGACATCTTGCAGATAAGAAGCGTTCCGTCTTCCTCGGCCACAATATAGCCTTCAAGCCCCTGAATGACAACCTTCTTCTCGTTTAAAGTATGAACAATGTTATTTTTTGACTCTATCATCTGGATATTTTTGCCTATAGTGGCATTACCATACAGGTCGCGACGTGACTGTGCCAGCAAACTGCCCCATGTACCCAAGTCGCTCCATCCGAAACTGGCAGGGAAGACAAATATCTCCTCTGCCTTTTCCATAATGGCATAGTCGATAGAGATATTCTCGCACTCAGGATATCTCAGGTCTATCTGCTCCTGCTCCTGTGGTGTGCCATAAATAGGACGCAGGCTCTCGAATATCTTAGCTATGGCTGGCTGATATACACGGAAAGCATTCACTATGGTGGCTGCGCTCATGATGAAGATTCCTGCATTCCAGAAGAAGTTCTTGTCGCTAAGATACTTCTTGGCGGTTTCCAGGTCTGGTTTCTCATGAAACTGATCTACACGATATACCTCCTTGTTACGGGCTGAAGGTGTACGAAGATCACCCTGTATATAACCATATCCCGTCTCAGGACGAGTTGGCTTCATGCCAAGGGTTACAATACTGTCGGTCTCGCCAGTAAACTTGAGTGCAGAAATAATAACACGTCTGAACTCATTACTGTTGGTAACAATATGATCGGAAGGTGAAACGACAATATTGGCATTGGGGTCCTTCTCCTTGATTCGCCAACTGATGTAGGCAACACATGGAGCCGTATTGCGGCGACATGGTTCCTGCACGATGTTGCCCACAGGAATCTCGGGCAATTGCTCCTGTACAAGGGCTGCATACTTCTTGTTCGTAACCACCCACACATTCTCTGGGTCGCAAATACCTTCGAATCTGTCGAATGTCAGTTGTAACAAAGTACGACCTGTACCAAGTACATCTATAAACTGCTTAGGTTTCTCCTCGGTGCTCATAGGCCAGAATCTACTGCCTACTCCACCTGCCATGATTACCAAATGATTATTTTTGTGAGCCATAATCCTTATATATAAATGTTATAGATTGCAAAGATACTAAAAATAAACTATTAAACAAAAAAAGGATGAGATAATTTCTCATCCTTCTTATTTTTATTGATTTATTTCAATAAGGCAGGGCTCCTCTAACCAATACAGAGTTGATTTTGCACACCTGCTCATGAACTGTACATTAGCGTTTACAGCTTGTTCAGTTCCTGTTTCCAGGTCTCATAAGCCTCCTTGTAAGCATCGCGATGGGCTACATCAGGCTCTACAACAGCCAACTTCTTGAGCGAAGCGAAAGCCTCATTATGATCCTTATAGATTCCTGCACCAATACCAGCACCCTTTGCAGCACCAGCACTACCGTCAGTCTCATACAGTTCAATGGTGGCTCCACTCACGCTGGCAAGCGTTTCGCGGAACAAAGGACTCAGGAACATATTAGCCTTTCCGGCATGAATCTTGTTGAGTTCCATACCCATCTGCTGCATAATTTCCATTCCGTAGCAGAAACCGAAGACAATGCCTTCCTGTGCCGCACGCACAATATGCGCTCGATTGTGCTTATTGAAGTTCAAGCCACGGATAGAGCAG
>ERZ1023621.377-NODE-377-length-12540-cov-21.994794_pt1 | contig 12540 bp, 7 predicted proteins | sample MGYA00380330_ERZ1023621 | MGnify/ENA primary metagenome ERZ1023621 (study PRJEB33179, sample SAMN07448975) | human gut metagenome | biome: Human-gut; feature: Human associated habitat; material: Faeces | host: Homo sapiens | place: India: Bhopal | collected...
ACCTGCATGTGAACCTTACCCACATCGTCTGAACCCTTGTCGATTGCCTGGATAGTGAACTCCTTGAGGTTCATCTCCTTGGTGATGATCTTCTTGAGGGCACGGATGGCAGCATCCACAGGACCATTGCCTGATGAAGCAGCCTCGAACTTCTGACCTGCGATGTTCAAGCCGATGCTTGCCACGCTCTTCACGCCCTTGCCGGTAGTTACCTGCAACCAGTCGAGCTGTACGCCATGCTTATCGGCAGAATCTGCACCAGCGAGCATCAGTACATCCTCGTCGGTAACTTCCTTCTTCTTGTCAGCCAACTGGAGGAATTTCTTGTAGATCTTGTCAAGCTTCTCCTCATCTTCGATGTTCACGCCGTTCACGTGGAGGCGATACTTCAAGGCAGCACGTCCAGAGCGGGCTGTCAATACGATAGCGTTATCATCCAATCCCACATCCTTAGGGTCGATGATTTCGTAAGTCTGAACATTCTTCAGCACGCCATCCTGGTGGATACCAGAAGAATGAGCGAAGGCATTGCGGCCCACGATAGCCTTGTTAGGCTGCACAGGCATGTTCATCAGACTGCTCACCATTCGGGACATCGGAACAATCTTGGTAGTATTGATATTGGTATCAATATCGATGTTCTTGTGGCACTTCAGGATCATGGCGATTTCCTCGAGCGATGTATTACCCGCACGCTCACCGATTCCATTGATGGTCACCTCTACCTGGCGTGCACCATTCAATACACCCTGCAGGGTATTGGCAGTAGCCATACCGAGATCGTTGTGACAGTGGGTAGAGATGCATGCCTTCTCGATGCCATCCACATGCTCCATCAGATACTTGATCTTGTCGCCATACTCATCTGGCAGACAGTAACCGGTAGTGTCAGGAATGTTGACTACGGTAGCACCCGCCTTGATGACAGCCTCTACCACGCGAGCCAGATACTCATTGTCGGTACGACCAGCATCCTCAGCGTAGAACTCCACATCTTCCACGTACTTCTTGGCATACTTGACAGCAGCCACGGCACGCTCGATGATTTCTTCGCGGTTGGAATTGAACTTATATTTGATGTGGCTATCGCTGGTACCGATACCCGTATGGATTCTCTTGTGCTTGGCATACTGCAGCGCCTCGGCAGCACAGTCAATATCCTTCTCCACTGCACGTGTCAGCGCACAGATGGTAGGCCATGTCACAGCCTTGGAAATCTCCACCACCGAATTGAAGTCGCCCGGGCTAGAAATAGGGAAGCCCGCCTCAATGACATCAACGCCCAACTGCTCCAGCGCCTTAGCCACCTGAATTTTCTCAACTGTATTCAACTGGCATCCTGGAACCTGTTCGCCATCGCGAAGGGTTGTGTCGAAAATAAATAATCTGTCACTCATATCTCTTTATATTTTTAATACTCTATATTATAATTAATACTCTATATTATAATATGAGAAAAAGCCTTTCTCACTCCCCGATACGGAAGTGTAGAAAGGCTTTATATATCCAAACCGATGAACTATACGCACACCTTATCACTTCCGCCCACAGTCTGTAGTCGAAGTCGAATAATAATGCTTGTAATATTCAACGCTATTGCTCTCATATCTTTCTATTTTTTATGTTATATTTTTATCGCTTGCAAAGGTAATATATTTCTTTGATATACGCAAACAATTTATAACTTTTTTAATAGAAAATCTAACAAATTACTATTCTTCCTGCACTTTTCTCGCAAAAATGCGCTAAAATTGCGCCTTTATGCAGTTAAAAGCAGCAAAAAAGACCTGAATGGCTACGAATCCAAAACTAGAATGGCAACGGACCATTAGGAACAGGAGGAGGAGGCGGCAACTGGCTGTCGTCACCTCCGGCATTCATCTTGGAGCCCATGATTTCGCCACCCTCCTGGATAGGAGCGAACGAAGTTTCAGGGTCCTGGAAGCGTGTAAACTCGCCACGGAAGTTCAGGAGCACATCACCCGTAGCACCCTTACGGTGCTTGGCGATGATGATCTGCGCCATGCCATGCAGGTCGTTTCCCTTTTCATCCTGATAGATGTGATAGTATTCCGGACGGTGAACGAAGAGTACCATATCGGCATCCTGCTCGATGGCTCCGGATTCACGGAGGTCGCTCAACTGAGGTCGCTTTCCTTCGAGACCTTCACGGTTCTCCACGTTACGTGAGAGCTGTGAGAGAGCCAGGACCGGGATATTCAGCTCCTTGGCAAGTCCCTTGAGCGAACGTGAGATGGTAGAAACCTCTTCCTGACGGCTACCGAACTTCATACCGTTGGCATTCATCAGCTGCAGGTAGTCAATCATGATCATTTTCACTCCCTTCTCTCTTACCAGTCTTCTAGCCTTGGTACGCAGTTCGAAAACCGAAAGACCCGGCGTATCATCAACATAAATAGGTGCCCCCGTCAGGTCACGGATTTTCTTATCCAGTCTCTCCCACTCGCTTGGATCGAGCTGACCGTTCAGTATCTTCTTACCGGAAATCTCACATACATTGGAGATAAGGCGGTTCACCAACTGAACGTTGTTCATTTCAAGGGAGAAGAATCCGATAGGAATATGATAATCCACCGCCACGTTCTTGGCAATGCTGAGTGCGAAGGAAGTCTTACCCATGGCAGGACGTCCGGCGATGATGACGAGGTCGGAATCCTGCCATCCGGAAGTCATCTCGTCCAAACCGTGATAACCGGTAGGAATACCAGTCAAACCTCCCTTGTTCTGCGCAGCCCGCTGCAGGATATCCACGGCATCCTTGATGACCGGATCAATCTGTGTATAATCCTGCTTCATGTTGTTCTGCGAAATCTGGAAGAGTTCACCTTCCGCCTGCTGCATCAGTTCATCCACGTCCACGCTCATGTCGAACGCCTTGGTCTCGATGCCACCGGCAAAATGAATGAGCTGTCTCTGCAGATATCTCTGTGCCAGGATTCTGGCATGCGACTCGATATGGGCAGCCGAAGCCACCTGGGAAGAAATCTCCATCAGATAGGCAGGTCCGCCTATTCTGTCCAGTTCGCCCATCTTCGCCAGCTCATCAGTGAGTGTCATGACATCCACCGGGCGCTCCTCCATATTCATGGTCTGGATAGCCTGGTAAATCTTCTGATGACGAGGCTCATAGAAGGAATCGGGTTTCAACACCTCGGATACCATGGAGAAGGCGTCCGAATCCACCATGAGGGCACCCAGCACCACTTTCTCCACATCTATCGCCTGCGGCTGAAGATGCGCATAATTATTATCTATCGGAGCTTGCTGCCCCTTTTTATTGTTACCTATATTATTATTCGCCATTATCGTTCATTTCATCATGTCTAAATTGATCCATCATTTTTTTCATACCTTGACGAATTTTTTGAGCCATCAATTCTTCCAAATAGATACGCATATTTTCATTTATTCCATGCGCAGACAACCATTTTCCCTGCTTTTCGTCAAATAACGGACCCTCCTGATGAGCCATGCTTCTAGCTTCATAGGCTCTCTGCCAAGACTTCATAGCCTTTTGCCGATCGTCACGAGCCCACCAAAGCATGCCGTCCACTCTATACAGTTCAAAGTCTACCATGAAGTCCATATTTAAGCAAGCAGACATGGCAGAGAAGAAAGTTGCCAATCCTCCCTTTGGATCGTCTGGGAAACTGTCAAACTTAAAGTTATCCCTTCTCAGATGAATCAATTTTTCCTTTCCTGACTTCAATATTTTCTCAATCTTTTCCAGGTTCTCCTTATCGTCACCGTCCATATAGAGAAGTGCTTCAGCCAGATTAGCAGTCGCAGTCAGGTTGTCCGGCTCCAGATATGTTATCTCGTAAAACAGCTTGACGGCATCTTCATATCGTTCCATCAAGACATAGATCTTAGCCAGACGTTTCTTACACCATAAGAGCGCCTTCTCGTCATCTTTCTTGATTTCCATCAGATGAGTCAGGCAGTCCACAGCTTTCTGATAGGCGCTCACGTTCTCGTAGCTGGCAACCTTCTCGTAAAAGTCCACAGCCAATTCTACCAGCTGAAACTGTCCGGGCTCATTCTTCATCAGATAATCAATATGAGGATAAGCCAGAACAACATTCTCCTTAGCTTTGGATTTCACAGCAGCCCATGCCAGCAGATAATGACTCTCCACTGTGTCAGGATAATGATTACCCATCAGGTCGTAGATGAAATTCTGATAATTACGCTTGAAGCAATATCTCGCCATCTTGTAGCGCAGCTCGTCGAATGCAGCATCCTCAAAGATAGGCAGCGCAAGAGTAGTATACAGTTCGTCATCAGCATCCCTCTTGATGCTATTGTCATACGCCTTGCGCATCGGAGCGAGGTTGAAGAAACGGGAAAGATCCTGGATGTAATAGATCACCGCAGTATGTAATTTTTTCTTTTCCAAATACTTTTTCTCCTCTTCATTAAACCCTGCGGCTTCATCTTCATCCATCGAGTTCAGATACTGTTCTGCCACCTCATCAGGAGCCATGTTCTCCAGCGCCTCGTTAAAGGATTTTTTCTCCTTTTCGAGCATCAGAAGCAGACTATAGCGGTCGCTGTCGCAGGCGGTACCATTCTCAAGCAGCAGATGCAGGTTGCGTTCCTTGTCACCCGCCATCTCCTGAACGGAGAGATAAAGTGGAGACTCGAAATAGAACGGCATGAACCAGTTGTACATGGAATGGAAGAAGCCCAGTTTCTTGGTTTCTCTAAACTGCGTGAAATAGATGTCAGCACCATCCTCCAGCATTTCCACCGTCTCGTCGACATCACGACCGTCTTCCGGCTCATCCTCCTCATCATCATTCTGGATAAAAGAGAAGCTTGACTTCCCCTCCCAGTCAATATCTTCATGACTTAACTTGTCCGCCATATTATGGAACATGTTCTTCATCATCGCTTCGCTATCCTCCTTCATATCCTGTGAACGTAGCAGGATTTTGGAAATCAGGAGCAGCAGCTTCTTGCCTTCCTCATCCTCCTTCAGCGACTCGATATCCTTGGCGCACTCTTCTACCATAAAGCCTGGAACCTGACTGGAACACAAGACCCAGCCCACCCATGCACGTACACGTACCTGCATGTCTTCGCTCTCCTTAGCCAGCTTGAAAAGGAACTGGAACTTCTTACGGTCAAAGAAGTAGAGGCAGGAAAGGGTTATGGCACTCACCATGAGCTGGGCAGTGACGGAATCGACGGCTGTGGAATTCAGCAGTTCCTGATACTCCTTCGCCTCGTCTTCATCCCACATAGATGAGCTTGTGATATAAGAGAAGATGACATTGCGCAACTCGTTGAGACGTTTCTGTGCCTCAATCATCTGATCTATCTTCTTCTTTTTCGAACCTCCCTCGTCAAGAGAGAGCATAGCCACATCTGCCAAGGCAGAAACCAGCTTCTCCTTCAGGTCGCAGAGAATTCCCAGCTTCTTACCTCTATTATAAAGGGCTAAAAGAGTAGCATCATAACTCAGCGAGAACGCATATTGGAATTGTTGAACAGTCGTATACAGATCCTCGTAGATATTGTACACATCACTGAAGTCTATCGGATGAGATGCCGAGAAGGCATGCTTCCCCACTACATCCAGCTCATGCAATGACTCTCCCAGAACCTGAGCCACCTTCTTTTTCTCCTTCTCTGGCTGGGCTTCGAGTTCCGTATACATTTTCTCCACCAGAAAACGGAAAGACTTGAGGTCCTCAAAACCAGGCATCTTTCTCAGCTTTTTAATGTCATTTTCTTCCATTTTTCTTGATTTTATAGATTAATGTTTAGCCACACGAGCTGCAGCCTCAAGGTCACGACGGCGAGGTTCCAATGCATGGTTGTATTTTATTTTAGGCAAGTTACCAATTGTTTTCTCATCTACGTGACAGTACTTACTGATAAGCTTGGAGTAATGCTTCACTCCCTTGGAGTTGATGCTGTCCACAGCTATATTGTAAGCCTGGATGAATTTCTGCAGCTGTTGTTTGCGTCCCGGCTGCTTCAGCGCCTTCTCGCGGAAGGCAAAAGCACCCAGGTTCAGGTTCTTGTCGCGGCTATCCATCAATACCACATGCTTGTCCATACGGGCTCTGGTTGCCTGAGGCTCCGGCAGGAGCATGGCATCCATCTCGTTGTTGAGAAGCATCTGGAGACGAAGATTCACATCGTTTATCTGCACACGATACACGTCATATTTCGGTTTGCCGCTGTCTACTGCCAGGTCGGCAAGATAGTCGGTAGCCGAATAGCGTGTCATGGCTATCATCTTATCGCTCAGCTGCTTCAGGTCGGCAATACGGGCTTTTTTGTTCGTAATCAGCTGCCAGTAGGTATCTGTGGCGATAGGATAAGTGAGCGGAGTGCCCTTCCTTACCATTCGGGCTCCTCGGATCAGGTCGGTGATGGAACCCTCTACCCTGCCATTCATCAGGGCTGTATCACAGTCCATCTGTGCCGTATAATAGCGCAGATGAACATCCACTCCCTGCTTGCGGAAAAGGCTGTCTTCATAAGCTACATATACGGGAAGGCAGTCCAGGGTGGGCATCACGCCCACCTTGAGCGCAGCCCGGTCGATACTGTCCAGACGGGCACGTTCCAGCTTGCTCAGCCGCTGGCGTTCCTGCTGGGAATCGCTGCAACTGCACAGTCCAAAAATAAAGCCACTCACCAACGTGATCCATAATAATCTCTTCATAATCTTCTTTTTTTTACTCCACATAAAGTACCAGTCCCTTCAGATACTCACCCTCCGGGTGATAGATATTGATAGGATGGTCGGCAGGCTGATGCAGCTGGTGCAGGATGCGCACCTTTCTGCCAGCCTGGGCTGCTGCCGTAAAGACGGCATTGCGGAAATTGTCCTTCGTCACCACCTGCGAGCAGCTGAATGTAAACAGGATACCGCCCTTCTTGATGCGCTGCAGTCCCTTCACGTTCAGACGGGTATATCCCTTCAGGGCATTATGCAGGGCTGCACGGTGCTTGGCAAAGGCTGGTGGGTCCAGGATGATGAGGTCATACTGCTGGTCGTGGTCATCGAGATACTTGAATGCATCCTCGCAGATAGCCTGATGACGCGCATCGCCAGGAAAGTTCAGGGCGATGTTCTCATTGGTCAGTTCGATGGCCTTGGCACTGCTGTCTACGGAATGGACTGCCTTGGCATCACCACGCATGGCATAGACTGAGAATCCGCCGGTATAGCAGAACATGTTGAGCACGCTCTTGCCCTTGGCATAATGCTCCAGCAGCGAACGGTTCTCGCGCTGGTCTACGAAGAAACCGGTCTTCTGACCGCGCAGCCAGTCGATATGGAACTTCAGTCCGTTCTCTACCGCCACGTCGTCGGCATCACCTCCCAGGATGAATCCGTTCTCCTGTCTGAGGTCAGCCTTGTATGGCAGGGTTGTCTCGCTCTTGTAGTAGATGTTCTGCAGTTCGTCTCCCATCACCTTCTTCAGCGCCTTGGCTATTTCCATACGGCATACGTGCATGCCCACGCTGTGAGCCTGCATCACGGCAGTAGGTCCGTAGCAGTCGATGACGAGTCCTGGCAGGTTATCTCCTTCTCCATGCACCAGACGGTAAGTATTGTTCTCAGGATTCTCTGCGATACCCACAGCCACTCGCATCTTATACGCCGACTCCAGGCGTGAGCACCAGAATTCCTCATTGATTTCTACATCCTTGAAGGAAAGAACGCGCACGGCGATAGAACCGATCTGATAATGACCTACGGCGATGAAATCACCCCCACGTGTAATCACTCTAACGATTTCTCCTTCCTCGATGCCTTCATCCATCGCCTGGATGGCACCGGAGAAAATCCATGGATGAAATCTCTTGAGCGATTCCTCTTTACCTTTCTTCAAATATATGCTCTTATACATATTTATATATATATTGATTAGCTACTATAAAATTATTTATTTCCGAATCCTACAGTTCGTCGAGCTCATAATCTCCCTCCTGCTTCAGTCGGAGCAGTTCTTCATAGAGATTGATGCAGCACCAGGCATCCGTGGCAGCATACGCCATCTGCGAGTCCTTCAACTCGCTAGCCTCCCAGTTACTCAACCGCTGTGCCTTGCTGATTTTCTGATGGAAGAGGTTGGCATAAAGCTTCTGCAGACTCATGTCCTGCAGTCCGAACTTCTTCGCCTCGTCCTGCAGTTCTATGAAATATCCCGGCTTGAACTCAGCCCTCTTATGCAGCTGCAGCAGGTCGTCATGCCATGACAATCCCACCTTGGGCACCGTCTTGTCTTCCAGGAACCGGATGATGGCAGGCGTAATGCCCGTCAGATGCAGACGGAAGAGATAGCAGGTATCACGGGTGCTCACCTGGAGCAGCGAAACCTGGAATCCCCTGCCCTTGCTGAACGAAGGACGGGTCTCCGTATCTACACCGAGAATGGGCTGGCTCAGGAGGAAGTTTACGGCTTCTTCCGTGTCTTCAGCCTTGTCAATCAGTACGATTTTACCTGGGAAGAGAATCCTCGGCAAACTGTTTATTGATTTCTTATCGAATTTAGTGAAAATAATCCTCATTACTCATTTTATTCTTTACAATTTGCAAAATTAAAAAAAAAACCTGAGAAAAGAGCGGTTTTTTCATTTATTTTCGCTAATTTTGCAGATAAAATATTCAAAGACAAAAAAAATGGCTAAAAAAAGAACAGAACGCAAAGCCAAATCTTTTGGCGAAGCTATAGGTTTGCAATATATTTTTAACAATACTATCACCGACTTTTTCCTAGGGCTGGCGCTGATTGGTATTGCTATTGTCACCATCATCGCTATGGTTTCATTCCTCAACACGGGATATGCCGACCAGAGCATACTGGAGAATCTGAAAGCAGGCGAATGGACCAACACCGAGCAGCAGTTCCAGAACTACTGCGGCTCCCTGGGTGCCATCATCTCCTACTGGCTCATAGCCGTGAACTTCGGTTTCCCGGCATTCCTCCTGCCTTGCTACATCATCATGGCTGGCTTGCAGCTCATGAATGCATACAAGGTGAACCTCTGGAAATGGTTCTTCTGCCTGATGATTGTCATGATATGGTCGTCTGTCACTTTCGCCAAGTTCCTCACTCCTATCATGGGTGGACTCATCTTCAATCCCGGCGGAAAGCATGGACTCTTCGTGGTACAGAACCTGGAAAACGTAGTGGGGCCTCCGGGACTTACCGCCATCCTCCTCTTCGTGGCTATCGCCTTCCTCACCTATCTCACGTCTGAGACCATCACCATCATCAGAAAGGCGCTCAACCCTATCGGATATATATCTAATAAGGTGAAGTTCGAGATTACCAACCACGACAACAAGGCTGAAACCAACGCCATCGACGAGGCCTATGCGCATGCTGCCAAAGGGCAGACCGAGGAACAGCCTGAGGAACAGGAAGAATACAAGGACGATGAGCAACCTACCGTCATCGACCTGGACGTAGCCCCTGACAAGACCTTCTCAGAGCCTGCAAGCCAGGAGAACGGGCAGGCTCAGACCGATGAAACGGCTGATGCTGCCGACAGTCAGGAGAATGCTGCTGAAGAGCAGACCGATGCAGAGACTGCCGGAAAACCACTTTCTTTCCTGGAACAGCAGCGTCAGCTGCGTGCGGCAAGAGCCAAGCAGGAAGATGAGGAGATGAAGGCTGCTGCCAGCGAGGCGCTCAACATGGATATCTCCGTGGCTGCCTCTGACGAAAAGGCATCGGGAAATACAGTCAGCAGTGCCGAGGTGCTCAATACGCCTATCAATCCGAAGGAACCGTTTACAAGATACAAATACCCTACCCTCAATCTCCTGAAGAAATATGAGGACGACGGCGTTTCCATCGACGAGGAGGAGCAGCGCGCCAATAAGAACAGAATCATCGAGGTGCTCGGCAACTTCGGCGTACAGATCAAGACCATCCGTGCCACCGTGGGTCCTACCATCACCCTCTATGAGATTCAGCCTGCCGAGGGTGTCCGCATCTCCAAGATCAAGAACCTGGAAGATGATATCGCCCTGAGTCTTGCGGCGCTCGGCATCCGTATCATTGCTCCTATCCCTGGCAAGGGTACCATCGGTATCGAGGTGCCTAACGCCAACCCTAAGATTGTGAGCATGGAGAGCACACTGAACTCCAAGAAGTTCCAGGAAACCAAGATGGAGCTGCCTATCGCGCTGGGTAAGACGATTACTAACGAAGTGTTCATGGTAGACCTTGCCAAGATTCCTCACCTGCTCGTTGCCGGTGCTACGGGTCAGGGTAAGTCTGTGGGTCTGAATGCCATCATCACCTCTTTATTATATAAGAAGCATCCTAACGAGCTCAAGCTGGTGCTCATCGACCCTAAGAAGGTGGAGTTCAGCGTTTACTCGCGCATCACCAACAAGTTCATGGCGGCACTGGCTGACGAGGACGAGCCGATCATCACCGATGTAACCAAGGTGGTACGCACCCTCAACAGTCTCTGTGTCCTGATGGATAGCCGCTACGACCTGTTGAAGAAGGCGGGAGCCCGAAACATCAAGGAATACAACCAGAAGTATATCAACCATAAGCTGCGACTGACCGATGGACATGAGTACATGCCATACATCGTAGTCATCATAGATGAGTTTGGTGACCTGATCATGACCGCCGGCAAGGAAGTGGAGCTTCCTATCGCCCGTATCGCCCAGCTGGCACGTGCCGTGGGCATCCACATGATCATCGCCACCCAGCGCCCTACCACCAGCATCATCACCGGTAACATCAAGGCAAACTTCCCTGGCCGCGTAGCCTTCAAGGTGACGTCAGCCATCGACTCGAAGACCATCCTCGACCGCACCGGAGCCAACCAGCTGATAGGTCGTGGTGATATGCTTTATCTCAACGGTCAGGAGCCGGTACGTGTGCAGTGTGCCTTTGTTGATACGCCTGAGATTGAGCGCATCAACGAGTTTATCCAGGAGCAGCCTGGTCCTATTGAGCCGATGGAATTGCCAGAGCCAGCCAACAACGAGGGTGGCGCATCAGGAGGCGGCACAGTGGATGCCAAGAACCTGGATCCGTTCTTCGAGGAGGCAGCCCATGCCATCGTCCTCTCCCAGCAGGGTTCTACCAGCATGATCCAGCGCCGATTCAGCATCGGCTACAACCGTGCCGGACGCCTGATGGACCAGATGGAGGAAGCCGGCATCGTAGGTGCAGCCCAGGGCAGCAAGCCGCGTGAAGTGCTGATACAGGATGAGAATCAGCTCAACAACCTCCTGCTCCAGCTCAGAAACTCATAAAATTATTAAACCTTGAAGCCGTAGAAGCGTCTAATCATCTGAAGGTCGCTTTTACGGCTTCATATACAATTAACATACATCATAAACAGTAAGGATATGAAAAAATTTCTAGCTATCGCTTTCGCAGCGATGATGAGCCTGGGCACTATGGCACAGACAGCCCAGCAGGTACTCGACAAGACAGCTGCCATCGTGGGCAACAAGAAGGGCGCCAGCGCCAGCTTCAAGTTGTCAAGCCCTAAATATGGTTCCACCAGCGGTTCTATTGCCATCAAGGGCAATAAGTTCAATGCACGAACGCCGCAGGCTATCGTATGGTATAACGGAAAGACACAGTGGTCGTACATGAAGAAGACCAATGAGGTGAACGTCACCAATCCTACCCAGGCACAGCAGATGTCGATGAATCCATATACCTTCATCAATATCTACAAGACGGGCTACAAGAGCACCCTCAAGACCGTGGGCGGCAACTACCAGGTTCACCTCGTAGCCAACAACCAGAAGCGCAGTGTGGCAGAGATGTACATCACCATCAACAAGAAGACCCACGTGCCTTCGCAGGTGAAAATGCGCCAGGGCTCTACCTGGAGCACCATCGATATCTATGGCTTCAAGGCGAAGAACATCGCCAACAGTGCCTTCACCTTCAACAGCAAGGAATTCCCTAAAGCAGAGGTTATCGACCTGAGATAACCTTTGCCTTAGGGCAAAAACCAAAAATCCCTAGTAATTAAAAATAATCAATAATAAATAATCAATAATCAAACTCCAAACTAACATGAAAGATCTTTCGACAATCCTCAAGCAGTTCGACATCAAGGGAACTGTAAGCGAGATTAAACCCCTCGGTAACGGACTCATCAATGACACCTACAAGGTGACAACCCAGGAAGAAGATGCACCCGACTACGTTCTGCAGCGCATCAACAACGCCATCTTCACCGATGTTGACCTCCTGCAGCGCAACATCGAGGAAGTGACCACCCACATCCGACAGCAGCTCGAAGCAAAGGGCGCTGACGATATCGACCGCAAGGTACTCACCTTCGTCAAGGCACACGACGGCAAGACCTATGTCAAGGACCAGGACCAGCAGTACTGGCGCATCTCCGTCTTCATCCCCCGTGCCATCACCCAGGAAGCTGTCAACCCTGAAAGTTCCTACTACGCCGGCAAGACCTTCGGCGAGTTCGAGGCACAGCTCACCGACATCACCGACCGCCTCGGCGAAACCATCCCTGATTTCCACAACA
>ERZ1023621.383-NODE-383-length-12411-cov-8.966413_pt1 | contig 12411 bp, 12 predicted proteins | sample MGYA00380330_ERZ1023621 | MGnify/ENA primary metagenome ERZ1023621 (study PRJEB33179, sample SAMN07448975) | human gut metagenome | biome: Human-gut; feature: Human associated habitat; material: Faeces | host: Homo sapiens | place: India: Bhopal | collected...
CTACAAGGGCTGGGATGATGACTTCGATACCGACAACGGTTTCTCAGGAAAGGTACAGTATGGTCTCTCTATCCGCGACAGCAAGATTGCCGACACCTCTCAGAGCAATGGTTTCGAGAGCGACAACTGTTCTGACGGTGCTACCGTGGATCCTCGCACCACAGCCACTTTCTCCAACATCACCTTCGTAGGTCCAAAAGTTTTGGATGACAAGTTCCAGAACACCACAAACTATATCAACGCCGGTGCATACAATCCCAACAACGGTTCTGCCCTCGGCAAATTCCAGGCAGCCATGCAGATTCGCCGTTCTTCTAATCTCAACTGCATCAACTCTGTAGCCTTAGGCTGGCCTATCGGTTTGATTATTGATGGTGAGAAGGGTGAAACAGTTCAGAATGCCAAGGACAAGAAGTTCAAACTCCAGAATGTTTATTTCGCAGGTATGGACGCGATAGGAACCGATGCCAACAAGAAGTATGAGGATTACCTCTACGATGCTGTCAACAAGAAGGACATCGACAAGAATCAGCAGTCATACAGCCACACCTTCTTCAGTTCAGAGCCAACCAACAAGTACTTCGCATCATGGACCTCACTGGTAAGTGCCGACGGTTACACTCCTATCGCTGGCAGCCCTCTGCTCAGTGCAGCATCATTCTCTGGCTGGACAGGCTTTGATGTAGTAAGCTTCATCGGCGCATTCGATGGCAGCAACAACTGGCTGAACGGCTGGACCAACTTCGACCCTCAGAACGCAAGATACTAACTAATCGATTCTTTTTTGACTATAAGGAGTTCTATGTATCGGGCATGGCGCAAGCGATTTGCGCCATGCCTTTTTTGGAACTGTAACTCGAAGATGATTGTATTAACCATAGTGGCAACAAAGTTATGGATGTCCAACACAACAACTTAGTGACGGGGAAAATAACTTGGTACGATTTGAGTGAAATTAGTCGAATATTGCAGATACAGAATATAAAGGCTAATTAGCAAGCCAATCCTGCTCTCTATAAGGTGACATGGATAGGCGCATACCTTTCAATCCCTGATTGCGCTCTACAAACACCCTCAAACTCTTAGCCTGCAAATTCTCCTCAGCCTTTACTTCTATCGGAATGATTCTTTCCTCATCCTGCACCAGGAAATCTATTTCACCACGTGAATTTTCTGCCGACCAATAAAAGTCGTCCTTAAAAATGTATTTACAGCAGCTATTTCCAGACAGATCCAAACCCAAAATGAAGGGTGAAGAGATTTGATGGAATAACCTATACATAGACTATTACTACTCGATTAATTATATATAAAAAAGGCAGACAGATGACCAGTGCTGTTGTTCATTCCAACAGAATTGAAGGTGCCAAGGAAATCTTTAGAATTAGAAGTGAAAAAGTTTCTGAAAACGTTTAATATAACCTAAATTAATTTGGTGACGCGGCGTTTTCTTCGTATCTTTGCCGCAAATATGCGGCGTTTTTGGATAAATAATGCCGCAAGAGTATAAAAACTTCTTTATTAAGATTATTGCATGAAAAAACGACATAACAGAAAAAAACGCATGGCACAATATGCCATGTATGCATACTGTTTTTTTGCGATTCTTTCACTCGTAAACACGGTTTGTAGAAGTCTTGGTGTTGCAGTCAACATTCCATCCATCTTACTCACCATCAAACAATGGGTATTAATGCTTGCCACCATAGCATTATGGGGAATATTCCGATTAATACAACCAAGAAACGAAAAGTTGCTGCGACGTTGCTGCGAGGTGATGGTATTTTACTATGTGTTTTCATTCGTCCTGTCAATATGTTTTAAGTTCAACCTAATACCCATGACACAAAATGGCTTGATAACCAGGACTGCAACTATCCTCACTTGGACAGAAAGCAGCATCGGCTTGCTCTCTGTCATCGCATCACTGATTGCCGGTTGCCATTTAGGAAGAAAACATAAAGGAAGCATGCACCAACTGGGCACAGCACTTATCCTGGTTTTCATCGTATGGCTGATATGTGTAAACATCCTTCCAACCACTATGTTTTATCTATTGGGAATCAGTCATCCTACAGCCTTCACCTGTGTCAATATGTTCTCTGCTTTTTCCAACACACTCGTTTATATATACGCATACTATAGAATGTATCGCACTATAAACAACTGATTACGATTTAAGAAGTAGGATTTAATTACTTAATGTATCCTTCCTGATTGACCAAGTTATTACTCCCCATGGTCGTTCGGGAAGTTACCAGTTAATGAAAACATGCTTTCTTAGAAAAGTCTATCTGGTATTTCATAGAGATTCCATCCATTGCTGAGCATCTGCTGCACTCTGAAAATGAAGAGTCTCACCATTCTTATATTCTTGACGAGCTTCATCAATATCTTTTTGCAGTTTTACTGAAATTCTATTGTTTTTGGCATAAACATCATCCCCCTCCTTGCTATTGACAAGGAAAGTTTTAATTCTCTCAAGTATATTCATGTCGGAAACATTTAATACTTGACGAATTATATCCATCTGTGCTAATTGGATATTTTCTGAATTCATAATTATGATGTTTAAATGTTATAACAACTGCAAATGTACGATTAAAATCTGTAACCTCAAAGGTTTTTTGCTTTTTATTTACTACTTCCTTTCAAAACGATCAAATTTCTCACTTCTCTTTTCCGTATATTCAGCCTTCTATTAAGCCACAGGTTGGTCATCTATCATGACCCAAAAAGGGAATAAGAAGTGAAAAGAATAGCAAAAATCTATAAAATATCTGTTTCTTTTGGTAGAGTCTTTAAATAGCCGTATCTTTGCACCATAAAAACAGCAACAAGATGGCAAAGATATTGATTATAGAAGACGATTTGGCATTTGGAACCATGATTCAGACATGGCTCAGAAAGAAAGGTTTCGAAGTAGAGAAAGCCACATCGGTTGGTGCTGCCTTGAGGTTGTTGCAGGAAGACAGCCAGCACGATCTGATTCTCTCTGACCTCAGACTTCCCGACCACGACGGACTCACCACACTGAGATGGCTCCACAAGCAGGGCCTTCACATTCCCTTTATCGTCATGACAAGCTATGCAGAGGTGCAGAACGCTGTGCTCGCCATGAAATCGGGAGCCAATGACTATGTGGCTAAACCTTTTCATCCCGATATCCTGTTAGAGAAAATCAATGAGGCTATCAAGCAAGCCTCATCGGCACCTGTTCCGGCAAACTCTCCTGCCACACCGACTCAACAAGAAACCCCTCAGCAAACTACCACACAGCCCGACGAAGACGAGGCGCCCAAATACATAGAAGGCAAGAGTGAAGCCTCGCAACAGCTATATAAATATGTGTCACTCGTAGCACCTACCCCTATGTCGGTACTGATACTCGGAGCAAGCGGCACAGGCAAGGAATATGTGGCGCATCGCATACACGAATTGAGCAGCCGTGCCGACAAGCCCTTCTTCGCCATAGACTGTGGAGCCATACCAAGAGATGTAGCTGCATCCGAATTCTTCGGTCATGTGAAAGGAGCTTTTACTGGAGCCGAACAAGACAAGAAGGGAGCTTTCGAAGTAGCCAACGGAGGAACACTCTTCCTCGACGAGATGGGAAATCTGAGCTATGATGTGCAGGTGCAACTGCTTCGTGCCCTGCAGGAGAGAAAGATAAGACCCGTGGGAGGAACTAAGGAAATCGACATCGATATCCGACTGGTGTGCGCCACCAACGAAAACCTGGCACAGAGAGTGGCTGAGGGACAGTTCCGCGAAGACCTCTTCCACCGCATCAACGAGTTCACCATCTATATGCCCGAACTGAAAGACCGCGGCACAGACCTCTTCCTCTTCGCCAACCTCTTCGTCAAGCATGCCAACAAGGAGTTGGGACGGCACGTGCTCGGGTTCGACGACAAGGCTTCAGAGATGATTGCCTCGTACAGCTGGCCCGGCAACCTGCGCGAACTCAACAACGTGATGAAGCGTGCCACCCTGCTGACCAAGGGAAACTATATCGGCAGGACTGAACTCCAGCAGAGCATGAGTCATCTGCAACAACCCACAGAGACCTTGACTTTGCGGGATGAGCAAACCGAGTTGCAACGCATAGAGGCTGCCCTGAAAACCGCCAATGGCAACAAGAGCAAGGCTGCCCAACTGTTGGGAGTGGACAGAAAAACCCTCTACAACAAAATCAAGAAATATAATCTGTAGACCTCTGCAACTTCCTATAACACATAGCAAGGACGGACTGTAAACCCAATGGGGTTCATAGTCCGTCCTTGCTGTATGATAGCTTTTCTATCATGTCCCGACATCCTGTGCCAATTCTGCATTCCCCAATAGAGTTCCACAACTTTTTGGGGAAATATTCCACACTCTTTCCACACTTTCCACACTTCCCCACTTTTTGGCACAGCCATTCCACCATCTGATTATCAAACACTTAGCAAACTTTCTTCATTTTTGGCACGCTGATTGTGATATTAGATAGTGAACTCGCAAACGAACTGAATGTTCAACAAGAGTTTCAACAGAGAATAATAAACAAAAATAGAATATTAACAATTTAAAACATTACAATTATGAAGAAGTTATTTTTCGCAGTTAGCGCAGCAGCATTCGTTTTCGTATCAGCAAACAACGTATTTGCAAGTAACAAAATGATCAGCACATCAGCTTACGAGCCAACTGATACAGTAGCTCCAGCCGACACTACAGAGACTACAACAGAGAAGCCAGCGGAAGCATCTTTGGTAATGTCACTCAGCGACATCGAGCCAACTGACACAGTAGCACCAGCCGAGACTCCAGCTCCAACAGAGACTCCAGCTCCAACAGAGACTCCAGCCGACTCAACAGCAGAACAGGCTCAGTAAACCGCTCCATCTTCAAAAAACAGTATACATGCAGCTTTTAAAATGAAAATATCTTGTCTTCTCTTCCGAAGGCAAGATATTTTTTTGTATTTTTGCACCATGATAAAAAACAATATTCCTCTCAAAGTAGCCTTAGGATATGCTGCCGTGGCCGTGGTGATGGCCCTGGCAGTAGCGCTCGTATACAGCAACACGCAGTCTATTCTGAACATCGACAAGGCTTCACGCGACTATACCCACAAGCGCAATATGGCCGACAGCCTGGTGTACAGCCTGCTCGACGTGAGCAACAACGAACGTTCCATCTATATGGAGACATCGGGAAACTGGGAGGAACTCAACCACTCCATCTCGGAAGCCAAGGTGCAGGCACTCAAACTCAAGGCGCTGGAAAAGGACTCCCTGCAGAAAGCACGCATGGACACCCTCGTCAGTCTGCTCAACCTGAAACAAGTCAACCTGAAGCAACTCCGGAGAGTGTTGATAGCCAACAATCATGAGAGCTTTCTTCACGAAAAGGTGAGCAATCTGAACAGCGGAAGAGACTCGGTAGTGGTGCACCCCAAGACTGCACAAACCCATGAGAACAAAAGGACAACCGTTGAGGTGGTGAAGACCCGAAAAGGCTTCTTCCGCCGACTCGCCGACGCCTTCAAGAAAGGCGCCACCGACACCATAGCCATACACAATGATGTCAACCAAACTACAACCGACTCGATTTCCACACCTGTCGACATCGCCGGAGAGGTGGCACAGGTGCTGTCGCAGATAGGACAGGAAGACAAACAGAACACACAGAAGAAGGAGAAAGCAGTAAACAAAGAGGTGAGCGACCTGCAGAAAGTGAACGCCCAGCTTGCCGAACGTACCTCCCACTTACTCAACACCATCCGCCAAAGCGAGATGCTGTCCATGCAGCAGGCTTTAGGCAAAGCGCTGAATGCCCGCCGTTCACTCCTGTGGCAGATCACCCTTATGGCTTTGCTTGCCATGACCGCCGCCGTAGTCTTGCTGTGCTACATCTTCAAAGACACCAAGAAGGAACGCATCTATCGTGAGAACTTGGAAGAGGCCAACACCGAGATTCAGCGCATCATGAACCAACGCGAAAGACTCCTTCTTACCATCACCCACGACATCAAGGCTCCCGTGGCTTCCATTTCGGGCTTCATCGACCTGATGAGAGAACATGTGAGCGACGAGAAAGGCATGAACTATATCGACAACATAGCCAGCTCTGCCAGCCATCTGTCAAGATTGGTGGCCTCGCTCCTCGACTATCACAAATTGGAGAACGGACTGCTGGAACTCCATCCCTCCAGTTTCTCGCCAGCCTCGCTCATTCAGCAATGCACCGAAGGCATGAGGATGCAGGCAGAGAAGAAGAACCTGGTGTTAAGTTCCTCTTATCAGGATAAGGCTGCCGAGCTGCAAGGATTAGCAGCCGATGCCGCAATCACCTATCAGGCAGATGCTTTCCGCATCCGTCAGGTGTTGGACAACCTCATCAGCAACGCCATCAAGTACACCATGAAAGGAAAGGTTACTGTCACTGCCCTCGTCAAGCCAGCCCCAACGGCAGGCATCTGCCACCTTATTATAAAGGTAGAGGATACGGGCATGGGCATGACTTCTGAGGAATGTCGAAAAGTGTTCCAGGCTTTCACACGTCTCAAGGACGCACAGGGCATAGAAGGCACAGGCTTAGGACTGTCCATCACCCATGAACTCGTCACTCTCTTAGGCGGACATATCAGTCTGCAATCAGAGAAAGGCATCGGCTCCACCTTTACCATCACCCTTCCTATCAGGCAGAATCCTCCTTCCGTTCAGGAAGCATCGATGGGCGAAGCTGCCGAAAAGCAGCCGGCAAGTATCAGCGCCGCGGGCACAGAACTGTCATCAGCGAACCAGCAGCCCCTTGCCAACCATAAGATTCTGATCCTCGACGACGACCGTCTGCAGCTGCAACTGCTTCAGGAGATGTTGCACCGCAAGGCCAATGACGACTGGCAGATATTTGCCTGTCAGCATGTTACCGAGGCTCTTACCATTCTGCACAACGAGCAGCCCGCCCTGATGCTGATGGATATAGAAATGCCAGAGATGAACGGAACGGAGATTATCCGCATGATCAATCACAGACACATGAAGGTGATTGCCATGACAGCCCACGACATCAGCATCAAGGAAGAACTGACGGAGGCAGGCTTCGACGACTGCCTGTTCAAGCCCTTCCGTCCTGAAGCCTTAGAGAGTTTGTTGGCTTCTGCTGCCCGAGAAGCTGCTACAGAAGAGCCTGCCGCTGAAGAAACAACTGCAGAAGAGCCTGCCGCCGATGTATCTGTCCGTGAAAGGCTGTCTTCACTTTTGATCTTTGCCGGAGGCGACAAGGAAGCAGAGATGGAGATTGTGAAAACCGTGACGGCAGAAATGGAAACTTACCGGGAATCGTTGAACAAGTATCTGCCTGCTGCCGAAAAGGAAAAAGAGGCACAGGAGGACAATACACAGGCGGTACGGGTGGAACTCAGCCAGGAGGACAAGCAGAATGTGGCAAGAATCGCCCACAAACTGCAACCCATAGCCCAGATGATGCAGGCGGAATGTCAACAGCAGCTGCAGGCTCTCTCGCCCGAGTACATCGGCGAACAGGAAGACAAAAAAATCCGAGCATACATCCAGGCCGTCTTCGACGACTTAGGAAATATGCTCGGAGAGTTGAGAAATATTCTTTCTGAGTAATCGTTCTTACAGTTCCACATTGTCTATGTGGAATTTCATCAGTCCGGCAGGCACCTTCACCATGACCTCATCGCCGGCTTTCTTGCCCAAGAGAGCCTGTGCGATGGGCGACTTGATAGAGATTTTTCCACTATGAAGGTCTGCCTCGTGAGGATTCACTATGGTGTAAGTCATGCTGCACTTATTGGCCACATTAGTAATCTTCACCTTACTCAACAGTCCCACCTTGTCGCTTTGCAGTCGCGACTTGTCTATTACGCGGGCATTCTCCAGAATCTTCTGCTTGAAACTGATTCTGCTCAACAACTTGCCCTGCTCTCGCTTGGCAGCATGATACTCAAAGTTCTCGCTGAGGTCGCCCTTGTCGCGTGCCTCGGCTATGGCGTCACGCACAGCAGGCAGTTCCACCTTTACCATGTGTTGAAGTTCAGCCACGAGCTCATCGTAGCCTTCCTGAGACATATATTCCATAATGTTTTTTCGTTTTGTTTTATTCTTCGGCGTGCAAAGGTACGGAGAAATCATGAAAAAGCCAAGACTTTGCCCGAGTTTTACGCAAAAAGAAAGCCGTGCATAAATATTCACAAGCATACTGCACTTAACTGCGAAAAAATTTTTTCTCAGTTAGGAAAAATTATTTCCCCAGTTGGGCAGATTCATTTTCCCAACTGAGAAGCCGTTTTTCGGCAATTCTTGTATGAATATACTGTATAAACATACATTTTATTTCTGTGTTAGGCTTGCGCTGTAAGAACACGTCATTGCCCCGGATGATTTTGCAAGACAAGGGGAAGCATCACGCTCCCCAAACCTCCTCGGCGATTTCTCGCACAAGATCCAACTTGGCCCACTGCTCTGCCTCTGTCAGTTTGTTGCCTATCTCGCAAGAAGCAAAACCACACTGAGGACTCAGGCTGAGACGCTGGAGAGGAAGATACTTCGCCGCCTCATGAATGCGGGCTATGACCGTGGCCTTGTCCTCGAGCACAGGCGACTTGCTGGTTATCAGACCAAGAACCACCTTCTTGCCTTCAGCCACATACCGCAGAGGCTCGAAGCCACCCGAACGCTCATCGTCGTATTCAAGATAGAAGGTGTCGGCATCCTCGCGGGCAAAGAGATAAGGAGCCACAGCATCGTAGGCGCCCTTCGTGGCATAACATGAATGATAGTTGCCACGGCACACGTGCGTGTTGACGGTCAGCCCCTCGGGCTTTCCCTCTATGGAGAGGTTGTTGACCTTCAGATATTGCAGGGCCTCGTGTTCCAGGGTAAAGCCCGTGCCTGCCATCGACTTCCAGAAATCGTCATCTACAATCATGCCCCAGGTACAGTCATCCAACTGTACAGTTCGACAGCCTGCTGCATAGATCTCGTGGAAGAATGTGCGATAGGCCTTGGCAATGTCTTCTATCAGCTCTGTGGTGTTGGGATAAAACTGACGGGTGTTCTCGGCATTCTTTCCTCGGAACAGCTCTGCCAGAAACTGTGCCGGTGCCGGTACGGTCTGCTTGGCCTCTACGCCCTCCTCCTCAAACTGCTTCACAAACAAGAAATCTTTGATGAAGGGATGGTTCTCGCCTGTTATCTTTCCTGTAAGACGGAGGGAGCCTTTCGTGGTTTCCTCGCCATGAAACTGATAACCATGATCCAACTCTATGTGCTCTACGCCGCCAAATCCCCACATAAAGTCGAGATGCCAATAGCTGCGACGAAACTCGCCATCTGTAATATAGCGCAATCCGTGCGCCTTCTGCTGTCTGACCACTTCTGTGATAAGCCGGTCTTCAATGTGACGAAGTTCTACTGCCGAAATCTGTCCCTCGGCAAACTTTACTCTGGCTTCCTTCAACTCTGCTGGGCGCAAATAGCTGCCCACTGCCTCAAAATGTTGATTTCTCACGTTGCTCATGTTTTTATTTCCCTTTCTTTAATATTATGTGTAATGATGACTGTCTGCATCCTGCCCCACTGACGGCAGAAATGCTTCTTTTTCGGCTGCAAAGGTAGAAAGAAGAATTTTATCCGCCAAATATTCTTCATAATTCAGAAAAATATGCTAACTTTGCAGTTAGAATAATCGATACACAGAATATTATTCTGTAAAAAATGTACATTTAAAGAAGAATAGATTATGGCAACAGAAGAAAAACTCGACGACATAGACATCAAGATACTGAAGTTGCTGCAACAGAACTCCCGGCTCACCGTCAAGGAACTTGCAGCAAGAATACACCTTTCGCCCTCGCCTACCTTTGAACGTCAGAAACGACTGGAACGGGAAGGATACATACAGCGATATGGAGCCATCGTCGACCATCACAAGATGGGGAACAACGTCATCGTGCTATGCAATATCCGACTGAAGCAGCACACTCACGACCTGATACAGCAATTCATGGACACCGTGCAGAACATAGACCAGATAACGGAATGCTACAACACCACGGGCGACTATGATTTTCAGATCAAAGTGTATGCACACGACATGAAAGACTATCAGGACTTCATGCTCAACACCCTCGGCAACATTGACTGCATAGGCAGTCTTCACAGTATCATCGTCATTGGCGAAATAAAAGACTCGCATTACATCCCGGCAAACAGATTGTTGGCGAAGACACTCCTCCTTCTGTGCATCATGCTCTCTTCGCTGTTCTGTATGTCCTTGAAAGCACAGAACCCAGGCGAGACTGTCACAGAGCAAAGCATCAGCAAAAAGGGAGAAAAACATTACTTTTATGCCGTGCCCATTCCCGACAACATCTTTAGCATGATGAAGGGAAAAACATACAAGAAGAATTGTACTGTGCCAAGAAGCGAGCTGCGCTATCTGCGCTGCCTGCACACTGACAAGGAAGGCAGGAGCATTGTAGGAGAAATGGTGGTCAACAAAGCCATAGCTAACGATGTGCTCGACATTCTGTACAAACTCTACCGGGCAAAATATCCGATAGAACGAATGCGGCTCATCGACTATTGGAACGCAGACGACGAACGGGCCATGAGAGCCAACAACTCATCGTGCTTTAACTTTAGGTTTATCTCGCATACCCACACCGTTTCAAAACACGGCAGAGGAATGGCTGTAGACATCAACACACTCTACAACCCCTACCACAAACGACTGAGAAATGGCAAAGAAGTAATAGAACCAGCCACAGCCCGTCCTTATCTCGACCGCAGTAAGAAACACGCATACATGATTCAAAGGGGCGACTTATGCTATCGCCTTTTCAAGGAAAAAGGATTCAGATGGGGTGGCGACTGGAAGCACAGCAAAGACTATCAGCACTTCGAGAAATGACAAAATTTTACCCACGCACTCTGAATCAGAAATTCAACAGCACGTGGGTAAAAGCTTCAAACAAGATGCTTAGTTGTACCAAATAGAATTATATTCTCTACGATCATCTTCTTCGTTGTAGATGTTCTCATACTCCAGGTTCTTTGCCTCGAATGCTTCTAATGACTTTTTCATGATCCGCCCTCCTATATGTTAAAGTTAATAATCTGCTTTGTGATTGCAAATATAGGAAAAAAACAGAGTCACCTTGTCAATAATTCAGAAAAGTTGTGTATTTTTGCAGCATTGTAAAATGTATGAAAATTCTCATTATCAAGCCACGCATGAAACTATCAAATACTTTCAACCGACTAAGATGGCGACACTGGTTGCTCCTGTCGTTGCTCGTCCTCGTTCTCGTCATTAAGTGGAGCCCATACTTAGGCTACATTTACACCTTATATATATACAGCATCATCGGGAGAATACTATCTTCCTTTTCGGGCATCATCCCGTTTGCCATAGGCGACATCTTCATCGCCCTCAGCATCGCATGGGTCATTCTTTATCCTCTCTACGAGATTGTCCTTCGCAAACGACTTGCCCGCCGTTACGCCTTCCTGGCAGCTAAAGGGAACAGTTATCCCAAGACAAAGACGGTGTGGGGAAGAGTGGCAGAATATCTGCTATGGATCTACGTATGGTTCTACATGGCCTGGGGACTCAACTACTCGCAGCCCAACATCTATCAGCGCACAGGCATGAAACCAGCAGAAGTAGACAAGGACAAGCTACGCGAGTTTGCCTATCGCTACGCTGACAGCCTCAACTCGCTGAGCGAGGAGCTAAGCATGATGAAAGTGAACGGCCTGGCTGCCGAAAGCTGTAGAAAACAGATGGAAACTGCCATTCTGAGGGAATACGACAAAATAGGGCGCAAAGAAGGCATCAATGCTCCCTTCAATCCTCATCCCCATGTCAAGACGATGGTGTTCACTCCCCTCAGTTCGATGGCGGGTGTCACAGGCAGCATGGCTCCTTTCTTCTGCGAGTTTACGCTGAATGGCGACATTCGCCCTCACGACTATCCTGCCATCTATGCACACGAATATGCACATTTCTTAGGAATAGCCAATGAGGGCGAAGCCAACTTCTACAGCTATATTGTCTGCACTTCATCAACCAACCAAGCAGTAAGGTTCAGCGGATATTACCACATCTTCTTCCATGTGCTCCACAATGTCTTCGATATCTTAGGCGAAAAGGAGGAAGAGAAATTCCTGAACCATATCCGGCCCGAGATCATCCGGCTGGCAAAGGACGACCGCCACTACTGGCTCAGCAAGCGAAGCAAGGTGCTTGATGCTGCACAAGACTTCGTCTTCGACCTTTACCTCAAGGGCAACAACGTTTCTGAAGGTCGAAAAAGCTATTCGGGTGTTGTCGCCCTGATATTGGCATGGGAAGAGCAGAAGAAGAAATGAGTTTCTTCTACAGGTC
>ERZ1023621.392-NODE-392-length-12159-cov-9.557006_pt1 | contig 12159 bp, 7 predicted proteins | sample MGYA00380330_ERZ1023621 | MGnify/ENA primary metagenome ERZ1023621 (study PRJEB33179, sample SAMN07448975) | human gut metagenome | biome: Human-gut; feature: Human associated habitat; material: Faeces | host: Homo sapiens | place: India: Bhopal | collected...
GGCCTATCGTGTCAAAGGAGATAGGCAACGAGCTGCCCGATCTCTACACACGTCTTGGTAATACACAGGCAAAAATAAAGAAGTTTCTTATAAACAACGGCATTAAGGCCGACGAGATTAGCGTCAATGCGCCTAAGGTTATCGACCAGAATGCCGACCAATACAGCGACAACCGCCGTGTTTACCGTTACAACATTACGTCGGTCATTACCGTTACGTCAAACAACGTGAAGCTTGTGCGCTCTATCATAGCGCGCCAAGGCGAGTTGCTTAAGGAGGGTATTGCCATTGTAGACGGTGGTTGGGACAATCCTATTAAGTACGAGTATGTGTCGTTCAGCGACATGAAACCCAAGATGATGGAGGAGGCAATAGCCAATGCCGAGAAGACAGCAGAGCAGTTTGCCGAGAACTCTAAGAGCAAACTCAATAAGATTGTGTCTGCAGACCAAGGACAGTTCTCTATAGAGGACCGCGACCAGAACACTCCATACATCAAGAAGGTGAGAGTGGTTACAACGATTGTTTACTCGCTTAAGGATTAAAGTATAATTAGCCCCTCTTATTGAGGGGTGTTTCCAACACGTATGAAAACACAGCATAGAGACAATTACGAGTTCCTTACACAGGCGCCAGTGTCGCGTGTCATCCTCACGATGGCAGTACCGACGATTGTCTCTATGCTTGTTACGTGTTTGTACACTATTGTCGATACCTATTTTGTAGGCCAGCTCAACACACAATCTACGGCAGCAGTAGGTATCGTCTTTTCTTTGATGTGCCTTATTCAGGCGATAGGCTCCTTCTTTGGTCATGGCAGCGGTAGCTACATGTCGCGCGAACTTGGAGCTCGTCGCATCGATAATGCTGCGTCTATGGCTGCAACAGGCTTTGTTTATGCTATTATTACGGGCGTGGCTATTGCCGCAGTAGGACTGATATCGCTCCAAACATTGTCTCTGTGGCTTGGCAGTACGGCCACGGTGTTGCCTTATACCGAGCAATATATGGCAATCATCTTGATTGGAACACCTTTTCAGGTAGCCTCCTTCACACTCAACAGTCAGCTGCGCATGCAAGGCAACACACGCCATGCCATGTGGGGTATTGTGAGTGGAGCTGTGCTTAATGTGCTGCTCGATCCCTTGTTGATATTCGGTTGCTCGTTAGGACTTCGTGGCGCAGCCCTTGCCACTGTTATAGGCCAGGCTGTAAGTTTCCTTATATTATATATAATGTGTAACCGTCGTGGTGCAACGTGTGTAGGCATCCATCTAACGAAGTTCTCTCTGCGTTGGCATTATGCGCGCGAGATAATCTATGGCGGTTCACCTTCGCTCTCGCGCCAAGGCTTGGCAAGTATCTCTGTTGTGCTGCTCAATCTGGCAGCGGCAAGCTATGGCGATGCTGCAGTTGCCGCAATGTCGATAGTAAGTCGTGTCACCATGTTTGTAATGTCGGTGATAGTGGGGCTTGGACAAGGATTCCAGCCATTCTGCGGCTATTGCTATGGAGCCGGACTATATGCACGCCTGCGTCAAGGCTATTGGTTTACGGTAAAGACAGGCTTTGTGTTTCTTGCCATCTTTGCTGCTGTAGTGTATTGTTTTGCTGAACAAACTGTAGCTTTGTTTCGCGACGATGCAATAGTTATAGCTGTAGGAAGTACAGCCTTGCGTTGGCATTTGGTGGCTTATCCGCTCAACGCTTACATTATGACATCCAACATGATGTTGCAGACAACGCGCCGACCCTTGCGTGCCAATCTGCTTGCATCAGCCCGCCGCGGACTTGTGTTTATTCCTTTCATCCTTCTATTGCCTCATCTGTTTGGTTTAATGGGAGTTGCGATGTGTCAGGCTGTATGTGATGTGGTGACGTTTTTGCTGGCAATACCTATTATGCGACTTACTTTTAAAGAATTGGTTTAAATGTTGTATATTGTTGCATTTATGGTAAAATAATTTTAAAATCGTAAGAAAACCGACCTTATTTGTTGCTATTTTCAAGAAAAATCGCTATATTCGCATTGTTTTTCAACAACAACTAAAGGATGGAGTCTCACATCCCCAAATGGTAATCTTAAAATGACAGGCGCGAGACACCAGTCAGAATAGGAGGGTATTATGATGAGAGAAGTAAAAAGAGCTTATGACCTTGAGTCGTTCGAGCTCGACAACATCTACAACGAGGAGGAAGAGCATTACACCCGTGTAGAATCATCCATTTGGTACAATTAATTAGGTTGCGGTTTGTCAACAAAGATAGCAACCACATTTAAAAGCAAGTCCCCGGAGAGAACGAGTGGCACACCCATGTATGCACTCGCCCTCTTGGGGGATTTCTTTTTTATGTTCTTTCGATATATGTTTGCTACAAAACTGTACTGCTGTGATTATTTAGACAAGAAAACCTTACTGAATACCTCATACGACCGTAGCTTGTCGTCGTCTGTCGATTGTTGCACCACGACCATATAATCGTTGTCTGCATTTGTCGTCATCATGTTCTTAATCTTGCTTGCCAGTGTTTCTGCCGTTTCTACATCTATACAAGCAAAGAAATGCGAGAAGTTAAAGATAACGAGTGCGCTGTCTTTGCTTGCCAATCGCTCGGCAGCATCGTCTATGGAAGCCACAAATAGCCAAGAGACGTTGCTGTCCTTGTTGGTTTGTCGCATCTCCTCTTCTGCCTTTATCCTCATTGCTTCCGACACGTCAACACCAATATACTCGAGGTTTACGGGTGTTACGCTGTCTTTGTTTTCTTTCAGGCTTTCAGCCAAAGCCACACCACCTGTAGCCGGTCCGCATCCTATGTCAACCATCTTGATGCGTCCGTTATGCTTAATAGCCCCATCCATTATTTCCTTCATACGCTCGATGTACATCCTCTTTGCGTTCTCCAGATATTGTGGCATAAGATAATGGCAGTAAATATCCACTTGGTGGGCAGCAGTAAGTGCAATCGACTGTTGCTCCATCTTGCTGTACACCATCATTCCATGCGCGAAGTCAGACCTTCCATAGTTGATAAACACAAGGTTGGCGTCGCGGTTGTTGCCGTACATCATGTCGTTGTCAACATCTTGGTTGTTTACGGCAGGAATATTGAATTTGCCCTTGCAATACAGTTCCACGGGTACATCTATGTACGAGGCTTTGCTCTTGGCATATTCCAGCAGCTTGTAGAATGTGTAGTTCTCGCGCAGAATGTCCGCATTGCCTACCATCAGCAGATGCAGACGGGCTCGTGTCATAGCCACATTCAGCTTGCGGTCAATCACCATTCCGTCCTCCTCGAAAACATTGTTTGTCAGGAAGTTTAGCTGGTTGGGTTGCTGAACAGTAAAGCCATAAATAATGTAGTCGCGCTGACTGCCTTGGTATCGTTCCACTGTGTCGATAGTTATGTTGTGTAGAGGAGCAATGCCCGAACGGTCGATGGCGTTGCGCACGGTAGCTATCTGGTTGCGATAAGGCACAATAACGCCCACCGTCTGACTCTCGTCAAACGACTCTTTAGTAAGGTGGTATATTTCCACCACCGTTGCCGCAATCATCTCTGCCTCTATACAGTTGGTTTTTACCGATGCAGATGTTCTTGGTCTTTGTGCCGCCACAAAAGCCATACGTCGCATACTCAGCAGTTGCACAATGCCGTTGTCGCTGCACGATGTGCTACAAGGCAGCGTCTGATGCTGCAAAGGCACCACTTCGAGGCGGTTGCCGTAAAAGGCATAGTTGGCAAATTCGGCTATTGTCTGGTGCATGCGTCCCTGTCTGGTTAGCATGTATACGTATCTTGGATCGTAGCCATTATCGGTTTTAAATCCAAACAACAAGCGTTCGAATAGCGACAGGCGGCAGTCAACAAGTCCGATGTCGCGCAGCATAGGTTCGTCCACATGCGATTCCTCGGCCGTCTGTTGCACAACGGCAGGCAGCTGCTTGTGGTCACCAATAAGCACAAATCTGTCTATGGCATCGCGTTCGCCCGATGTGGCGCTAAGCAAGGCTATGAGATGAGGCTCAAGTATTTGCGACGACTCGTCTATTATAGCCAAGTCGAAGTGCTTAATCTTAAACAGGTGTATGTTGGCGTTCATGGCGGCTGTTGTCGCACAAAACACGCGCATATTGCTTATCACTTCCTTCACCTCGCGTGCTGTGCCGCATTTAGCCACACGGTTGACCAAGAGATGGTTGTGGTAAGCCTCGTCACAATTTAATTCCGATCCGATGCGTAGGAAGTCGATGTCGCTTTCCACAAGTTTCGAGCAAATCTCGTCTACCGCCCTGTTGGTGTACGACAGCAGAATAACGTTAGAGTGTGGGTCGGTCAGTTCCTCCTTTAGGATGTTAAGCAGTCCGAATGATGTCTTGCCAGTACCCGGAGGTCCAATTACCAGAAACAAGTCGCGCGATTGTTTAGCCCTTTCCACTAACGTGTTGAATCGTCCATAATCGCCACGTATGTGCACGTGTTCGTCTATTGTTGGTTTGCGTTGGCACAGTATCAGGTTGCGACGTTCCTTTGATGCCGACAGAAAGCAGTGCAATCCACTATACAGAGCCCTTGCCGACGACTCAAACATGTCGTGCTCTATAGCCCAAAATGTGCCTTTTGGCACATCAAACACCTGCTTGTCGGTTTGCGAGTTGCGCAGCACAACCTCCACTCCCGTTGTCGTTATTTCCTTTATAGACGCGCGGTTCACCATCTGGGCGCAGGCATTTGGCACAGCATCCTCCTTATAGGGATAAAGAATAACGATGTCGCCTTTGCGAAAGTTGGACGTGTCAGCCGACTGTTCTTCGGCAAATTTCAACTTAAGGCTTTCCACCATTCCGTCGTGGCTCTCTCCAAACTGCTCAATTGTCAGTTCCTCGTAAATGTTGCCCGCCGCCCTTTTGTCCTCAATAGTGTCCAGCCATATTGCTGCAAATCCGCTGTCGTCCTTGGTCTTGTTACCTACTTTCGACAACAGGTGCTCGCGTTCTACAAACTGCATCATTCTGAAGTAGTAGGCACGTTCCAGGTCTGTAGCGTTGTGTATTGGTTTAAGCAGTCGCTCCAGTTCGGGGCGAGTCCATTCCTCCCACAGTCTGCCCTCCACACCCTTGCGGTTCAGCATTTCGGGCGTAAGTTTCTCTAGCACTTTTATACCATTGTTGCCTTGTGTAAGGTCGCACCATGTAAGAAGGTTGCGCATGCGTATGGCGCGTAGAGTCAGTTCTGGCAGATTGGCAATCGACACCAGTCCCTCGTTGTATTTAGAGTATAGCAGCATAAAGTGGCGCAGTTCGTCAGAGTGTTTCCTGAATTCGTAATTGAACAGCGCGCGATACATAGACAGCTGCACTAGGTGTTTCTCTTGCGGAACTGGTCTGTTAGGGTTATATTCGGGCGATGTATAGGGCACAAACTCGCCCTTGCCCGACTTCTGTTCTATTATTGTAGTGCGTCCGTCCTTCTCGTGCAAAAGGTCCAGACGTCCCTGAATGCCTAACACATCGCTGAAGAAGGTAGGCTCCAGCACTACCGCCTTAGGGTCGTACTCGTCCACCTCCTTAGGCAGGTCCGTACCAATAAGCTTCTGTATGTTGCGTTTCTGCGCGCGTGCGTCCTTGTAAAACTTTTGCACGGTAGGTTGGTCGTTCATGTCGTCGCACGATGTAAGGCTGATGGTGTTGGTCTTGAAAAACTCCATAACGCTTTCGCCAAACGACACGTCGCGGTTGTGCACGGTGTCGTCAAGAAAGCGTCCAGCAAGATTACCCAGATGTATGTGTACGGTGTTGGCTTGCGGTTTCAGTCGGTTCACCATGTTCACGTATGGCGACTCGGCATACGTCTCAAAGCACGACGCAATGGTTGTGATGTCTATCAGGTAGTCGGGTTCGTATATTATTAGTTCGGGCATGCACACGTTGTCCTCCATGCGTATGCGCACAAGGTTCAGCTGCGATCCTTCAGTCAGAATCTGTTTAAGGTAAATCCAGTCGCCCTTGCCGTTATGTGTAAGGTATCTGTTCTGCTGTCCGTAGCAAATCTTAAGTTCCGACGCGTTCATCTCCTCCGTAGCATAGATGTACTCGTCGTCCCATGATGCCACGATGCAGCGCAACAGATTGATGTCGAACTTGCTCCAACGACTTTTTCTATCCTTCTTAGGCAAGTGTTTGGCAAGCGATGGCGGTATTGCCACACCGTAAATGCCAGCCACCAGCAAGGCTGTTGCTTTTATGTCGTGCTGAAGCGACATCTCCAGTTCGTCGTTGCCTGTGTTGTGTATGCGTTCCAGTGCCTTGCGCGTGTCGTGTATCAGTATGGCCTTCTCCGTCGCAATGTTGTGCTGCTTTACAAGATAGTCAAGCTTGGCAAACATTCCGATAAAGTTGATGCTGTTGTGTGCAATGGCTTGGTTCACCACACGCTTGAAGATGTTGCGCAGAATGGTGTATTTTTCGCGTATGGTGAAGTTGACCGCACACACGTCCTCCAGTTGGTCGAAGAAGGACATGGCACAGTCGGCTGTATAGTCAATATTTTCGTTTTTATTATATTGTTCCATTTCAGTATGCAAAGGTAGTGCAAAGCCAAGACAAGTCAAAAAAATCATAAGTCCATTTTCCACATATTATAATCTTTCTCCATAAATCTGCAATCGCAAATACAATAAAAGCCGTAACTTTGCACCCATGGAAAAGAAGATATTGCCCGTTATGGGTATGATGTGCGCTGGATGCAGCGCCAATGTAGAGCGCAAGCTTAAGGCGATGGATGGAATGAAAACGGTGGCGGTGTCGCTGCCAGGCCGCACCGTAATGGTGGAATACGACGAAAAGCAAGTCACACTTGCCGATATGAAGCAGGTGATAGACTCAGCTGGCTACGAGCTTATAATCGATGAGGACACACGTGTTGACACTCTTGAGAAGAACAATTACCGATTGTTGTTGAAGCGGATGTCGCTGTCGTGGCTGTTCTCTTTGCTTGTGATGTCGGTGTCGATGGGATGGATAGCTGTGGGAGGTCGTGATGCTGCCAATCAGACAATGCTCATCATTTCTTTGGTAAACATGATTTATTGCGGCAGACAGTTCTATGTGAACGCATGGCGGCAGTTTGTGCACCGCTCTGCCAACATGGACACTCTTGTTGCAATGTCCACCATGATATCGTTTCTCTTCAGTGTGTTCAACACTTTTTGGGGCGACAGTTTTTGGGGAGTGCGTGGCATGGAGTGGCACACCTACTACGATGCTTCTGTTATGATCATCACATTTGTGCTTACAGGTCGCTCGCTTGAGGAACGTGCCAAGAAGTCTACTGCTTCTGCCATACGCTCGTTAATGGGGCTTGTGCCCAAGCAAGCCCATGTTGTAAGTTTTGATAGTGTTAATGACGTGCCTATAGCAGCAGTGGGCGTGGGCGACATTGTCGAGGTGCGCCGAGGCGAGAAGGTGCCAGTCGATGGTGTCGTAATCGAGGGCGAGGGCTATGTCGACGAGTCTATGATTTCGGGTGAGCCCGTGCCAGAGTCCAAGCACAAGGGCGACCGTTTGCTTGCTGGTACAGTTGTGAGCGAGGGTGTTTTGCGTTTCCGTGCCGAACAGGTAGGGCGCAAGACTATGCTCTCTGGTATCATACGCACGGTTCAGGAGGCTCAAAGTTCCAAAGCACCAGTGCAGCGTGTGGTCGACAAGATGGCGCTCGTCTTTGTGCCATGTGTTTTGGGCATTTCTTTGCTAACGTTCATCGTGTGGTTTATGGTTGGAGGCGACTCCATGTTGCCTCAGGCTCTCCTCTCGGCAGTATCGGTGCTTGTCATTGCCTGTCCGTGTGCCATGGGCTTGGCTACTCCTACTGCCCTTATGGTTGGCATAGGCAAGGCGGCTCAGAAAGGCATACTTGTGAAGGATGCTACCGCTGTAGAGCAGCTGTGCAAGGTGGATGCTCTCGTGATTGACAAGACTGGCACACTCACCATACCAAATAAGGATGTGGATTTTAAGTCGTCGGAGAGTGTTGCACTTGAGGATCGCGAACAGTTGAAACCTCATGCCGCCGAAGCTGTCAGTCTGTTGCGTCAGCGAGGCATAGACGTGTGGATGATGAGTGGCGACAAGGAGGAGGCAGTCGCTTATTGGGCTAAGAAGGCCGGCATAAGCAATTGGAAGAGCAGTTGTATGCCTAAGGATAAGGAGGCCATTGTGCGCCAGCTGCAGTCGCAAGGCAGAAAGGTGGCGATGGCAGGCGACGGCATCAACGATTCGCAGGCGCTTGCCATTGCCGACGTAAGCATAGCCATGGGTCGTGGCACCGATGTTGCGATGGATGTGGCACAAGTTACACTTATGGGCGACGACCTGCGCCTCATAGCTGAGGCTTGCATGTTGTCGCGCCATACAGTAGGCATGATTCGCCAAAATCTTTTCTGGGCATTTGTGTATAACATAATATGTATACCATTGGCAGCGGGATTGCCACGTGTCTTTGGCTTTGATTTCCAGATAACGCCAATGTGGGCAAGTGCGCTTATGGCCATGTCGAGCGTGAGCGTTGTGACGAATAGTCTGAGGCTTAAGTTGCTTAAGTAGGCATGCTGTAATATATAATCTTGGGGCGTCCGTCAGCTGTTGTACAACCGTTTTTCAGCTGATGGACAGCCCGTTTTTCATTTTCAATTACGAACCTATATAAAGTTCAAGATTCCAATAATCAGAAATCGAAAATGACTAATGACTAATGACTGAATATGACTGACTGAGCAATGCTAAATGCGATACGCACGCGCTTGCGTTTATTGCACAGGATAGACGAAATGAAAGTCAATAATACTCCTTCGTTGCGTCGAACGAGGGGCACGCTTTTGCCGCAAAGTCCCTGTGCGACCGTACCACAGCCCCTGGGAACACGTGCTTGAGCGTCCTAACAAGATTGAGCATAGCCTTTCGTTGCTCCTCGGTCCTTGTGTCTTTCGGTAGCTTGCCGTCGGCATCGAGACCACCTATGTAGCACACGCCAATCGACGTGGCGTTGTGTCCCTTGCAATGGGCGCCCACCTCAGCAATCGGTCGGCCACGCTCCACCTCGCCATTCAATCGCACCACGAAATGGTAACCAATAGATTTGAAACCTTGCTGACGATGCCAGCGGTCGATGTCGCTAACGTTGAAGTCTTTGCCTTCAGGAGTAGCTGCGCAATGTACTATTATTAAGTCAATTTTTCGCATAATATATATATTGTGTTAAAAAACAAGTAGAATTTCTCGTCAACCAGTCCTGAATACAAAGGGTCATGAATGTCCACGAATTATTCATGAATTCTGTAGTTTAGATTCATGGCCAATTCATGATAAATCGTGACTATAAAAAAGTCACGAATGCCCACGAATTATTCACGAATTCTGTAGCTTAGATTCATGGTCAATTCATGATAATTCGTGACTATAATAAGGTCACAAATGCCCACGAATTATTCACGAATTCTGTAGCATATAATGTCGCAGTATAAATTCATGGTTAATTCATGATAATTCGTGACTATTATTGCATCTGCTATGTCCCAATAATCAGAAATCGAAAATGACTAATGACTAATGACTGAAAATGACTGATTAGCAATGCTAAAGATGCGATGCACAGGCGCTTGCAGTTATTGCACACAGGATAGACGAAATGAAAGTAAGAATCGCCTGAATAATCGAATGTTTTTGTTCTTGAGTCATAATAATAATTTTTTTGTTTGATTTAAGTTTCGCAAGCGAAAGAATTTATCGGAAGTTAAGAAGAAGTTAATCGGAAGTTAAGAAGAAGTTAATCCATCTACGATGAATGGAAGTAAACGGACAATACATATGTCCATTAACTTCGGGCGAAGCCCAAACTTCCCTTAACTTCTAATAACCGCCTTTTCCCTTTTCCCTTAACTATTGGATTCTTCACTCTTCACTCTTCACTTTTCACTTTTTCTTTATCGCTTCCATATCCACGCTTGCATCTCCATTTTTCTCTGCCTTAAGCACAGCAGCCTGAGCCACACGACTCGGCACAGTAGTAAACACAGCGTCTTTGATAAGGTTCTCCAGTTCGCTGTCTGGGGTGAAGATAACGTTCACCTTCTTGATGTTGGCGGCGGTGAATTCGGTCAGCGAGTTTGCAGCTTGACTGCTAAGGGTGAAACCAAAAGTACCAAGGCCCTCGAGCTCCACCTTGTTGCCGTTCAATAGCTGCTCGCGCAGGCAGCACGCCACGTCGGCAAGCACACCCTTGATAGTGCCCTTCGAGAACACGCTGTTGTGGCTCGCCACGTGCGATACAAACTTGTCGGTACTCAGTTTCTCTCTAATCTGAGCGGCTGCATAAGCCTTGGCGGTCTCGTCTGGCTTCAGGTGGTTGGTGGCCATGTAAGTAGAATATTCAATCATAATGTTAAAATGTTTAAAATAGTTAGACAATAAAAATTTAAATCCTCGTGACACACTACTGTCCAGTCGTCATGTTTCGTGCGACTATTGTTGTGGCCCATTTACACTATTCTCGAGGCGCCTTTCGAGTAATGGTGTTGGCCAGGGCGTGCGGTCGCGTGTGAGCAATCTGCTTGTGGATGGACGTTGGACATGTGCTCGTTGGATTACGTGTACAAAGTTACAACATCCCGAAACATCAATCATACGTTAGAGTACGTTACGTGCGATAGAGTACGATTGAGTACGTTAGAGTACGATTTTCTTTCTTATGGTTCGCCCAGCCACCTCACAATCGTCCCCACCTCTCGCGCCGACAGCCACCTAACGTTCTTCTTGTATCCTTGTTCTACGAGCGTGTGGTGCAGCTCTGGGCAACGTTTAATCCACATCATCAGTCGGTTTACTGCCACGTGTGGGTCGGCAGATGGGAAGTAGAGGAGGGCAAGCTCCTTCTTGGTGTAGGGTTGTATTTTAAAATTGTTCATATTGGAGAGTGAAAGATAAGTGAAAAGGAAGTGGGAGGCTATGGCGCCCTCGCCATAGCATAAGCAACAAATCGATACAATTCTATGCATTGTAAGAGTTTTGCTGCTTAGGGTATGGCATTTGGTAGGGCGGGGGCGCCCTACCCTCCAAATTGCGTTACATAGTATTGCGTTACATAGTAGGGCGAGGAACCAAATTGCGTTACATAGTAGGGTGGGGGACAGTGAAGAACCATGTGCTAAAGTTTTTAAAAGTGAAAAATTCATTTGTTGAGTTATTATTTAATCAAGAAGCAAGCGGATAATTCAAATTCTTCACTTTCAAAAACTTCATTTTTTCACCTTCTGATTCCACTTGCTTGAATCAATGGCAAAGTTACTAAAATTTATGGCAACTACAAGAAAATTAAGCGAAAAAAGTGAAGGCGAAGTTTAAGTTCTCTTCTTAACCCCGATTCAGTCATTTTCAGTCATTAGTCATTTAGTCATTTTCAAAAAAAATAGTGTGTCATTTCCTCTATATAATTATATATTAAAAATATATAATTATATAGGCGATAATTTCACACTTTCAGAATCGAAAATGACTAAATGACTAATGACTGATAATGACTACTTAGCATGGCCCATTTGTACGTATCTTATTGCCCCACTGTAAGTTAGCTGTCAATCCAAGTATCGTTCCATAGCTTGCTAACTCACTTTCCCCTCTCCATCATCGCTCCGCCAACAAGGAATTATGCATAAAAAGTGTCGATTTAGAGCGATTTTCACAGCTAAAAATTGGGAGATATGAGGGAAAAAACGTAACTCTGTAGGGTACATGTAAAACAAAAAACGACTAAAAACATGCTAAATAAACAATTTTCCATAAATAGAATCGGGGGGGTAATTTTGAAAAATCAGAATTAACCAAGTCTCGTAATGTGCTGATTAAAGGGCGGTTGTCATTGTTTGCAAGAGCGATGATGGCCGTCCTTTTCGTGTGTTTTGCAGTAGGTTGCACAACGGATATTCCTAATGGTAAACCCCAAAAAACGCCTGAAAACGCTGCAAAATTGACAAATTTCTTAGCCATAATGCTCAAAAATACTTATTGTTCTATGGTTAGATAATTCGTGACGATGCAGCAAGTAATATAGTCATGAATGTCCACGAATTATTCACGAATTCTGTAGCATATAATGTCGCAGTAT
>ERZ1023621.397-NODE-397-length-12044-cov-8.539745_pt1 | contig 12044 bp, 6 predicted proteins | sample MGYA00380330_ERZ1023621 | MGnify/ENA primary metagenome ERZ1023621 (study PRJEB33179, sample SAMN07448975) | human gut metagenome | biome: Human-gut; feature: Human associated habitat; material: Faeces | host: Homo sapiens | place: India: Bhopal | collected...
CTGCACTTAAGGCCACAGAACCCGCAACAGAGGAAACTGAGGAAGAAACAGACGCTGATGCAAATGGTAGCAGTAGCGCTATTAGCCATGCCTTGGATAGCAAAGCACAAGTAGCCGATGAGGTGCCCGACTTTGTGGCTGAACAAATGCAGGCTAACAAAAGCCTTGAAACGTCAACCTCGCCCGACATTTTAGACATGGAAGAGGTTAAACGTACATTGGGCAACAAAATGCCACAATTTCTGCAAAAACCCGCTCAAGAAGTTGCAGAAAAGGCAAATACTAATAATCCGAACAATGAAGACGGCTTTATTATAACCAAAGATATCCCCGTATTTTTTGAAGGAACAGAATTGAATGTGCCATCTGAGCACAATGATTATTCAAATACGCGACCTAACAGCGAATTTGAGAATCGTCCAAAATTCAGACGTTTCAAGGACGACCCCATGATGCAGGAGTTCAATGGCTCGAAACCTGCACCGGCCGTTGCCGACAACAAAACATTCTACCAACCAGAACTGCCACAGCCAACCGACCACTTGCTTGACGGCCGCGGTGTGCTCGAGATCGTACCCGAAGGTTTTGGTTTCTTAAGGTCATCTGATTACAACTACCTTGCTTCGCCCGATGATATTTACGTATCACCCGCGCAAATCAGACAATTGGGTCTGAAACCTGGAGATGTAGTTGAAGGCAAAGTAAAGATACCACGCGACGGAGAGAAGTTCTTTGCCCTGATGGATATAGAACGAATAAACGGACTTAAGCCATCTGATGTGCGCGACCGTATTTCGTTCGAACATCTCGTACCTTTGTTTCCTGATGAGAAATTCAACCTCTGCTCAGGAACCAACGACAGCATATCATGCCGCATTGTCGACCTCTTCACACCTATCGGCAAGGGACAACGTGCTCTGATTGTGGCACAACCTAAGACTGGTAAAACAATGCTCATGAAGGACATTGCCAATGCCATTGCCCACAATCACCCGGACTCCTACTTGATGATGCTGCTCATTGATGAACGCCCCGAGGAAGTTACAGACATGATGCGCACCGTTAAAGCCGAAGTTATTGCCTCTACCTTCGACGAACCTGCTGCACGCCACGTGAAGATTGCCGGCATTGTGCTTGACAAAGCGAAACGTATGGTTGAGTGTGGACACGACGTGGTCATATTCCTTGACTCCATCACACGCCTGGCGCGTGCCTATAACACGGTTGCACCTACCTCGGGCAAGATACTTTCGGGTGGTGTCGATGCCAACGCCTTACAGAAGCCCAAACGTTTCTTTGGTGCGGCACGTAATATCGAGGGTGGAGGTTCCCTCACCATTATTGCTACCGCTCTGATTGACACGGGCTCTAAAATGGACGAAGTGATCTTTGAAGAATTCAAGGGTACTGGTAACATGGAATTGCAACTTGACCGCGCACTGGCTAACAAGCGCATATTCCCTGCAGTTAATATTGTTGCTTCATCAACCAGACGAGACGATTTGTTGCAAGACGAATTAACGCGCAAACGTATGTGGATCTTGCGCAACTACATTGCTGACATGAATGCTCTTGAAGCCATGAACGATGTCAAGAAACGACTCGAAGGCACAAAAGACAATGTAGAGTTCATTGCATCAATGAATGGCTGATATCACTGAAAGCCAACAATTATCCTTATTATAAATAGACTGGCGGTTTACCCCGCAGCAATATATTATAAACTACCGTTTCGCGGCCTTGGCTATAATCTGCCAAGGCCGCGAAAAGTTATATTACATATTATTGTGTCCAATAGAACTCCCCCTTTCACGCCTTTGACAGAATACTATTTTGTTTTACTATTTGAAAATTGAAACGTGAAACACACAAAAGCATTCCTTGCAACGCCTGTCGCATTTGCAAGGAATGCCTTTTTTCAATAACTTTGCAGCAAAACAGAGTATCATGACAACAGAAGAATTTTTTTACTTAGAGCATTATCTCACACATTACAGCATTATATTTCATAATCACAAGATGAAATCTTTGCTTGATGAAGTTATTGATTATGATTATTTCCTATTTAAGAATAGACATAATATGCCTTTTGAAGAAGGCAAGAGTAAAGTTGAATATTTCTACAACAAGGCTCAACCTTTTGATTATTGGCCAAAGCCTACTTTTAGAATAGACGACCCAAAACCTTTTGCTTAGCTCCTCCATCGTTAAATGTTATAGTATAAATATCCCTTAGAACAAATTGTTATGAACAAAATAGATTACAATCAAATTGCCTTATCGAAAGCAAAGGAACTCGGGTATGATACTATCCGATATTGTGGAGAACGCAATGGCAGAAAATATTATCGTTTAGCAAAAACATCTTTAATTGGAAAAAATACGGGTTACCCCAATATATAAAGATCTCACGTAATGGAGGTTCTATTGTATTTGTCGAGGATTTACAAGAAACAATGTGGGCTATTGGCCAAGAAAACACATTATATAGTCTTTGATATATACTTTCGTACTTGAGATATTGATTATAAGTTTGGACTTAAAGACCGAATGTGATGTTACACTTACTTTGGCGGTGGAGTCATTCAGTTCTTTGAATAATTGAGATGTAAAACGTACAAAAGCATTCCTTGCAACGCCTGTTTCATTTGCAAGAAATGCCTTTTTTCAATAACTTTGCAACAAAACAGAATGTTATAGCAAGATTGATTACTATCAGATAGCCTTAGATAAGGCTAAAGAAATGGGATATGACGACATTCGTATTGCTGGAGAACGTGACGGGTGGCATTACTTTGGTTTAGTAAGTTATATGCTCATAGGGCATAAACTTGGGAAGCCAAATTTTTTGAAAATTTCAGATAATGGAAATGACATAGCTATGGCCGAAGGCTGGGATGAAATAGGATGGGCTATACATCAAGCAAAAATATTAAATGCTCATTGATATATTGTCCAAGACGTTTAGATTGAACATCATTTTATCAACTTTCAATATTCCTATAGTTTTAACATCACCTAAAGCATTAATATTTAAGAAGTCACCGATTTGTGCATTATAAATTAAAAACTTATTATCAAAGGCTCTTTCTGCTGTAAACACATGACCTTTCTATTCATCGTAATTTATCCCCATGTGATAGTGTTCTGTTACATGCATTTGCTTTGAAGCACTATTTGATAATTTGTCAAGCCTTGTATAATATCTGTCTTGTGTTTTAGCGTTTTACCAGGCAGCAATAATTTTATATATAAAACGGGTATTTCGAGTTTATTACGAATAAGAAAAGAAAGCCCGAAGTCCAGTTTCGCGGGACTTCGGGCATGATAATTATGCTATTCGGAGTTTAACAACAGGGCCAATATACCCTCTTAAAACTGCGACGCTATCAAATAAGTCAATAGCGATGCTACGTAGGCAAATATTGTTGTGTAAACGGCTGTAAATGTAGCCCATTTCCAACCACCACTTTCATTTTTAATTGCCGTAATTGTAGCCACACAGGGGAAATAGAACAGTATAAACACCAAGTATGCAAGGGCTGAAGCTGGCGTCATATTCTGCCGCAATACTTGAGACAGGTGCGTATCAGTTGAAGCACTGTCGGCATCTACATCTTCACCCGCATACATTACGGCCAAAGTACTTACCACCAGTTCTTTAGCACCAACGCCAGACAATATACCAACACTCATTTTCCAATCGAAGTGCATAGGCTGCATGACAGGCGCTACGAACTGTCCTATTCTTTGCAAATACGATGGTGATGTTTGTGTTTCTGCTACCGTCACTTCATGTTGTGGTGATGCTGCAGCACGACCGTTCTCAACAATTTCAGTACTCTGCGTTGGCACCACATTGTCCGTTTCGGTTGAATGTGGGAAATAGCTCAAAGCCCAAATAATCAGAGAGAACACCAAAATAATACCGCCCATCTTTTGCAGATACTGACGGCCTTTTTCCCAAGTATGAATGAGTACAGATTTGGCAGTCGGCATACGGTAAGGAGGCAACTCCATAACAAAGGGCAAATCCTCACCCTTCATTAAAAAACGACTAAACACTCGAGCCATCAATATAGCTGCCAAGATGCCTAAGGCATACAATCCCAACATAACCCATGCGCCGTAGAGCGGGAAGAATGCGCCAACCAGCACCACATATATAGGTATGCGCGCAGAACACGACATAAATGGCGTAATCAGCATTGTGATAAGTCGGCTTTTCGGGTTTTCAATCGTACGCGTAGCCATTATAGCTGGCACATTACACCCAAAGCCCATTACCATTGGTATGAACGACTTGCCATGCAACCCCATGCGGTGCATGAGCTTGTCCATGATAAAAGCCGCTCGTGCCATATAGCCAGAGTCCTCAAGAATCGAGATAAACAAGTAAAGTATCATGATATTGGGCAAGAACACTATCACGGCCCCTACCCCACTTATTGCGCCATCGACAATCATGTCCTTCAGCACGCCATCAGGCATGGCATACTTTACAAAAGCCGACACTTGACTCACCAACCAGTCAATCCAGTCCATCGGGTAAGCACCAACTTGAAAAGTAATGTAGAAAATAAGGAACAATACTGCAAAGAATAACGGAAATCCCAAATAGCGATTCGTCACCACCGCGTCAATCTTTTCCGTAACAGTTTTACCTGGTCTCCCAACATGAGGTTGGAATGTCTCCTTCAACGCACCTTGTATAAATCCATATTTTGCATCGGTTATGGCATTATCGGGCGTGTCGTGCAATGTGTCCTTGATGCGCTTGGTCTCCTCAAAACGCACAGCCACTAATTCGTCGTGCTGCGGCAAGGTCTCTACCAAGTGCTGAGCCTCGCTGTCTCCTTCAAGGAACTTGATAGCCAAATAACGTGTAGAATACTTTGATCGAAGATCCTGATTTTTCTGAAAAACATACTTTATACGGTCAATACTATGCTCAAGCTCCTTACCATGGTTGACGTGTATATGGCGCTCAAGTGCCGTATCGCCCATATTTTCGTACACAGCAATAACCTTTTCAAACAAGTCGCGAACACCTTTGCCTGTACGTGAAATGGTCGGTACCATTGGCACCCCTAACAGACTGCCAAGTTGCTTGTAATCAAGCTTGTCGCCACTATGCTGCAACTCATCATACATATTAAGAGCTATCACCATTCGCTGGTGCATGTCAATAAGCTGTGTCGTCAGGTACAAGTTGCGCTCAAGATTTGAACTGTCCACTACGTTTATCACAATATCGGGCGTATCATCTATCAAGTGGCGTCGTACATAAAGCTCTTCGGGCGAATAAGCCGACAATGAGTATGTGCCAGGCAAGTCTACCAAGCGGAAATGATAGGTTTTGTCCTCAAAGCCCTCTGCATCTTTCTGGCTACAAGTGCTGCCTATGCCACATGAGGCGCAATTATCAGCACACTGGCCCAAATTATCATGAAAGATCTCCATTTCGCCCTTTTCGTTGCGGCGCACCTTAACGGTCATATCCATAAAGCCCTCTTTGGCATCAACCGTCACGCCACTATAGTTGCCCACGTGTTCATGTCCACCCGAAGCCATGTTGAATAATGAAGTCTTGCCACAATTAGGGTTGCCGACCAAGGCTACATTGATAACACGACGCTTGTCTGCCGCCATACTTTCCATACGACGTGACAATTGCATACGCACTTCCTCGCTTTCGTCCGAATCTGATTCGAGCGCTTTCAAATTCTCACCATGGCGCAGGCGAGCATCATTCACGGCCTCGGTTTCGCTAATAACCTCAACGAGTTTTGCCTCTTCACGACGCAGCGAAATTTTGTAACCCATAATTTCGTATTCAATGGGGTCGCGCAAAGGAGCATTAAGTATAACCTTTACCGTTTTACCTTTCACAAATCCCATTTCAACAATGCGTTTGCGAAAACCGCCGTGTCCGGCTACTTTCACTATCACGCCCCTTTCACCGGTATGTAAATCAGAAAGTTTCATCAATAATTTATTTTATTCTTTATTCAAGATGCAAAAGTACAACCTTATGCACAAAAAAGCAATACCCACAAATAGGTAATCATGCGCTTACTTACAAGCTATTTCGCTTGCTTCAGCCTCCACCCCGTTTTACAGGCATCAGGAAGGATGCTACATAAGAGATTGAACATTTTCAAGTATACCATAACGCCCCAATGATGCAGAGAATGTGAAAAGCACTGACCTAACTATCTTCAGTTTCATGCTTATCATTCTATCTGCATCATCGGGGCATTTCGTTTTCATTAGCATGCTCACGCCATCACGCAAGCCCTACTGCTATTCTTCACTCTCCTCCTCTACCACACGAGTAACCTTACGCTTTACTACAGCGCCTGTAGCCAGGGCCGCACCCTTAAAGATTTCATTTTTGCGATCTATAGTAAATGAACGGAATTTGCCTGAAACACGGGTGAGTTTGGTTCCGTTCTTGGTGAGAGCAGCTTCATCTGTTATCCAATTCTCCGCACGACGGTCATCGTTAAATTCGCCAGCTGTCACTTCGGGGTCATAACGGTAGTGCAAACGACGCATTGTCACATCAAATTGCCCATCAGCCACATGGAAAACGAGTTGATAATAAAAACGCACACGGTGTATTTGCCAATTTGTACGCTTAAAATACATGTATTCCTCTATGCTGGCAGCTATTATGCCGCTATCCGGACTTACCTCGGTTATACGTGCCTGCGGCAACTGTTCCTCGCCATCAACCAATTCGCGCTGCACATAATTGCGCAAGGAATCCATCAATGCAGCCTTCGACTCGTTCTTTACATAATATGTTTTGTCAAACTGCACATAGCCATTGACCACAGGCACAGCACCTGTTAAGTAGATTGAGGGATTTACTCTGCCACGCGAATTTTGTGCCATAACACACGATGGCAACAACATGAGCATAAAATAAAGAAGTACTTTTTTCATAACCTTATTAACTTGTTTGCCTTGCAAAGTTAACGCAAGCACACTTACACGCAAAACAAAAGAGCGAATAATTTAGCAACGGACAAAAAACCAGCACACAAATAAATCCCACCTCCTTGCAAATACAAAGAGATGGGAATTTATATTTGGTCTTCAAAAAGATGACAACCTAACGTAATTACTTGCTCAAATAAGCATCAATCTGCTGTGCAGCCTTGCGTCCGCCAGCAATGCAGCGTACCACCAAACTTGCACCTGTTGCAGCATCACCAGCAACGAATACGTTTTCGGCGAATTTGGGCTGTTCGGGACGAAGGAAGCCCATGGCAAGAAATACGATGTCACATTCAATAGTCTCCTTTTTACCCGTTGGCACCATGATTGGTCTGCCACCATCGGGATCAGGTTTCCATTCAACCTCTTCAACCTCGGCACCGCACACACGATTGTCTTTTGTCCCTATAAACTTGTTGGTAGTGAGCAACCAACGGCGCTCACACCCTTCCTCGTGGCTTGACGATGTTTTGAGCACCACTGGCCACTGTGGCCAAGGCGTATTGGGATTTGAGCCAACTGGTGGTTTGGGCATAATTTCGATTTGTGTAACGCTAACTGCACCTTGACGATGCGACGTTCCTATACAATCCGAACCTGTGTCGCCGCCGCCAATTACGAGTACACGTTTGCCCTTGGCCGTAACACGTTCCTTGGCTGAGAATGTTTGCCCAGCCAGCACACGATTTTGTTGTGACAAAAGTTCAAGTGCAAAATGCACGCCTTTCAAGTCACGTCCAGGCACCTTCAAATCACGCGCAGTGGGAGTACCCGTACAAATGCAATAAGCATCGTAGCCTGCGGGCAACTTTTCAACGTCAACCGGAGTGTTGGTCTTAAATGTGATGCCCTCTGCTTGCATCACTTTGATACGGCGGTCGATGACCGTTTTCTGCAATTTGAAGTTAGGAATGCCGAAACGTAACAAACCACCAGGATATTCATCCTTCTCATAAACCGTTACCTCGTACCCACGATGATTTAGCTGGTTAGCCGCAGCCAAGCCCGCAGGACCCGAACCGATAACAGCCACCTTTTTGCCGTTGCGCTCAAACTTGCGCGGCTGTACGTATCCCTCGCGAAAAGCTGCTTCGATAACAGAACATTCATCTTCGCGAATGGTGACGGGGGCATTCATAGACAACTTAAGCACACAACTTTTTTCGCACAATGCCGGGCAAATGCGGCCCGTAAATTCGGGAAAATCATTCGTAGCGGTAAGTATTTCGTATGCCATCTTCCATTCACCCTTGTAAATGGCATCTTGAAATTCGGGCGGACGATTGCCAAGCGGACAAGCCCAATGGCAGAAAGGCACACCGCAATCCATGCAGCGCGATGCCTGCAAACGGCGGTCACTTGTATTAAGTGTTTGTTCAACTTCACCAAAATCGGCTATACGCTCATGAATAGGACGATAACCTGCATCTTGACGAGGAACAGTGAGAAAAGCTTTAGGATTTCCCATGATTTTATCGTATATATTTTTGCCCTCGAAAGATTACTTCACTTGAAGGCTGAGGCGAACTGACATGACGTTGCTTCACTGCTGCAACAGCCATGGTCAGTTTGCCTTGTATATTGACATATTATGTTAATAATCTCTTTGTACTTCAGCAATCTTTTGCTGCAACTTGCGCATCTGTTCCTCTGCAAGCACACGCTTGTACTCAATGGGAGTAACCTGAATAAAGTCGTCAACATAACGATTCCAGTCGTCGAGCATGGTACGAGCCAACTGTGAGCCTGTGTAAAGGTAGTGCTGCCTGATCAGTTCGTGCAATTCCTTGCGTGAAGCAGAGTCCTCTATGAGCGAGAGTTCTACCATTTCCATGTTGCAGAAGTAGTCGAAATTGTGGTTCTTGTCCCAAACGTATGCCACACCACCACTCATACCAGCGGCAAAATTGCGACCTGTCTCACCAAGCACTACTACACGTCCACCGGTCATATATTCACAACAGTGGTCGCCGACTCCCTCAACTACGGCTATTGCGCCAGAGTTTCGTACTGCAAAGCGTTCACCGGCCATACCATTGATGTAGACTTCACCACTCGTTGCACCATACAACAATGTATTACCTGCAATGGTGTTGGCCTCGGCATTGAAACTTGAACGTACTGGCGGCATAACAGCGATGCGGCCACCACTAAGGGCCTTGCCAAGGTAATCATTAGCTTCGCCCTCAAGTTTGAAATTGATACCATGCGTAAGGAAAGCGCCAAAACTTTGACCTGCTGAGCCCTTGAACTTTATATTGATAGTTTCGTCGGGCAGACCATTCTGACCATACTTAGATGCTACCGCACCTGAAAGCATGGCACCTACCGAGCGATCTGTATTGGCTATGGCATACTCGAGCGACACCTCCTTCTGGTTATCAATAGCTTCGGCAGCAGCCTTTATGATAGCTTGGTCGAGCACGGTGTCAATATTGTGATGCTGTGCTGTAACGTGGTGTATGGCAGCAGTACTATCTATACGATGGAGCAAACGGCCAAATTCGAGCGTCGATGCCTTTGAACCATCATTTGGCTTGCGCACACTGATAAGGTCGGCGCGGCCAACAATGTCGTTAAAGTGGCGGTAGCCCATTTCTGCCAAATACTCACGCACCTCCTGTGCAAGAAAACGGAAGTAATTAACCACGTACTCGTAATGACCACGGAAATGTTCACGCAATTCGGGATTTTGTGTGGCCACACCAACAGGACAGGTGTTTGCATGACACTTACGCATCATGACACAGCCCAACACGATCAGCACTGTTGTACCGAAAGCAAACTCTTCGGCACCTAACAATGCCATGGCTATGATATCACGGCCTGTTTTGATTTGTCCATCAGTCTGCAAGCGCACCTGACCACGCAAACCATTTAACACAAGCGTTTGCTGCGTCTCTGAAAGTCCAATTTCAGGCGATATACCAGCATAGCGCATCGAAGAGGCGGGTGATGCACCAGTACCACCCTCGGCGCCCGAAATAACTATCAAGTCAGCCTTAGCCTTTGCCACACCGGCAGCAATGGTACCAACACCGCTCTCGGCTACGAGCTTAACACTGATTTGGGCCTTCGGATTGACATTTTTCAAATCGAAGATGAGCTGTGCCAAGTCCTCGATAGAATAAATATCATGATGAGGCGGAGGAGAAATCAATGAAATACCCGGTATAGAATGACGAGTTTTGGCAATAATCTGGTTTACCTTATAACCTGGCAACTGTCCGCCCTCACCAGGCTTTGCTCCCTGAGCCACCTTGATTTGAATTTCTTCAGCATTTACCAAATATTCTGTGGTTACGCCAAATCGGCCTGAGGCAATCTGCTTTGTCTTGCTGCTTAACGATATGCCGTCAAACTGTTCGTGGAAGCGTTCATTATCCTCGCCACCCTCGCCAGTATTGCTTCGAGCGCCCAATTTATTCATGGCCAAGGCCAAAGCCTCATGAGCTTCCTTGCTGATGGCACCAAACGACATGGCACCAGTCACAAAGTGTTTTACGATATCATCAACCGATTCTACCTCGTCAATTGGAATAGGATTTTTCTTGAACTCAAAGAAATCACGCAAGAATATGGGGCTTGGCTTCTCATCAACCGAACGGGTAAATTCTTTGAATTTCTTGTAGCTTCCCAAACGTGTAGCCAACTGCAAAGTCGAAATAGTTTCAGGATTCCAAGCATGCTTTTCGCCATCCTTGCGATAGCTGAACAAACCAGCATACGGAAGCAAGCCTTCCAATTCACGATCTGCATAGTCGGGGGCATAACCCTCATCGTGAAATTTTGCGTAATCACGGGCTATTTGATCAAGATGCACACCACCGACAGTACCAGCCGGTGTACCGAAATAGGTGCGCAACAGTTCATCGCTCAAACCAATGGCCTCGAAAATTTTGGCTCCACGGTATGAACGCAAGGTGCTGATACCCATTTTTGAAAGAACCTTGTACAGACCCTTACAAATAGCCTTTATATAGTTTTTCTCTGCCGTTTCGTAATTCATCTGCACCTCGCCGCGCTTTACCAAATCGTCAAGTACAGCAAAGGCCATATAAGGATTGATGGCACTTGCGCCATAGCCAATAAGCAAGGCTGCATGCATCACCTCACGCGTTTCACCGCTCTCAACCACAAGCGCCGTCTCCATACGTTTTTGTACCGATATAAGGTAATGATGCACGGCACTAACCGCGAGCAAAGATGGTATGGCAGCATGTGTTTCGTCTACACCGCGGTCTGAGAGTATGATATAATTTATGCCATCATTCACGCTCTGCTCCGCCATGTGACAAAGATTGTCGAGAGCCTCCTTCAAACCTTCGGCACCCTTCGATGCTTCAAACACCATTGGCAGTTTGACAGTGTTAAATCCCTTATAGCGAATGTTACAAAGAATATCGAGCTGACGGTTTGTCAATATAGGCTGAGGCAAACGTACCATTTTGCAATGGCTCTCATTGGGCGACAGAATATTCATGCCCACTGCGCCTACATACTCCGTGAGCGACATGACGAGTTCCTCACGAATCGGGTCTATGGCCGGATTGGTAACCTGGGCAAACTGTTGACGGAAATAATTGAACAATGACTGCGGACGATCTGATAGCACGGCAAGCGGTGTATCATTACCCATAGAGGCTATCGGCTCGCTGCCATTAGTGGCCATAGGGGTGATGGTGCGCTCCACGTCTTCGCGTGTATAACCAAATATGCGCAAGTGCTGGTCAAACTGCTCAACAGTGTTTTCTACCTTTCGGCCACTCTTCAGCATATCAAGTTCTATACGATTTGCCGACAGCCACTGACGGTAAGGGTGCGCCGTAGCCAAACGATCCTTCAACTCGCCATCATAATAAATATTGCCCTCCTGCGTATCTATCAGCAGAATTTTGCCAGGTTGCAAACGGCCCTTTTCCTTTATTTCAGAAGCCTCAAAACCTATCACGCCTGCCTCTGACGCCACCACCATGGTGATGACTCTTATACACATATGACGCTGCCGACGAACGCTAGGGTGTAGATCACGGTGG
>ERZ1023621.403-NODE-403-length-11826-cov-9.102030_pt1 | contig 11826 bp, 10 predicted proteins | sample MGYA00380330_ERZ1023621 | MGnify/ENA primary metagenome ERZ1023621 (study PRJEB33179, sample SAMN07448975) | human gut metagenome | biome: Human-gut; feature: Human associated habitat; material: Faeces | host: Homo sapiens | place: India: Bhopal | collected...
CGGCAATAAAAACAAGCGAGCTTGTTTTGTATTGCACTCGGTTTGCACTATCTTTGCACAAGTGAGTTATAATGACCTAATTTTGAATACCCGCTTATGATAGACCATATAATAAATACCGCCCTGCGTGCAGGCCGAGCCATCATGCAGATATATACCCACCCCGACCTCGACTGGCAGGTGGAACGCAAAGCCGATAATTCGCCACTGACACTGGCCGACCGCGAGTCGCACCGTGTTATAGCTGAGGCCCTGGAGTCGAGTCCGTACCCCCTGCTCAGCGAGGAGGGCGCACACTTGCCCTACGACGAGCGCAAAGACTGGCGCACGCTGTGGATAGTGGACCCCCTCGACGGTACAAAGGAATTCTTAAAGCGCAACGACGAGTTTACGGTGAACATTGCCTTGGTAACTGATGGCGAACCCGTGCTTGGCGTGATCTATGTACCCGCCAAAAACCGCCTGTTCTGGGGCGAGAAAGGTCAGGGTGCCTTTACAGCTGAGGTAGAACCTGAAACGCTTCATGTGGGCGAGGCCGAAGCTTTACCCCTCAAAGGGGCCGACACGGGCCGTCCTTATCGTGTGGTAGCTTCGCGCTCGCACCTTTCTGCCGAGACAGAATCATTCATCAACGACCTGCGCCGCTATCACCCCGACCTTGAATTGGTAAGTGCCGGTTCGTCGCTCAAACTCTGTCTCGTAGCCGAGGGCAAGGCTGACATCTATCCGCGTTTGGCCCCCACCATGGAGTGGGACACCGCTGCCGGACATGCCATAGCCCTGGCGGCCGGTTGCCAGGTGCTCGACGCACAAACCGACTTGCCCCTTACCTATAATAAGGAAGACCTGCACAACCCCTGGTTTGTGGTGAAGTAGGTTGTGAGGTTAGGAGGTTATGGGGTTAGGAGGTTATGGGGTTAGGAGGTTATGGGGCTATGGGGTTAGGAGGTTATGAGGTTATGAGGTTAAAAAGTAACCTTTACTCAAGTTTCGAATTCAGCCCGCCCTTGTTAAATCCGAAACTTCAAGCACATTACCCATTGCCCCATTGCCATATTAGCACATTAACATATTAGCATCTTCACATTGCACGCACTATTTGTAATAATCGTATTGTTCTTTGTCATCACAGCATTGATAAAGGACAGAATGCGTCCGGGATTGATACTTTTCTCGGGCGCCGTAGTGTTCATGTGTGCCGGCATATTGTCGCCCAAAGAACTACTTGAAGGCTTTGCCAACAAAGGCATGATAACCGTTGCCATGCTCTTCCTTGTGAGTGAAGGCGTGCGCCGGTCAGGTTTGCTCGAAGCACTCCTGCGCCGTTTGCTGCCACACCAGCAAGGCGCAGGCGAGCGACAAGTGCAAGCACGCATGCTGCCGGTGATAGCCTTTATATCAGCCTTTCTCAACAACACCCCCGTGGTAGTGATATTCGCCCCCATGATAAAACGTTGGGCCGAAAAGTATGGCGTGGCCGCCACCAAGCTGCTCATACCCCTGTCGTATGCCACCATATTAGGCGGCGTGTGTACACTCATAGGTACCAGCACCAATCTTGTGGTGCATGGCATGGTGATAGATGCCGGCTACGGCGGGTTCAGCATGTTTGAACTTGGCAAGGTGGGCATCATCATAGCCGCTGCAGGACTGCTCTACATTTGGGCCTTCTCGTCGAAGTTGCTCCCCGCAGCCCGCACCGACCGCAACGAAGAGACGCAACCCAGCGAGTTGGGTCGCGGTCTGCACCGCATCGAGGTGGTGCTCGGTGCCCGCTTTCCCGCCATCAACCGACGCATCATCGACTTCGACTTCAAGCGCAAGTATGGTGCCGACATATTAGAGCTCAAGCGCGGCGGTGTGACCATGATTATGCACGACATGCGCCGCGAACTCTTTCACGAAGGTGACACCCTTGTGCTGCTGGCCGACAACGACTTTATGCAGAACTGGGGTGACTCGTCATTCTTCCTCATGGTGTCGAATGGCAAAGAGGCCGACTACAAAATGCCCCGTTGGAAGTGTTGGTTGTCGGTACTCCTCCTCTTCCTGATGATAGTGGGTGCTACGGTGGGCGAGTTGCCCGCAGTGCGCCAGGCCGCTCCGCGCATGCACCTCGACATGTTCTTCTTTGTCAGCGTTGTCACAGTCATCATGGCCTGGCTCAATATATTTCCGGCCCGAAAGTATACCAAATTCATATCGTGGGACATACTCATTACCATAGCCTCGGCCTTTGCCATAAGCCGCGCCATGCAAAACTCTGGTATGGCCGACCTCGTGGCACAGTTTGCCGTAGGGCTGAGCCACAGTTGCAGCCCCGTGGTATTGCTCGCCGTGGTGTTTGTCATTACCAATGTGTTTACCGAACTCATGACCAACAATGCTGCCGCCGCGCTCGCCTTTCCGCTATCGTTGAGCATTGCGCAGCACATGGATGTAAGTCCCATGCCCTTTTTCGTAACCATCTGCATGGCCGCATCGGCCAGTTTCAGCACCCCTATTGGCTACCAAACCAACTTGATAGTGCAGGGTGTGGGCAACTACCGTTTTGCCGATTTCGTGCGTATCGGACTGCCGCTTAACATCATATCGCTCATCATTACCGTGCTCGTGGTGCCGCTGCTCTGGCCGTTCTGACAGGCCGTTTGCGCGCAAATGTTGCATTCGTGCGTACAAATGTTGCATGAGTACGCATTTACGCATCAATGCAACATATGTGTAAAGGGTAGGGCGGGGTGTCGTTGTATCTTTGCATCGTGAAAATGAGACAAGTAGCCGGTGCGCTTGTGCTACACAACAAAGCACGCGTGGCCAGACACACACTCTCCATTGACCAACACAAAAACGCAAAGGAACTACGACACACACACGACTAAACTTCATACCACGGTATGGCCCCTGCGTGTAACACACAAAAGCAGTAGCGTGCGACTTGTTTACGTTTTCATTAAAACTCGAAAGTAATGCGGATTGATCCTTACAAAGGTTGCTATCTCAAGTCTGCGAAGATGACAAGATAAAGGCTGGGTCAATTCATTTCTCATAGATAGGTTAGGTTAAATACTCGGGTAAAAAGGTTGTTAAGGAAAGAAGATAAGGGTGCGTAGAGTCATTTCCCGAGTAGTGACTGCGCTGCCCGACATATAACGGCTCCGACGACGTGATGTTGTCGGAGCCGTTTCTGTTATTATTGCTGTACGGTAAAACGCCAAGACGCTACTTTTTCCGTCTTAAATACTTTATAAATAGCGCATCATGCTCTTTATTTCAAAAAGTAAGTCCCTTTAGTTAGCTGCACATGGCTGCAGAAACTATTATTAGCATAAAAGCATGTATGAAATACGATAGCAATCACGTTGTCCATGATAGGTTTTAATGCTTTTGCCCTTTCAGGGCGCGACTGCTCCAATACGTGATACCCAGGGTGTCGCTTCGCTTGCCCTGGGCTATGTGCTCCATTGGGCCTTCAGCCCGCACTTGCTAAAATCATAGTGCTCATTTCTATGCTCGTGGTAGAGAGGCTATGTTAGAACCAATGCACAGTCTCGTTGCTAATTACGGTATAGTAGAAGTGTATGTGCAAGTGCGGGCTGAAGGCCCAATGGAGACCATAGCCCAGGGCAAGCGTAGCGACACCCTGGGTATCACGTGTTGGAGTAGTCGCGCCCTGTAAGGGCAAAAGCATTATTACAATGTGCTTAGACTTTTACCGGACAGCGATATTTTGTTATCTAAGCACGGGGGCACCATCGTGCTGAAACTGGTTGTCGGCAATATTTTACGACAATCCCAACAATGCTTTCAAGTCATCAATGCGGCAGTTCATACTTTGCGCTATAACCTCCAAGGACACACCATTGTGGTACATTGCTTGTGCCATTGAACGTATCTGCGCATTGGCATCTGATAGTTGCGAATTTACATCTGATAGCTGTGCATTGGCATTTGATAGTTGCGAATTTACATCTGATAGTTGCGCATTGGCATCTGATAGCTGCGCATTGGCATCTGATAGCTGTGCGTCCAAATCCGACAGTTTTGCCTTTGCTTCCATCAGCAGTGTATCACGATCCTCGATAGCTGAGAAATATTCGTCCTCATCGTTCATTTCCTGTCGCAAATCGGCATTCATGGTGGCAAGGCCCAAACGGTGGAGCAAATGCATCATGTCGGGGTCGTCTTCGTACAATTTGCCGTCAAGGTTGATAACGTGCTGGTTTTTGTCTGCTACCAGTGTTTGGTCGAACACGCTCAACACCTTGTCGAGGCGGTTGTTGATTTTGCCATGCAGCAAAGGTATCTGCACAATAATGCTGTCGTGTGTGAGACTGTTGATAAAGGGGTCCGTGTCGCAGTTTGCTACCTCGCGGCCATCATAGTCAAAAGCCTTGTGATTAACGTACACCACAGGCTCTTCGATGTCGCCCACACGGTGGCCAAGCAGATACACGGCCACCATGGGCATGGCGTAGCATCGCTGTTCTTCTTCCTTCAGCATGTTTTCCTCGGCATTGTATTGGGCTGCCAGATAACGGCGGAAACGCAGAGTTTCGGTGTTGAGCCACGTCTTTTGCAACTCTATCAATATCAAGCGCTCAGAGCCGTCGCTCTCGCGCACCTTTGCGGCGAAATCTATTCTGAACATCGACAAATTGTCACGTGTGACATTGGGGTGCTCATGGCGCCGCATCTCAACAGTAAGTACATCCTTTTTGAGCAAGGCCGAGAGTACGGTGCGGGCTATGCGTTCATCTTCCATCATGAATTTGAACACAGAATCGTATATGGGGTTGGCTACTGTTATTTTCATAATTACTTTACGCTTTGGCGAAATTGGTAAATGAGTGGACAAGCTAACGGGTTAACAGGTTGACGGGTAATAAATCTGTAAACTTGTTACCCCGTTAACTTATTATGGTAGGACACGGTCAGGCTCTTATTCACGCCCGTGTGTTCAGCGAATGGCGCTGAGCATGTTGGCCAGTCCGTCGGCTGCCTGCTGCAAGGGTTTGGCTACCATGCCCTTCATGAAGAAGTTGACCTCGGCGCCCACGGTGACGCGCAGTTTGCAGGCCATGTCGCCATGCGGCAACAGTTGTATCCACACATAGAGCTGCACGGGCGAGCCTTCTGAGGCGAACTTGATGCACTTGGGTTCCTCGCGCTCTACCACGCGCAGGGTGATATTGCCCATGGGCGAACTGATGTGCAGGGCATCGGTTTCGAATGTAAGGCCCTCGGCATACTTTTGCAAATCGCCTAATTTGTCGGCCGGCACTTGCTGGCTGATGCGTTGCTGTACTTCGGGGTTGCTCAAGGCCTCCTTGATGGCGGCCAAATTGTTGAGATCGGCAAAGCGGCTGAACACCACTGCCTGATTTTGCGGTACGAGCTTTACTTCGCTCTCAAATTTTGCTAATGACATATTAGGGGGTTAATGGGTTAGAGGGTTAATGGGTTAGGGGTTGATGGGCAACTTGGTCAAGTTCTCGTGTTCCTTTTCCTTCTGTCTTTACCACAATAAATAGTAAAAAGACATATTTACTCGTCAACCCGTCAATCATTCAACAGATATTTACTTGCCCAAAAGTGTGAGCATTTCGGCGGCAGCCCGTTGTGGCGCGCCAGGCTGTCCGAGACGGTTTGCCACATCGGCATATCCCTGTAGTTGGGCTTGGCGCACAGGGGAATTGTCGTCCAGCAACTGAGTGAGATGCGCACGGAGAGCCGTCACGTTCATGCCATCTGCCACCAATTCGGGCACTACTTCGCGTCCGGCTATAAGGTTGACCAACGAGATGTAGGGCACCTTGAGGAAATAGGGGCGCACACGCGATATGAACCAGCCGCAACGCATGTAGTAACACACCACCTGCGGCACACGGAACAGTGCTGTTTCGAGTGTGGCGGTGCCGCTCGTAACGAGGGCGACCTGTGCATGCGAGAGCAGCTCGTAGGTGCGGCCGCTGACCAGTTGCACACTGTTGGGAGCAATGCCTGCGGCGTGCATGATGCCTTGATAAAATGCAGGTTCGACGCCCGGAGCCATGGCTACCACAATATGATGGGTCGAAGCCCAGGGGCGCACAGCGTACAGCATGCGGCTGAGGTTGTCGGTTATCTCCTGCCGGCGCGAGCCAGGCAGCAGGGCAATGGTGCGGCCGTCGGGCACGGGGGTGCCATGTGTGTGGCAGTAGGCTGACACCTCGTCCACAGTGGGATTGCCCACGTATGATATGGGGTAATGGTGCTTGCGCTCAAAAAAGTCGACCTCGAAGGGGAGTATCGAGAACAAGCGGTCGACATCGCGGCGTATGGCATTGATGCGGTGTTCCTTCCAAGCCCATATTTTGGGTGATATGTAGTAGAACACAGGACAAATGGCGCGCTGTTTGACATAGCGTGCCATTTTGAGGTTAAAACCCGGGTAGTCCACCAATATCAGTGCATCGGGCTGCCATGCTTCAATTTCGCGCTTGCAACGGGCCATGCCGCGCAGAATGGTGCGCAGGTGCAAGGCCACTTGCACAAATCCCATGTAGGCCAGTTGGCGATAGTGGCACAAGAGGGTGCCGCCCTCGGCCTGCATCTGTTCGCCGCCATAATAGCGGAACTCGGCACCGGGGCATTGCTGCTTGATGGCACGCATGAGGTGGGCCGCGTGCAGGTCGCCACTGGCCTCGCCGGCTATGATGAAGAATTTCATTGACTGTTTGCTCATTGCATTATATTACGCGTTGGCAGAATATGTTGACGGGGTGATGGGTAAGATGGTTGATGGGGTGGGTTAACTGGTTGACGAGTGAGTTTGTCAGTTTCTTACGATTCTTAGCTTTTTGTCCTTAATACGGTAAATCATGCAGAACATACTTACCTGTCAACTTGTCAACTTATCAACTTATCAACTTATCATTATAGCACCTCTCTCAGCACGTCAACCAGTTCGCGGGCGGTGACGTCGAGTTGCGTGGGTGTGACGGCCACATAATTGTGGGCCAGTGCCCAGCGGTCGGTGTCGGTGGCTTCGGGCTCGAGTTCCTTGCAGTCGCCAACCAGCCAATAGTAGTCGCCGCCATAGGGGTGGGTGCGGTGTTCCACCTCGTTTTGCCAACGTGAGTGGGCCATGCGGCACACTTTGATGCCCTTGAACTTGTCGGCTTTCGGGAAATTGATGTTTAAGCACGTAAGTTCGGGCAGTCCTACGGCAATGGCCTTGAACATGAAGTCGACCAAATAAGGTCGCAAGGGTTCGAAATTGGCGTCCATGCTGTGGTCGCACAACGAGAAAGCCACAGCGGGATAGCCCTGCAGCGCGCCTTCGGTGGCCACGCCCATTGTGCCCGAATAGTGGGCATTGACCGACGAGTTGTCGCCATGGTTAATGCCGCCTATCACGAGGTCGAATTTGCGGTCGTTGAACAGGTTGAGCGCCATCTTCACACAGTCGGTCGGGGTGCCCGAGCAAGCGCATACGATGAGCCCCTCCTCCTGCCGCAACACCTTGTAAGTGAGCGGCCGCGACGAAGTGATGGAACAGCTGAAGCCCGAACGGGCCGAATCGGGGGCCATGACGAGCATGTCGGCATAGGGACGCAGGGCTTCGATAAGGAATTTGATGCCTGGCGCGTCGACGCCGTCGTCATTGGATATGAGCAGATATGGACGCATTGTAAACAAAGGTTTCAGAATGATTTGTATGCCACACAGCGGCAACGGCTGTTGCCACCGTGCCGCTTATCTTGTGCAAAGATAGTGCAAGGTGAGTGCAGAACATCAAGTTTACTTGAATGTTATGCCGAGCCGCAGCTTATCTTATGCAAAAATACGAAAAATAGCTAATGGTTGGAGGAGTTCGCTGTTTTTTTCTTACCTTTGCAACCTATTATAGCACTGCTATTCTTAACCTCAAAACCATAAACAACCGACATGAGTAAGATCATTGCTTTGGCCAACCAAAAGGGTGGCGTGGGCAAAACCACTACTTCGATGAACCTGGCAGCCTCGCTCGCCACACTCGAAAAACGTGTGCTGCTGATTGACGCCGACTCACAGGCTAATGCTTCGTCGGGCCTGGGCGTTGACCTGAGCAAGGTGGACTGCTCCATCTATGAGTGCCTCATCAACGGCAACGATGTGCATGAGGCCATTTACACCACCGACATTGACAGGCTCGACATTGTGCCCTCAAATATCAACATTGTGGGGGCCGAGGTTGAGATGTTGAACTTTGACAAACGCGAGTTTGTGATGAAAAACCTGCTGCGGCCGCTCGACAAGGAGTATGACTACATACTTATCGACTGCTCGCCTTCGCTCGGTCTCATCACTGTTAACGCACTGACTGCGGCCAACTCGGTTATCATTCCTGTGCAATGCGAATACTTTGCACTTGAGGGCATATCAAAACTGCTCAACACCATCAAGATAGTAAAGAAGAAGCTTAACCCCGAGCTTGAGATTGAGGGCTTTTTGCTCACCATGTACGACAGCCGCCTGCGCCTGGCCAACCAAATATACGACGAGGTGAAACGACACTTTCAAGAGTTGGTGTTCAAAACGGTTATTCAGCGCAACGTCAAACTGTCGGAAGCCCCAAGCCACGGACTGCCGGCCATATTGTACGACGCCGACTCCACCGGGGCAAAGAACCACTTGGCACTGGCCAAGGAGGTTATTAAGAAGAACGAAAAATAAGTATGGCAACACATAAGAAATATCCAGCATTAGGACGCGGGCTCGACGCACTCATCTCGACCGAGGAGGAGGTTCACACCAGCGGGTCGTCGAGCATCAACGAAGTGCCGGTGTTCAAAATCAAGGCTAACCCCAACCAGCCGCGCCGCGAGTTCCAGCCCGAAGCACTGCAAGAGCTGGCCGAGAGCATACGCCAAATAGGCATCATACAGCCTATCACGCTGCGGCAGATGGAGGACGGCACTTACCAAATCATTGCCGGCGAACGACGCTGGCGTGCAGCACAACTGGCGGGGCTGACCAACATTCCGGCCTATATACGCACCGCCAACGACGAGAACGTGATGCAGATGGCGCTGGTGGAGAACATTCAGCGCGAGGACTTGAATGCCATCGAAATAGCTCTGGCCTACCAAAACCTCATTGAGCAGTATAGCCTGACTCAAGACAAACTGTCGGAAAAGGTGGGCAAGAACCGCGCTACCATAGCCAACTATCTGCGACTGCTCAAACTGCCCGCACAGGTGCAGGTGGCACTGCAGAACAAGGAGGTGGACCAAGGACACGCACGTGCACTGCTGGGGCTGGACAAACCATCGCTGCAGGTGAAGCTCTTTAACGAAATACGCGAAAAGGGCTACTCGGTGCGACAGGTGGAAGAGATGGTCAAAGCGCTTAACAACGGCGAAACGCTGAAAAGCGGACGCCACACACTCAAAAGCAAAACAGCCACCAAACGACTGCCCGAGGAGTACACCGAACTGCGCAACCGTCTGTCGGAACGCTTCAGCACGAAGGTGCAAATGACGTGCTCGCAACAGGGCAAAGGCAAAATCAGCATTCCTTTTGCATCAGAGGAGGAACTTGAGCGCATTATCACGCTGCTCGACAAAATCTGATAGAGATACGCCATATATTAAGTGGGTGTTCGGGCTATGTGATCGAGAACCAAGGGGGCAGATACGTCCCGATAACGCACTTTCAATGCGGAAATGACACCTGCTGATGTATAAAATAATATAGAACACCTACTTATAGTCAATGAGTTCGCATACACTACGGAGCGTGGTGCTGATGGTGATGCTCGCATGCTCACAAGCACTGGCGCTTTATGCAAAAAATACGGCCAAAGTCGGAGCCTCAAACGGGGTTCCGGCTTTAGCCGTTTTTGCTGCCGCACGCACCAGCAGCCCTGCCATGCGCCCCGACACAGTGAAAACGCCCGACGAACTGGCCCGCGAACACAGCACCGATGCCGATGCCGACTTTGACCGCATGGCGGCCGAACTGGCGTCGGACCCCGACTCAATGGTCATGCCCGTGGACACGGCCAGACTGCAACACACTGCCGACTCGCTGAAGGCACACCCCGCCACACTGCCCGCCAACGGCAAGGGGGCCACCCCCAAGGTGTTTGTGCCTAACCCCACCAAGGCGCTGTGGCTGTCGCTGGTGTGTCCCGGTGCCGGACAAATTTACAACCGCAAATACTGGAAACTGCCTTTCATATACGGCGGCTTTTTGGGTTGTGCCTATGCCCTGATGTGGAACCAGATGATGTACCGCGACTACTCGCAGGCTTATCTCGACATCATGGACGACAACCCTAACACCAACTCGTACCTTGATATGTTGCCACCACGTTACGACATTACGGGGCGCGAGGACCAATTTAAGAACATATTCAAACGCAAAAAGAACTTTTACCGCCGCTACCGCGACTTGAGCGCCTTCTGCTTTGTGGGCGTGTACCTGCTCTCGGTAGTCGACGCATACGTTGACGCACAACTCTCGGTGTTCGACATCTCGCCCGACTTGAGCATGCGTGTCGAACCGGCTGTCATAGGGCTGCCTGCCTTGCTCGGCTCATCGTCGGGACGCTCGGCCTACGGCGTGGGCTGCAGCTTGACGTTTTAGGCTTCACGCTTTAACGTTGGGCATTTTAAGGCACACCATGCGCCAACAACACAAAAGATACACACTTTTTTTTGATGAAACGCTTAAAGACATTGATTGTAGCACTGGCGGCCGGCTTTATGTCTGCCACAGCGCAAAACGAAATTACCGTACACAACGACCAAAACGGACGCGATGAGGTGATAGACCTGCCCGAGGGCATGTCGGCCGACTGCGACTCGCTGCTGGGAGAGTGGATGGCCAAAAAGTATCTCTACCCCGACACCACGTGTGTCAACCCCGACTACAACCCGACCTTCACCGCCGAGGAGTATCAGGAGCGTCTGCGCCGCCTGCCGGTGGTGATGGAGATGCCTTACAACCAGGTGGTGCAAAAGTTTATCGACCAATACAGCGGACGCCTGCGACGCACCGTGTCGTATGCTTTGGGCGCCGGAAACTTTTACATACCCATATTTGAGGAGGCGCTCGACTACTATGGCTTGCCGCTCGAACTGAAGTATCTGCCCGTCATTGAGTCGGCACTCGAGCCGCGTGCCAAAAGTCATGCCGGTGCCGTGGGCTTGTGGCAGTTCATGCTGGCTACGGGCAAGCGCTACGACCTCAAGGTGAACAGCCTTGTCGACGAGCGACAGGATCCCTACAAAAGTTCGTGGGCCGCAGCGCGCTACCTGCGCGACTTGTACAAGATATACAAGGACTGGAGCCTGGTAATTGCCGCCTACAACTGTGGTCCGACCACGGTGAACAAGGCTATACACCGCGCCGACGGGGTGCGCGACTACTGGACTATCTACCCCTATCTGCCCAGCGAGACACGCGGTTATGTGCCGGCATTTATTGCGGCCAACTACATCATGAACTATTACTGCGAGCATAACATTTGCCCGATGAAGACGAAAATTCCCGTCACTACCGATACCATCATGGTGAGCCGCGACTTACACATGAAGCAGGTAGCCGACCTTTGCAACATCGACATCGAGGCCATACGCGCACTTAATCCGCAGTATCGCACCGACCTCATACCAGGCTCGGCAGGACTCATGTCGCTCTGTCTGCCCACCGAAACGCTCAACACGCTTATCGACCTGAAGGACTCGGTGTACAACTACAACGCTGACGAACTGATGAAACGCCGTGCCACCGAGGAGGTCGACGAAAAACTCGATAACCGCAGTCTGGCCTCGCGCCGCCGCGCTCGCGCGGCCT
>ERZ1023621.409-NODE-409-length-11781-cov-11.277332_pt1 | contig 11781 bp, 8 predicted proteins | sample MGYA00380330_ERZ1023621 | MGnify/ENA primary metagenome ERZ1023621 (study PRJEB33179, sample SAMN07448975) | human gut metagenome | biome: Human-gut; feature: Human associated habitat; material: Faeces | host: Homo sapiens | place: India: Bhopal | collected...
CTAAAAAAGGATAGAAATGGAACGACTGTTTGTTTTCGCAGATTTTAACTGGCTCGACAAAGCGGAGTTGATAGGGGAGTTGTGTTATGAGAAATTGCGCGGCTCTGATAGTTATGCCTTTAAGTTTGATGAAAACTGGCTTAAGATTTATGGCGGAATTAAGCTTTCGGAGGACATCAATAACTATCCAGGCATGCAATACACCCAACCAGGAAGTGATATTTTCGGATGTTTTTCTGATGCATTGCCAGATAGATGGGGACGTACCTTGCTTAAAAGAAGAGAACAGATACAGGCCGCTGAAGAAAAAAGAGCTGTCAGAACACTTTCTTCATTCGATTACCTCATGGGCATAGATGACTTCTCCAGAATGGGTGGCTTTAGATTTAAAAGGGAATTGGAAGGTGATTATATCAATATGTCACCATCTTTCAAGATGGGAAAAATTGGCGATTCAGCTTCAGATTCCTGCAAGAGAAATGGCTATGTTTAAGGAGAGATTTAAACTTAACCTATAATATAATGAAGTAATATTCGTAATTACTTCATTATATTTAGGGTTACTTCTTCTAAATCTTTATCATTTCATGTTTTGTAATTCTAAAACACATAAACTTTATGCAAATAGTTACAAAAACTATCTCCAAACGTCTTTGTATTTGTAAGATTTAAAATTAATTGATACTAAAATAAAAATATGAAGATCGAAAGAAAGAGACTGGTACTCTTATCTCTTCTTATCTTTGGCAGCATCACCGCTTTTGCACAGAAAATCAGTAAAAACGTGATGCAGAAGATATACGACGAGGTGAAGACGCCTTATAAATATGGTATGGTGGTAGCTCCTGAGGACAACTACCACCAGATAGACTGTCCGATGGTGTACAGGGAGGGCGGCAAGTGGTATATGACCTATGTGGTATACAACGGCAAGGACGGAACCGATGGCAGAGGGTATGAAACATGGCTCGCTACCAGCGACGACCTGCTGCAATGGAAAACCCTGTGCAGACTGCTCTGCTATGCCGACAAGGGATGGGACATGAACCAGCGTGCAGGATACCCGGCGCTGATAGACTGGACCTGGAACGGATCCTATGAGATGGCAAAATACAAAGGTCGCCACTGGATGAGCTATTTCGGTGGAGAAGGTACGGGCTATGAGGCCATCCGCAAGCCGCTCAATATGGGTATGGCTTCTACCAAAGGCGATATCACACAGGCTCATCCTTGGGAAACATCCCCTTCGCCTGTTCTCTCTATCAACGACAAGAGTGCACAGTGGTGGGAGAAACTCACCCATTATAAAAGCACCGTCTACTGGGATAAGAACAAGACGCTGGGCAAACCTTTCGTCATGTTCTATAATGCCGGTGGCATCAACCCTGCCAACCAGCTGAAGGCAGAGCGTATCGGTATCGCCCTCTCCAGCAACATGACTTCCTGGCGCCGTCTGCCTCTCCGCACAGCCAAGCGAAAGACAGGCAATCCGGTGTTCTTCCATGAGGCTCCGGGCATCATTACGGGAGATGCACAGATTGTGAAGTTCCCGCATTATTATGTCATGTTCTATTTCTCTGCCTATAATCCGGAGAGAAAATACAACGCCTACAATACATTTGCCGTAAGCCGGGACCTGGTGAACTGGCAGGACTGGGAGGGAGCCGACTTGGTTTATCCTTCCAAACCTTATGATGATATGTTCGCCCATAAGAGTTATGTGCTGAAGCATCAGGGCGTGGTATACCATTTCTATTGTGCCGTGAACCATGCCGGACAGCGAGGCATCGCTGTGGCTACGAGTGTGCCGATGGGACGTTCGCAGGTTTCTTTCCCGACACCCGAAAAGAAGGGAAAACGACAGATCGTGAGTCTGAATCAGGATTGGCAGGTAACCTTCGGCAAGACTTCGGAAGACAGTATCACGAAGAAGATGGGAACCTTCCGGGTGAATGTGCCTAGTAATCTGGACGATTATTACGGTTACCGCCAGCTGAAGCACGGCAACCTGCATGGTACCGCCACCTACGAGAAACATTTCTCCGTTCATAAACAGACCGGAAAACGCTACTTCCTGCAGTTGGAAGGTGTGGGAACCTTTGCTACGGTCAAGGTGAACCGCAAGAGTTATCCGAAGGAACTGGTAGGCAGAACCAGCTTTATGCTCGATATCTCGGATGCACTCCGTGAGGGAGATAATGTATTGAATATCAAGGTAGAACATCCTGCTATGCAGACCAATAATCCTTGGCCTTGCGGCGGCTGTTCATCAGAGTGGGGATTCTCGGAAGGCAGTCAGCCTTTCGGTATCTTCCGTCCAGTATCGCTCATCGAAACCGATGAGGTGAGGGTGGAGCCTTTCGGAGTACACGTCTGGAACAACGAGGCATGCGACAGCGTCTTTGTTGAAACCGAAGTGAAGAACTATTCCGACCATGAGCAGACCATCGAGGTAATCAGCAAACTGGCGCTGAGCAGCGGAAAGACCGCTTTCCGCCAGACCGGAAAGATTACCCTGAAGGCAGGCGAGACCCAGGTGGTCCGTCATCAGGCAAAGGTCAGCGATGCCCATCTGTGGAGCATCACGGATCCTTATCTCTATACCCTTTCCAGCATCATCAAGCGAGAGGGCAAGACCATCGATGATGTGGCTACACCTTTCGGCATCCGCACCATCTCCTGGCCGGTACTCCGACAGAAGCAGGCTGCGCTCCGTGGCGATTCAGCCCAGATGGATAAGAAAGACGGCAGATTCTATCTCAATGGCAGTCCGGTTTTCATCAACGGAACCTGCGATTACGAGCACCTCTTCGGTCAGAGTCATGCCTTCTCTCACGAGCAGATAGCCTCCCGTGTCAAGATGATGCGTCAGGCAGGTTTCAATGCCTTCCGTGAGGCACATCAGCCACATAATCTCTATTACCAGCAGTTGCTGGATGAGCAGGGCATGCTGTTCTGGAGTCAGTTCTCGGCACATGTCTGGTATGATACATCCGCTTTCCGTAAGAACTTCAAGCGTCTGCTGCGCCGTTGGATCAAGGAGCGCCGCAATTCGCCTAGCGTCATTCTCTGGGGTATTCAGAACGAGAGTGTGATGCCGAAGGATTTCACCGAGGAGTGTGCTGCCATCATCCGGGAGATGGACCCTACCGCTCAGACCATGCGCGCCATCACGACCTGTAATGGAGGAGAGGGAAGCGACTGGAATGTGATTCAGAACTGGAGCGGAACCTACGGCGGAACAGCCGATAAATATGATCAGGAATTGAAGCAGCCTAACCAGTTGCTGAATGGTGAATATGGTGCCTGGCGCACCCTCGGTTTCCGCAGTTCCGATGCAGAGAAACTGCATGCCGGTGATGCAAAGGCTCTGTCAAAAGCCTATACCGAAGATGCCTTTGTATCTCTTCTCGGCAAGAAGGCGATGCTGGCAGAGAGTGCCAGGGACAGCGTCTGTGGTCATTTCCAGTGGCTCTTCGTATCGCATGAGAACCCGGGCAGAGTACAGCCGGATGAGGCTTTCCGCCGCATCGACAAGGTGGGACCGTTCAATTACAAGGGACTTCTCACGCCTTGGGAACAGCCTACTGAAGGCTTCTACTGGTATCGCAATCATTATACTAAGGTGCAGCCAGATACGCTTACGCCTACAGCTGCCGACCGCAACAGAAATCTTCTGAAACCAGCCGAGGGTTATACCTATCTGTATAGAGTGAACTGTGGCGGTGATGCCGTTACAGACAGTTATGGCAGCGAATGGGAGCAGGACGACAGCGTCTATTCTCATTCCTGGGCAGAGCGTTTCGGCATGAATCCATTTACGGCGAGTCAGGGACATATCACCTCCCGCATTCATGGCTTGAAATCATCATCTGCAGCCTCTCATCATGCTGCGGCCCATGATGCACAGCTCTTCCAGTATTTCCGTTGGGGGCGTCATGCGTTGAACTATCAGTTTGCCGTTCCGGATGGAGAATATCGCGTAGAACTCTATTTTGCTGAGCCTTGGCTGGGCAAGCATGAGGGTGCCGGCATCGATTGTGAAGGCGAGCGCATCTTTGATGTAGCCATCAACGATTCCGTGGTAGTAGATGACCTCGACCTTTGGGCTGAGGCTGGCTTTGCGGGAGCCTGCAAGAAGGTGGTAGATATCAAGGTAAAGGGCGGTCTGCTGACCGTTTCTTTCCCGGAAGTAAAGGTGGGAGAGGCAATCATCTCTGCCATCGCCATTGCTGCCAAGGGAGAGATAGGAGATGCTGAGAAGTGGAATGTCGCCTTCAAGGGCAGCAAGCCTGAGAGCGGAATGAGCAAGACTTACTGGGCTGACCTGGATAAGGATGTGGTAGAGAAATATCCGAAGGAGCTGTTACCTCAGGACAACGAAGTATTCCCGGCTGTGCGCTACAAGAGCAAGACCTCAACCTGGACCATCAATCCTGGTGTAGCCCGCGAATACATGTTGCGTTTCCGCTATAAGAACACAACCGGTGAGCAACAGGTAGGCAGGTTGAAGATTGTGGACAGCAAGGGCATCGTCCTGCTGGATAGAGACATGACCTTCCCTGAAACGCCGAACAAGTTTAAGACCATCGGTACTACTACTGATTCTCAGATCAATGCCGGTACCTATCAGATAATCCTCTCCGGTCTTCCGAACGTTTCGTTCGATTATCTAGAAGTGCAATAAAGGGAAATCTGCGCCATTTGCGAAATCTGTGTGACTTAAGAATCTCACGCAGATGACGCAGATGGCGCAGTTTTTTTTCTTGCGTAATAAGTTTTTTGAGAAAAAAGTCTCAAAGTCTCATTATTAGGTGGAAATATTATTGTAAAGTGTTGATATATGATGATTTGTAAAAATGAGACTTCCTAATATCTTTACAAAAAAGTATCATAGAAGTATCATAAAATAGGGAGAAGTATCATGAAATCGAGATACGCAAGTCCGTTAGGCGTTAGGGTTCCGTTAGGCGTATCTCCCTAATGCCTAGCGGACTTGCAAACCAGTATTACGGACTTATACCACAGCAGCTTCTGCCCTGTGTTAGGGCGTGTGGAGCTTACTTGCGAAAGTTCAGTAACATAAGCAATAGTATCATTTTATCCGTAACAACAATATGTAAAAGTAATTTTAATAATCCATAACCATACCTGTCTTTCGATAAAGTTGAATATAAACAGGCGATTCATAACTGTTACCATATACTTTCCAAGATTTTACATCCTTTACCACCTTTAAAGGATATTCATTCTTCTTCATGTATCCAAAATGAAGTTCATCCAATAACATAGAAGCAACTTCTGCCACACACTTAGGTGTAGAAATAATTCCTTCATCGTAAGAATACACAGTACTATCAGACTCATACAATGAATCTGATTTACTTTTAAACCACAATTTTTCATTTATTTTTCCTTTATAACAAAACTCAATATGATCAAAACTAGAACTATCTGCCTTAGTCGTAATACCTACTAGATAACAACAAAACATCCCAGTAATGAAACTTGCTATGAACAAGACTAAAAATTTCTTCATACCTTTTTATTTTTTACTATTTTATTTATTACTATATATACCTAAAATTTGTCCGTCAGCTGCCTGGATATATATTGCAGATGGTTTTTCTAGCACACAAGGATTCCCAGAAACTTTCCAAACTTTATTATTAACTAAAACAACGGTAAAAGGTTTTTGCTGCATTATATATTTTTCTCCAAATTTAGAAATTAATATAGATACACCTATTTTTACCGCATTTTCTGGTTTTTCTATTAATGCGACATCTGTCGGTTTTTTCTGTCTTACAGAATTTGGCACTTCATTATAAGCATAAAAATACCCAGAATCACAATTTTCTATACTATAGTCTTCAAAACCATCATAATTAAAAAGCTGAAAATTCGAAGCCTTAATTTGATGTTGTGGCACAATACCAAGAAGATTTTTTAAAGTTAGAAAACCAAAAGCAAAGCCTATAAAAATTATGGCTATCAATGAAATTCTTTTTATTTTTTCCATGAGTAGTTTTGATTGTTTAATAAAATTTTTATGACGTTATTATAGAGATCAAAGGTTTCTTTTACAGAAACCGGCTTGGTCTCTTTTAATGTTTGAGGCATTTTTTCTCATGGTAGTAATTGTAGAGAAATACCACCTAAAAGAAACTATAAGTCCTAAAAATAAGACGAAAGTTGGAACTGAATTCATATAATAATAATCACTCATTATATGAATATTTGTAGTATCACCAATAAATCTAACAATTACTATCAAAAGCAGAGTAAAAGAGAACTTCTTTAAAATAAAAAGAACCCCTTGAAGATTACTCTTCTTTTTATAAGCTATAACACACATGCTTAGGCTATAAACAAAAGGAATTGTCCAGCAAGCTATAACTGCAAGAATGTAGTACCAACTTTCAGGAGTGGTAATTCTTTTTGAAACATAATAATACCACGTTTCTCCTATCCATGGACAGTCCCATTGCCCTACATGGAATAATCGAAAAAAAATCCACCTATCTATCAAAGATACAAACATAAATGTATAAACACTACAAATGTAAATATAAAGGGTAACCTTCTTATATACATTGTGATGAACCAGGCAAAAAGTATGTTTCATTTTTTTATGTAATAGGACTATAACTACCAAATATAAAAAACAGAATGTAAATGTTGATAATGCTGTTACAAATGTTGCATAACTTACATTTTCGTCTATTCCCACACTACAGTTCACTATTTTTACAATACTAACAATAATCCCCATATAGCATATAATTTTACTAAAAAACAGAAACTTATTTTTAACTTTTCCCGTTTTTAGAATACTGTATAAATAGTAGACAAATACATAAATAGAAAATAAAATCCCTAAATAAAGAAACGCATTTGTCAAAGTAAATTGATAAATTGTTGTTTCCATATTATTTGATAAATTATTAGTATCACTAAAAAGCCAACTGCAAGTTGGGTAGATACTCTCTAGACAATATGCAAACCAATACAGCCCCATTGGAAACAGCAATACAGATATTCCCAAGCACAATAGCATGATTTTTAGATTTTTACCTTTCATTTTATCTAATTAATTACCAACACGCTGTCTTGTGATAACTCCACCTGCTTGAAGAGTCCAATTATGTCCTGTACAAGACGGAAGAGCGTTAATTTTAAAACCAGCCGCATCATAATCTAAAGATATAGGCATAGACTTTTCTAAAGATTTGAGTTCAAAAATAGGGATTGTAATCTTTGGAGTCCCAGTAAACATAGAAACTGGAATATCTCCAAATTTTGCAAGAGAAGCTACTGTTGGTGAAGGAATATCATTAGGTATTTCTTGAGCACTTGCTTTTATCGACAAAAAGCATACATAAATAAATGTAAGAATCCTTATACTCCACATATTAATCAATATTAAATTCTTAATCAAAACTAAATTCATGTGCAAATTTATAAATATTTTCGGATACAACAAAATAAATGGATAGAAAATATTAATTTATTGGCTTTTATGCTTATTTTTATCGATTTCGATATATAAATGACAGAACTTTCGCAAGTGGTTTAAGAACGGGCTGAAGGTCCACAAGAGGGTGTGTCATAAATCAACAGCTCGCAAGTCCGTTAGGCGTTAGAGAGATACGCAAATCCGCAGGAACGCCTAGCGGACTTGCGTATCTCCCTAACACTAGTCAACTGGTTTTATAAATAAGTATAAACCGAGTCAACTCGTCTTATAAAATAAGATAAAAAGTGGTCAACCAAAATCGTTAAACCACACCTAGCGGACTTGCAAACCACAATGCCCAGACTTGCCCAAGCCTTTGGGTATTTGTGCCCAACTATGTAGGGCATTGTTGCCCAAGGCTTTGGGTATGGATACCCATCGTTTTGGTCACTCGTACCCATGTACGTGGTCATGGCTACCCATGTACGTGGGTACGAGTAACCACGTACGTGGACATAATTGATGCATTTCGTTCGATATTTCGCTTGTTTTGTATGCTGTTTCGCTTGTTTTGTATGCTGTTTGCCGGTTTTTTATGATACTTCTCCCTATTTTATGATACTTCGATGAGACTTCTCTGGCTATTTCCAGAAAAGTATCATTCTTATAAACACTTATATATCAGATATATAAACTAATATTAGCCGGAAAAATGAGACTTTGAGACTTTCTTCGAGAAAAAACACTTATATGTGTGCGCGTGAGAGCGACGGTAAATCTAAAAAGTACTCATTCTCAGTTACAAAAAATGGGGTGGGGCGTCTTTATTGTATGGAAAAAAACGATAAACTGGTAAACTGTTTAAAAAATAAATAATATGATGAACAAACGGAAAATCATGATCATGATGGCTGGGATGGTTTTGCCAATCCTTGCACCTCAGGCTTCAGCCGCTGCAGAGCACCATGACTGGGAAGACCAGCATGTGCTTTCCATCAACCGGGAACCGGCACGGGCTGCATTCATGCCTTATCAGGCAAAGAAGGGAGATAGCCAGATGTCGCTCAACGGAGAATGGAAGTTCAGATGGACGAAGACGCCGGAGGATAGAATCGTGGATTTCTATCGTACTGACTATAGCTGCAAGGACTGGAAATCGCTCGCGGTACCAGCCAACTGGGAGGTGAACGGATATGGTACACCTATCTATATATCAGCTGGTTATCCCTTTAAAATCAACCCTCCTTATGTGATGACTACACCTAAGAAGGACTGGACCACCTACGAGGAACGCAATCCAACCGGACAATATAAACGTAGCTTCCAGCTGAAGGCAAACTCGCTGCTGTTCCGGCAGGACCGTCAGACCTTCCTGCGCTTCGAGGGCGTGATGAGCGCCTTCTATGTATGGGTTAACGGCGAGAAGGTGGGATATTCGCAGGGGTCGATGGAGCCGAGCGAATTTAACGTGACTCCTTATCTGAAGGCAGGCAAAAACGAGATAGCCGTAGAGGTTTACAAGTATAGCGACGGCAGTTATCTGGAAGATCAGGACTTCTGGCGCTTCGGCGGCATCCACCGTGATGTTTGGCTCTATTCCACACCGAATGTCCGCATCCGTGATTTCGCCGTCCGCACCCTGCCGCAGCTCTCTTCCGCTACATCCTCTCCCTGTGATTTCACCCTGCAGATCAATCCGCAACTGGCGGTGGCAGCAGGCGAGAAGGGAGAAGGTTACCGGCTGATGGCGTGGCTGGAGGATGCAGAAGGTAAAGGCGTGATGCTGAAACTGCCGGGAGCTGACAGATCGGAGGCTTCTCTGCAGGCTTCTGCCGACGAAATTCTCGACCTGAATCATAAGGCAGCCTTGATGAACGAATGGTATCCGCAGCGAGGTGGAAGAAAATTTGAACGTATGGAAGGTGTGGTGGAGAAACCGCATGCCTGGACTGCTGAGACACCTTATTTATATACCCTGAAACTGGCACTTCTCGACAAGCAGGGAAGTGTGGTGGAACAGGTACAGCAGCGCATCGGATTCAGATGGGTTTCTGTAGAAAACGGACAGTTGATGGTGAACGGAAAACCTATCAAACTGCGTGGCGTGAACCGGCACGAGCATGATCCGAAGCTGGCACGAGTGATGACCGAGGAGATGATGCAGCGCGATATCCGGCTGATGAAGCAGGCGAACGTGAATGCCGTCAGAACCAGTCATTATCCGAATGTTTCCCGCTGGTATGAACTGTGCGATAGTGCTGGCATCTATGTGATGGATGAGGCAGATTGCGAGACCCACGGACTCCGTGGCACGCTCACCTCTACTCCCGACTGGAATGCCGCCTTTCTGGACAGAGCCGTGAGAATGGCAGAAAGAGACAAGAACCATCCTAGCATCATCTTCTGGAGCTTGGGCAACGAGAGCGGTTTCGGTGCCAATCATGCAGCCATGGCAGGCTGGCTTCATACCTTCGACCCAACGAGACTGGTACATTATGAAGGTGCTCAGACGCCTTATCGGCCGGCGAAAGGCTTGAGCGAGAAGGATTTTGATGAGACCGACCCAGCCTGTGTGGATGTCATGAGCCGTTTCTATCCCCGTGTGAAGGCAGAGTATCTGAATCCGGGTGTTCCCGAAGGTTCTGACAAGGAGAGAGCGGAGAATGCCCGATGGGAGCATCTGCTGGATATTGCGATGAGAAAGAACGATAATCGTCCTGTGCTTACCAGCGAATATGCCCATTGTATGGGTAATGCGCTGGGTAATTTCAAGGAATATTGGGAGGAGATATACAGTCATCCCCGTATGGCTGGCGGCTTTATCTGGGACTGGGTAGACCAGGGCATCTATGCTCCGGGAACCAACCATGTGCTCTATGGCGGTGATTTCGGTGACAAGCCTAATCTCAAAGCCTTCTGTCTGAACGGTGTGGTCTTCTCCGACCGCTCGGTATCGGCTAAGTATCAGGAGGTAAAGTATGTTTATGCACCGGTGTGGATAACTCAGAAAGGGGATGAAATCTGGGTGAAGAATCATCATTCCCATCTCTCGCTGGAGGGCTTCAGCTGCAAATATCAGGTGACGAAAAATGGTGCTGTCGGTCAGGAGGGAGAACTGAAAATGCCATCAGTACAGCCGGGCGACAGTGCAAAGTTATGCAGCTTGCGTGACTTCAAAACGTATAAAAATACGGATTCCCGATTGAATCTCTCAGTCATTTCCCAGCAGGGTGTAGAGGTAGGAAGGGAGCAGATAGCCCTCAGCGATGACTTGTATGAAACTGGCAGGAAACTGGCTGCGGATGCCATGAAGCGATACAAGTCTTCCCGCCGTTTGGCAACTCTGTCAACTGCCGAGTTGCTGGCACGCAATTTCTCCGTGATTCCTCAGTTCTTCCGTGCGCCAACCGACAACGACAAGAGTTTCGGCAACTGGATACCGAAGGATTGGAAGAAGACTCATCTCGACAGCACACTTTCCGCTATCCCGCTGAAGGATGGGGAGTATGTATATCATTATGGTGAGGATGGAGCATCAGATAAGGCTGGTTCTTCGGCATCGGCTAAGTCTGGCGGCAATATCCGTCTCCGCTTGGAGGTATCTCCTCAGCAGGACGGCTTTGTCGACGTGAAGGCTACCTATAGTTTTGAGGGCAATCTGCCTGAATTTCCTCGTCTGGGTCTGATGCTGGAGATGCCAAGAGTGGCTTACGACCAGGTGAAATGGTATGGCAGGGGACCTTGGGAGAATTATCCTGACCGCAAGCAGTCTTGCCCGATAGGATGGTATGAGAGCAGCGTGGAGAATCAGTTTACCCACTATCCCCGTCCGCAGGACAACGGCAACCACGAGGACTGTTCGTATATCGAACTGACCAATAAAAATGGCAAGAATGCCCTGCAGGTTGTCGCTGCCGGCGATACACCTTTGAGTTTCTCTGCCTTGCCATACAGCGTGGCAGACCTCTATGCCGCCCGTCATGATTTCGAACTGAAGCAGTCGGGGAATCCTAATCTGCGCTACACCTGTCTCAGTCTCGACTGTGCCGTTCTGGGCCTGGGTAACAGCAGTTGCGGACCTGGTGTGTTGAAGAAATATGCCATCGACAAAACCAAGACTTATACCCTGCATTTCAAGATGAGAATACTGTGAGGCATCAAGTATGGGGATGCCGTTTTGAGGCAAATTAATAACTTTCGCATGTGGTTCAAGGACGAGCGGAAGGCCAAAAGCTCTTAGTCATACGCCCTGAAAGGGCAGAAGCTTCTAGCCCAGGGCATCGCCCTGGGTATAATAGCAATCAGCAAGGCGCCCTGTAAGG
>ERZ1023621.420-NODE-420-length-11642-cov-65.224907_pt1 | contig 11642 bp, 6 predicted proteins | sample MGYA00380330_ERZ1023621 | MGnify/ENA primary metagenome ERZ1023621 (study PRJEB33179, sample SAMN07448975) | human gut metagenome | biome: Human-gut; feature: Human associated habitat; material: Faeces | host: Homo sapiens | place: India: Bhopal | collected...
TTTTGCATAGCAAAAAGATACATTTCACTCAAAACCAACGTATTAATGCCATTTTTCAAGATTCAAATTTCCGAAAAAGGCAACAGATTTCCGCCCGTAACATCTTTGTCGCAGCTTCGTCAATGCCTTTCAACCTCATTGCAACCCCAGTGTAATAATACTGCCGTACCTTTGCAACCGAAATCAAACGATATAGGTTATGAATGCTAAAAGGGGAATTATTGTATTAGGATTGCTCTCGGCGGCTAGCATGCCAACGTGGGCACAACAGATTAAGGGTGTGGTTATCGACCAGAAATCGAAAGAGACACTCATCGGTGCAGTCGTCACTGTGGATGGAACCAACGTGAAGGCTATCACCAACATCGACGGAAACTTCCAGATTGATGGATTGGATAAAGAAAAGACATATACACTATATATTAATTATATAGGATATAAGACTCAAAAAATTGACGGGGTTCAGGCGAAGGACGCAGACCAGGTGATTGCGCTGCAACCTGATGAACAGCAGCTGAAGGAGGTGACCGTTACCGCAGTGGAAAGGCGTAATACGGATGCGGCAATGATACAGGTGACCAAAAACAGTCCCGTCATCGTGAGCAATGTTTCGGCACAGGAAATATCTCGTACTCAGGATACGAATGCGGGGGAGGTGATACGCCGAGTGCCAGGCGTGAGCCTCATCGACGATAAATTCGTGATGGTTCGTGGTTTGTCACAGCGTTATAACAATGTGTGGGTGAACGGAGGAGCAGTGCCTAGTTCTGAGGCTGATTCAAGGGCATTCTCCTTCGACATCATCCCAAGTTCGCAAATAGACAACCTCACCATCGTGAAGTCGCCAACGGCTGAATATCCCGCTGATTACTCAGGCGGTTTCATCATCGTCAACACCAAGGAGATTCCGGCAGAAAACAGTTTCAATATCGCCGTAGGCGGAAACTGGAATACATCTTCTGCCTTTCAGAATTTTTCTTACTCGAACGGTTCCGGAACAGATTTCCTGGGTTTCGACAATGGACTGAGAAACCTGAATGGAGGCATCCATGCTGCCTTGAATCCACAGCTCGATGCCAACGGAAAACCGGTGGGCGATTATGCTACTTCGCTCCTGGGCAACGGATTCAATAATGATTGGCTCATCAAGAACAAAAAGCCTTTGGGCGACTTGAAACTGGCAGCCAGCCTGAACCAGCGCAGGATGCTAGGCGGAAGAATACTCGGCATGCTCGCTGCCTTGAACTATACCAACGAATACCGCACCTACGAGAACATGGAGAACAATCTCTATGGCATCTATGATGCGGCAAACGACAAGCCGAACTATCTTCGTCACTCTGTTGACAACCAGTATAATAATAACGTGAGACTCGGAGTAATGCTCAACTTCACCTTCCTTTCCAAGGACGGCAACCACAAGTATCAGCTCAAGAACATCTTCAACCAGTTGGCTACCAGCCGATATACCTGGCGTGATGGCGTGAGCGCCCAGTCGAACCTGGAGCGAAGCGCAGAGTATTACTACCGCAGTCGAACAACATATAACGGTCAGCTTACCGGCAAGCACACCTTCACTAGCGATGCCCTTGACTGGAGCATCGGGTATGCGTATGCCAACCGTCATTTGCCTGACCGTCGTAGATACCTCATCGACGATGCTCTTGAATCGGGCGTTTATGCCCTGAGCACCGGCAACGACATATCCCGCGAGTGGACTCAACTCGACGAACACATTCTCTCTCTTGGTGTAAATGACAAGCACCACTTCAAGTTTGGCAACTTTGAGCCAGACTTGCAGGTGGGTGCCTATGGGGAGTATCGCAGCCGAGAATACCAGACCCGCAACTTCATCTACAACTGGAATGTTTCAGCTAACAACATGCCATCCGACTTCCGCCACAGCGACATCCCTACCCTGCTCTCCAGCGAGGCAAACATGGATTACGACAAGCTGTATCTTCTGGAGGAAAAACAGATGCGCAACAACTACCGCGGACACAACACCTTAGGCGCAGGATACCTGGCGATGTCTCTCCCCTTTGGCAAACTCGGCATCCACGCCGGTGTCCGCTTCGAGCATAATGATATGGAACTCATCTCCAATTCCCGTGACTACGAGAAGAGTGAATCGAGCCGTCATTACAAGACCGATGATGTTTTTCCATCTCTCAATACAACATATAAGATCAGCGACCAGCACCAGGTGCGACTGTCGTATGGCCGCAGTATTAACCGACCAGAATTCCGTGAAGTATCGTCGTCGGTGTATTACGACTTCGACCTTGCCAGCAATGTGCAGGGAAACACTGAGTTGAAGAACTGTTATGTCGATAACCTCGACCTGCGATATGAGTGGTATCCATCCCGTGGAGAGCTCATTTCGCTGGCAGTCTTCTACAAGCACTTCGATTCTCCTATCGAGTGGACCTACACGGTGGCAGGTGGCACAGACTTGATTTATTCCTACAAGAATGCGAAGAGTGCCAACAACTATGGTGTAGAGCTGGATATCAGAAAGAATCTCGGATTCATAGGATTAAAGGATTTCAGCTGGTCGTTTAATGGTGCCCTCATCAAGAGCAAGGTGCAGTTTGAGAAGGGTTCGAAAGAGGAAAACAGACCGATGCAGGGTCAGTCGCCATACCTTATCAACACCGGTATCTTCTATAAGAATGAGCCATTAAAGTTGGATATCGCCCTGCTCTACAACCGCATAGGCAAGCGAATCATCGGTGTGGGCAGAAGCGAGGGGAGCACAGGCGATGACTCCAATTCCCGAGTGCCTCACAGCTACGAGATGCCCCGCAACACCATCGACTTCTCGCTGGCTAAGAAATTCGGAGACCATCTGGAGCTGAAGCTCAACGTAAGGGATCTTCTTGCAGAAAAGATATATTACAAGCAGTTTGCCGATGTAACGTATAGCGACGGAAGCAAGAAGGAAGTAGAAGAAATAGCAAGAAGCTACAAGCCGGGCAGAAACATCGGTTTGCAGGCAATCTATAAATTTTAGAGACTATCCGTAGAATTTCAAGAAAGATAATATTAGATGTTTGTTTAATAAAACAGGAAACAATGATGAACAAGATGTATTTTTTAGGATGCATGGGCATCCTCGCAGCATCTGCCATGTTGAGCAGCTGCAGCAGTGACAATGACGATCCAACTCCTTCTCCAAATCCTGGATCAGAAGTAGTTTACAAGTGGACAACCAATGGCGGCTTGAAGGCTTGCGACCACATCCTCTTCGGAACAGATGACAAGGAAAACGCCAACGGAACACAGATTGGCAACGGCGACCAGGAATTCGTCTTCACAGGCAAGCAGACTTTGAAGAAAGGCACTTATCTCCTCAAGGGATGGGTATATATTGCAGATGGTGCTGAGCTTTCCATCGAACCGGGAACGATCATCAAGGGCGACAAGCAGACCAAGGCGGCACTCATCACAGAGCGTGGCGGCAAGCTCATCGCCAAGGGTACAGCCACAGAGCCTATCGTCTTTACATCTGAAGAGGCTGCCGGCAGCAGAAAGCCTGGCGACTGGGGTGGCATCATTCTCTGCGGCAAGGCTAAGAACAACCAGACTGAGCAACAGATAGAGGGTGGTCCTCGTACCAAGCATGGTGGCGCAGATGATGCAGACAACTCTGGAGCCTTGAGTTATGTACGCATCGAGTTTGCCGGTTATCCATTCCAGAAGGATAAGGAGATTAATGGTTTAACCTTAGGTTCTGTAGGTTCAGGCACAGAGATTGACCACGTTCAGGTATCTTATTCCAATGATGATTCCTTCGAGTGGTTTGGCGGTACCGTTAACTGCAAGTATCTCGTAGCCTACAAGGGCTGGGATGATGACTTCGATACCGACAACGGTTTCTCAGGAAAGGTGCAGTATGGTCTTTCACTGCGTGACAGCAAGATAGCCGATACCTCTCAGAGCAACGGTTTCGAGAGCGACAACTGTGCCGATGGTGCTACCGTGGATCCTCGTACCAAGGCAACCTTCTCTAACATCACCTTCGTAGGTCCTAAGGTATTGGATAATAAGTTCCAGAACACCACAGATTATATCAATGCCGGTGCATACAATCCAAACAATGGTTCAGCCCTTGGCAAGTTCCAGTCAGCCATGCAGATTCGCCGTTCTTCTAACCTCAACTGCATCAACTCAGTGGCCTTAGGCTGGCCTATCGGTTTGATTATTGATGGTGAGAAGGGTGAAACTGTAAAGGATGCCAAGGATGGCAAGTTCAAGCTTCAGAATGTATATTTCGCTGGTATGGATGCCGTTGGCACTGATGCCAACAAGCAGTATGAGGATTACCTCTACGATGCAGCGAACAAGAAGGATATCGACAAGAATCAGAAGTCATACAGCAACACCTTCTTCTTTGCAGAGCAGAGCAACAAGTATTTTGATTCATGGACCTCATTGGTTGGTGTAGATGGCTATACTCCTATTGCAGGAAGCCCATTGCTCGATGCCGCAAGTTTCGCCGGCTGGACAGGTTTCGACACCGTAACCTACATCGGAGCCTTCGATGGCAGCACCAACTGGATGAGCGGCTGGACCAACTTTGATCCTCAGAATGCGAAGTACTAGAAATCGCTAATTTCTATTTTGACTATAAGGTTTTCTTTTATTGGGGCATGACGCAGTGATTTGCGCCATGCTTTTTGTTGGGTTATGGAGGGCATTGATTAGAAAACATTTCTATTTTTGATGTTAACAGAAAGTCTTGATTGCAATCAACAGCCACTTTTAGAGTTGTTGAGGCTGCTGATCGTAATCAACAGATACTTTTAACCTCATTGAAGCCATAGACTGCAATTAATACCTACATTCATGTGTCGTTGGGACCTTTGATTGCAGTCAAAGGCTACTTTCAATTGCCGTTGGATGTTTTGATTCCTGATTCCATGCCCGCAAAATGTAAAAATGCCAGCTGATTCCTGTTTATAACAACTTTTTGTTTCAAAACATCCCCAAAACTAGCATCAAAATCTTTTTTTATAGGAAAAAACTATCTTTTTCTCACAATATGATAAAATTTTCGTAATAAGGTGGCGGTTTTCTCGATAATTTTTATATTTTAGCCATTCAATCGGAGGAATCCGACAACGCACATAACGAATTGTCAAATTAAAATCTTTAACATCATGAAAGAGATTTCAGACATCAACATCCAGCGCATGAATAACGGTGCGCATTTCACGTTTGTAAGTAACATTCTTGCACGTGCCGAAGCAGACGCTGCCGTCAAGGAAAAGGTTTCGGAACTAGTCAGTAATTTCAAGGCTGCAGTTACAGCAGAAGACGAAGCCTTGAAAATTTCACAGAAAAGTCTCTTGACTGATGATATAGCCAAGGCTGACAACGACCGTGATGCTCTATACGCTGGCTACAAGAAAGCCGTTGAAGGCTTCCTCGCCATGCCGGTTACCGACATGGCTCAGGCTGCAAAGGTCCTATCACAGCACATCAAGGACTACAAGATCAACACCGCCGGACAACTCGACAAGGAGACAGGTCTTCTGGTCAACTTCATCACAGACCTCGAAGGCAAGTTCTCGACACAAGTCACCACGCTAGGCTTGACGGCATTCGTAACCAACCTGAAGGAAGCCAACGAGCGAGTAAGAACTCTCACCCTGCAGCGCACCAACGAGAAGATGGGCATAACCGTAGGAGCATTGAAGACCGCCCGCACAGCCAGCGACTATGCATATCGCGCATTGGTGAAGATGGTGAATGCCCTCGTCCTGGTCTTTGGCGAGAAGGACTACACCTCATTCATCGACTACGTAAATACGGAAATCACTCACTACAAGCGTGAGGTGCTCAACCAGAAGTCTACCTCCCCTTCTACTCCGGGCGGCTCAACAGACGACAGCAACAAGCCAGGTGGCGGATCAGACTCGTCATCAACCGGCTGAGGCTCAACGACAGGCGGAGGCTCATCTTCTTCTGAAGGAGACGGCGGCGACGTTGGGTTGTAATTTTATAATTCAATGCTGCTCTCTTTTTGCGGGGAGCAGCATTGAATGAATCACATCTATCTGATAAAAATAGAATTCTATATTCTAAGTACACATTATAAAGACATTCATCTATGGTTACATTTATTGATTTAAATACAACAAATAAAGATCGGGAAACAGTAAATGCTGTAAAAAAGGCATTTGACTATGTTTTTCGATATACCAATAAAGTAAATGTACATGTTATTTTTAACTTTAAGTCACCAATAAACATTGTTGGCAATTACAAATATGTCATCTTCATTGATATCCCTAATGAAAAGGGCAACTTTTTTAGGACACAAGATACCCATACTTATCTTCACAACTTAGCCATAGCAGTACGCAGTTATGAAGACAACTCCATCTTGGATTTTGATGAAGAATACATTTATAATTCCAACGGATTCTGGGATTACAGAAAAGCTATTGCCGAAGAAAAGAAGGCATTGAGAGACTTCGTCTATAATAACAGTGTTAAAAATGGAGAGAATCAGAGTGAAACGAGTTTTTTTAAAGACGTAAAACACTTTGATATAGCAATTTTTCATGCCATAAAATCTTCCTCTTGTAGTAAAAAAGGGAGCATCGGGAACTTGATATTCAATATTTCTGTATCGGTTTACAATATTGTATGTCAAGCTATAAAAGAAACATGGGGCAATGATATGAAAGATACAAATTGCCTCGTTACAAAATCAAAAGTGACCACTTGGGAAAACTTTATCTGCGATCTTATAAATATTAGCAATGATAAGACGAACCAAGGGATTTTGACCAAAAAGAAAATAGAAGAAATTTCCAAAGCAAAAACTAGTATCGGAGTCAATACTGCGATAAACACAGCAGGAAATAAATTATGTATTGTCACAGGAAAAGCAGGAACAGGTAAATCCTTAGTTTTAATGAAATTAATGTACAATAAAGTTCAAAAGGATGAAGCAAGAAGAAACCATCGTTGTAGATTTCTTACCTATAATAATATGCTTGTGATGGACATTAAGCAAACCATCAAAGGCATGGGAGATTTCACGCCTTGCAATGCATCAATTTCTACTTTACACAAGTTTTTTCAAGACATATACAGACATTCGCCCGTCCGTGTTCTTCATATGGATGCAGCACAAATTCATCGACTTTTCTCAAAATGTCATTTGAGAGTAAGCATTATGGTCGTATTAATGGAATATTTCCATAAGTCCATTAATACGGATAAAAATATTGATGCCATGTTCATCTTCAACCATTTTGTTAAGAATGGACAAATTCGCATTGAAGACCAAAAAGAATGCGAGGAATTTTGCCGTTATCTCAACAGACTCAGCAAAACGGTTGAGTTTGATAATTTGGAAGAAAATGCCAAGGCCTACGAAGCCAACAAGAGAGAATTGTTTGACAAATTCTATGCAAATAATGAGTTTCTCTATGGATACAATCAAATTTTGGAAGAGCTGTACTTTATGTTCCACAATAAAGATGAATTTATTGAGAAATATGGAATGCGCACTGTATATTCAGAGTATGAAATACGAAATACGAAAGAGTTCAAAAATAAATACGAAAAAATATACGACACCTTTTTGAACTTCGCAAGAACTAAGTTCATTGAAGAGAATAATCTTATAAGTGACGATGACATCGGCAATTTCTTTGAAGAAGAATCTCGCGCTATTCAAGATATTGTGGAAGCAAAAATTGCCGAAGGAAAAGAAACTGCTGGAACAGTATTTCAAGAGCAAATAAAGAAGATTTTAAGAAAAGTAAATTGGTCGGACTTGATACTGGTAGATGAGGCACAAGATTGTACCCCATACGAAAAAGCCTTGCTCTTAGAAATGCATGGCTCTGATAATTTTGTGGTAGCTACAGGTGGAAAAGATCAATTGATAAGAACTTCCCATGAAACAAATTGGACAGTACAATTTGGTAAGCAACTTGATTTCCAAAAAATACCTTTGACTTATGTGCATAGGCAAAAAGCAAATATAGTTAGTTTCATAAACGAATTTGCAAAAGAATTTAATCTTAGCACATCATTAAAGGCTTCGGATTCTATAAAGAATCAAGGTCATGTTATAATTGATGTCCGTGATGTTCCTAAAGGAGAAATACCTGCAGATATAATAGAAACGCTTTATCTACGAGGCAAAGACTATGGATGTAGTAACTATGAAAATATGATGTTTCTTTTTCCTGGAGGTGATTTTATGAAATACAATCAGAAAACAGATAGTAAGGATGTCTTTATTGATAAAAATGATACTATCCTATTTAAGGAACCGAGTTCTATACGTTCTTTAGAGACACAACTTCCAGGCTACCTAACAATCATTGATTGTACTGTCAAAGAAAAACAAGGATTACTAAATAAGGTGGGATTCAACAATACAAGATGCCTATTGTATGAATCTTGTCGTGGTTTGGAAGCTTGGAATGCTATGTGTATTGACTTGGATAAATTCTATCAGGATAAATACGTTAGCAATTTCGCAGAAGAATACGCTTCGGAAGCTATGGGATTGTTTAAAGATGAAGAAAGTAGAAACAAGTATAAAGCACAGTATGCTGCTTTATGGATTTTTATGGCTATAACGAGAGCTATGGATACTTTATATATAAAGTTGCAAAATCCTTTTTCTGCTTTTTCAAAACGAATACTCAAAATTGCAAAGCATCTCCCTAACATAGAAGTATTAGAGGGTGAGTATTCTGTACAAAATAAAGAAATTGAAACAAAAGTAAACATAGACAACCTACCATACTAAAAGGCTCCAAGACATCTTTTGTGAGCAATTCCTCACGGACTGTGGCATCATCTCGTCTCACAAGGAGCACTGTTTCTGATAAAGATTCTCAAAATCCACAAACAAGCAGCATTTCGGCTCAGGAGAGGTTATACATCCACGGATATTCTCCCCGAGCCAGGAATATCTATATAGACATTGATTATATTCAGTAACAAGACTATAGTTAGCTAGCCTCTTTGTACAAGAGGCTAACTAACCCTATCATTCCTCTTCAATTATCCAATCCTCTATATTGCCCTGGGTAGAATCAAAGTTGATACCTACTTTCACTATAGGTTTCCCGCAAAGCGCAAAGCGCTGGGCATAGTTCTTGAGGTTGATTTGCTGCAAAGCCGTCTGGGCATCCCTGTTCAGCTTCAGCTCTATGATATAGAGACGGATGTCGGTCAACAGCACAATATCTACCCTTCCATTTGGAGTGTGCACTTCTACATCTACCACATAGCCAGTCAAAAGCGAGAAGATGATAAACAGCATCTGCTGGTAATGACCTTCATGGTTGGTGACATTGCAATATGGAACAGTTCCCAGAAAGGTCTGGAGCAGCTGTAATGCTCCGTCCATATCATCCTGACGGATAAGCACAGACATCTGAGCAATGGTGACATCTCCATTCTGGGCAAACATTCCTTCCAGATAGTTAGGAAGAAGACTCTCGAACAATCCTACTTTGATTTCCTTGTTCGGCAAATCAAGAGTATAGAGCTTGCTGGTCTTGTCATAATCTTTGATGGTAAGATAGCCACTTTGGTATAGCAAAGGGGTTATGGCCGTCATGTTCTCTGTCGGGGCATCAAAGGCTGATGATTTGGCATACATCTTTCCAAGAGTTGCCGGCAAGACATGAAACTTCCGCATCATGTTAATCAAGTAGGTTGGAGTGCCGGAAGCGAACCAGTATGAACCGAAATCCTGATTAGCAAAGCAGTTGAACAGACTGAACGGATTGAATATATCTGACGATTGGGCAGAGAAATGATAACCATCGTAGTTCATTTTCAGTTCTTCGACGGCAGTTTCTCTTGTGGAGCCTAGCGATTTTGCCAATTCATCAATGTCGTCCGACATCTGGGTGAGCAGCTCCTCCTTGGTGATTCCACATATTCCCGAATATTCCCTGTTCATCGAAATATTGGTGATATTATTCAGTTCGCTGAAGATGCTGAGTTGCGAAAACTTGGTGATACCGGTGAGGAAGACAAAGCGGAGATATGGGTCGCAATCCTTCAATGGACTATAGAAATTACGCATGATATTGCGAAGATCCTTGAGATTGTCATCCTCGTGTGCTACATCAAGAAGAGGAGCATCGTATTCATCAATGAGCACGACCACCTTCTTTCCCGTTCGTCTGTACACATTCATAATCAGGCTTGCCAATCTCACATTCGGATCAACAGCATCATTTTCTATACCAAACTTCTTTTCATTCAAGCCGATGATATAGAGCAGGTATCTTTCCAGTTGCTCCTTCTCCATGTGTTTGCCCATAGCCATACTGAAATGGAGCACAGGATATTCTGTCCAATCCTGCTCCAGCTTTTCAATGGCAAGTCCCTTAAAGAGTTCTTTTTTTCCTTCGAAATAACTCTGTAAAGTAGATACAAGCAAAGACTTTCCGAAACGGCGTGGTCGTCCCAAAAATATATAGTTGCTGTCAGAATGTGCCATGCGGTAAACATATTCTGTCTTGTCGATATAGAGCCGGTCTTCCGTGCGAATCTTATCGAAGGTTTGTATTCCTATAGGATATCTTTTTTTTGCCATAATTCTACGCTTGATGATATTACAACTGCTTATCTTGCATAAAGCCACTGCAAAGATACGAAGTTTTTTTGGAAACTCTATTAAAAAAGAAGAAATATTGGGTTATCATTTTCAATAATAACTCTCGGGAAGATATTTATCTCATTTTTTCCAAAACAAAAAAGAACTTGAAGAAGATATTTCATATTTTGCCTACATGTTTCAAGAAGATGCATATCTATCTTCAAACGTTGATGTCCTGAAACAGGACATCAAACTTCATTTATCTTAATCCATGAACTTAATCATGTCCTGGCGTCTTGGCTTTGCCTCCGGCGATTCGTCAGGATAACCCAGGGCGATGCAGTAGAGCAGCTTGTAATTCTTGGAGAATGCCATGCGGTCGAGATAAGGCTTGGCTGATGGCGAATCCAATATCCAGCGGGCTGAACTGCCCAGGCAGCAGGAACCGATGCCCCTTGACCATGCTGCAAGAATGATGTTCTCGCCAAGCAAACCGCAATCAATCTGCGCCATATCATAAGTAGTATCGTAGGCGATGCAAACCACGCATGGAGCATTCACGAAGATGTTCTTGAAGCCCTTGCGCTCGGCTATCTTAGGATTATCCTTTACCACGGCTTGGGTGATTGAATCGATGAGGGCAGGAGAATCTATCACTCTGATTTCATACGACTGCAGGTTCTGCCCGTTTGGCGCATGAATGCCGCATTTCAGAATCTCGTTTAGGGTATCGCGGCTGATGACGGAATCCTTGTAAGCACGGATGCTTCTGCGACTCATCATCAAATCGGTTACCACACTTGCAGAGTCAACGCTGGTCATTGCCTCCGGCTGTCTGTTCTCATTGCAGGCAGTCAACATCAGTGCTGCTGCTAATCCTAAAAAAAACTTCTTCATATGATTCATGATTAAACTTATATTCCTATTAGTATATACCCATGTAGCGCTATTAGTATTTATCCACATAGCGTTATTAGTATATATCGTGCAAAGATAGCAACAAATACTGGTATTCAAGAAGATACGTTATGATTTTTAA
>ERZ1023621.425-NODE-425-length-11545-cov-7.527328_pt1 | contig 11545 bp, 14 predicted proteins | sample MGYA00380330_ERZ1023621 | MGnify/ENA primary metagenome ERZ1023621 (study PRJEB33179, sample SAMN07448975) | human gut metagenome | biome: Human-gut; feature: Human associated habitat; material: Faeces | host: Homo sapiens | place: India: Bhopal | collected...
GCTTACAGCGTATAGCTGCTTAGCACATTATTGAATTATTAACGAACTATTGTATTATGAAAATAGCAATGATTACAGACCATCTTTTGAGCGGTGGTAAGGAGCGTAGAATGGTGGAATTGATGAAAGTGTTGTCAAAGAACAAAATGTATCAATTTCATGTCATTATATTAGAAGGTACCGATGAGTCTTCTATTGCCTATAAGGATATACTGGAGTGTCCAGTGAAGATTTCTTATTTGGGTATGTATAATCGCCTCCAACTTGTCTGGCAATTATATTCTCTATCTAAGAGAGAACGATTCGATATCATTCATTTGTGGGCAGCGTTAGTGTATGGATATATATTGGCTCCTACCCATTATTTGTTACAAATACCAATTATAAGTTCTTCTATCACAAGTGCAAGAAAACAAGGTGGTAAGAAATTTTGGTTGAATAAATTTACATATCATTTTTATGACAAAGTGTTGTCCAATTGTCAACAGGCATTTATCATAAACCAAGTGCCAAAAGATAAAGCAATTTGTATTTATAATGGCTTCAATCCTGAACGATTAAAAATAAAAACTCCTATTGAAACAATACGAGAAAGATATAAAATAAATACATCTCTTATTGTATCTATGGCTGGCGAATACTCTAAACGCAAAGATTATCCTTTGTTTGTGAATGCAGCTAATATGGTGCTATCAATAAATCCTGATGTTACATTTTTAGCGATGGGAAGTGGAGATGCAACTCCTTATGAAGCCTTGATTGATAAAAAATTCACAGATAGAATTAAGTTTGTTGGCAGAGTTACGGATGTGGAATCGGTTTATAATGCAAGTGATGTGGTTGTTTTGGCAACTATGGTTGAGGGCGTTAGCAATGCTATCATGGAAGGAATGTCGCTGGGGAAACCGATTGTTTCAACTAAGGGACCTTTTGTGGGAACTGCCGAAATTGTAGAGGATGGCAAAAGTGGGTTCTTGGTAAAATATCATGATTCTGAGTCTTTTGCTAAAAGAATTCTACAATTACTTGATGATCCTAATTTACGTTTGTTAATGGGAAATAGAGGACGTAGGATTGTGGAGGAAAAATTTGGTATCCAGCAAATGATGGATGGTTTTGCTAGAGTTTACGATGATATTGTGGATTGAGTATTCAACCGTTTTTTTATTATTAAACTTTTTCAATTTATAAACAAGCAAGTTGATATTTATTCACTTGCAAAACTTCTGTTAGAAATTATGAACAGGTATATTAATGCTTTGTTTACTAAGCATAAAAAGAAACATCTGCCATCGTTTCTTCAAGGAACATGGTTTGATGAGTGGATGAGTTATGGTTACATTACATTTATCACTTCTTTTATACTTCAAGGTATGCTTTATGCCAATTGGAGAGACAATGTGATAAAGATAGGTCTTGATGTGGTGATAACATTACTCTTGAGTTTGGTAATGCCTTGGTGGGTAGGTTTAATCATAGCCCATATCATCAATTATTGTATTAATGGTCAGGCTATCTGCGTGTTCTATCACATCCGAGCAGGTAACTTGACAGCTCAACAATTTTATGATGGAACTGTGGAGATGAAGAAACGTCTTGATGGATGCAAGTACATGGATGCTGCCATTTCATACGGTTCTCTTTCTACAGGCAAGTGGCATCCATCTTCGGATATAGACATTCGTTTCATTCCTAAGAAGGGAGAATGGAACTATTGGATGGCTATGTTGTGGTCGGTAGGAGAACGTACAAGAGCATTTTTTAAGGGCTATCCATTGGATATGTATGTGTTTACCATGAAGCATAGCTATGATGTGATGAGTAAGAAAGAAGTGCCAATCATTTTCAAGGATGTCCATGATGCGCATAAGAAATACTACCGGGAAACGATGAGTTTCGATGATTTCTGCCAAATGTTTAATAAAATGCATTTGAAAAAATGAAAGTAGGACTTCATACAGTTGATTTATTTCCCGGGCGGGAACGGCTGATGCCATTCCGTACAGTGCTGGAAGTGGCTATGGTGATGAAAGCGCATGGATGGGAGGCAGATGTACTCAACTCCAGTGTTGCAGAAAGTGAAGCCCGAGATTTTGAGTGGCAGGGTGTCAAGGTTTTGCAGTGTCCTCGTGATTTCAAAGTACTTAGCGAATGGGTGAATACTCAGGGATATGACGTCTTCTTCTTTGCTGCAACTATTCGTGAAGGTTTGAAAAATCTGTCGGGCCTTCAGATGATGCATTGTAAGAAAATCGCTTACATACCTTCGGGCATTACGCCTAAATGGAATGCCATGTGGATGATGTGCAAATATGGTATGTATGCCAAAGCATGGATACTGGAAGCATTTACACCAAAAGGTTTGTTGGGCAAGAAATTGAGGAAAGTTGGTTTTTCTGATTTGATAGGTTTGACAGACTATACAGTAAAACAAGCAGGTGGTTCCTTGAATTCATATACAATATATCCAGGCAAAGATAATTTTGAGGATATCAAGTCGGATGATGCTATGGTTGTGAAAAATGGATTGAAAGGAAAGAAATTCTATTTGTTTACGGGTGGTCCTGCTGCTTCGAGGGGTGGTCGTGAAATGCTCCAAGCTTTTGATGAACTTGCAGACAAAGTTTCTGATGCTCTTCTCGTGTTTCTTGTGCGACAAGATGTCGGTGGTGAGTATGCGACTTTGTTTCAAACATTGGACAAGATGAAGCACAAAGATAAAGTGCTGATTCTAAAGGATAAGTTGACAAGGGCGCAGTTGAAAGCTTATTTTGAAGAAGCTTACGCTGTAGTATTGCCGTTTCTGTGTATTCCTGCTGAGGTGCCTCTTACGTATTATGAGGTGTTATCATGTGGAACGCCTGTGGTATCTTTTAATAATGGAGGAACGACTTATTATCTGAAAGACGGATTGAAACTGGCAGGTCGTGTCAGTATCTCCCATTTGTCATTGTCATTGTTGGATTTATGGTATAAAAAACAAGAACATGATGCCCTGGGAGTTAAAGCCATGGACATAATGAGCCAACATCCAACATGGGAGGAAGTTGGAATTCAATGGATGAATATTGTAACACATAAAAAATAGAGTATATGACAAAATATGTAATAATCAGTGGTGTTGATGGTAGTGGAAAGACTACTGTCATCAACAACTTAAAAGCGAAGTTGGAACAAGAGGGCAAGAGTGTGGATTATATCTGGATGAGGTATAGTCACTATACAGTAAAAGCAATGAATGCCTTGGCTCGTGTACTGGGACTATCGGTAAAAGTGCATAATGAAATGGGTGATATTTGGGAACATCGTCTCTACAAGATGCCTTGGTTCTGTAAATTGTATGTATGGTGTTCATATTTGGACAACAAGATTGCTAAAAGTAAAGTGATGAAATTAAAATCAGATTATGTGATTTGTGACCGTTGGATTAACGACATCTTGATTGATTTGGGAGCAGAATGCAGATTCGACAATATTTTGGATAGCAAGTGGTACCAGAGATTTCATTCTATATTGCCTGATGGCTCTTGTCAATTTGTGGTAATCCGTGATCGCCAAGCTGTTCTTGATTGCCGTGTAGAGAATCATGCTAATCCCGATTTTCCCTATCGCTTTGCCTTGTATCAGAAACTGGCTAAAAAGATGGATGTGAATGTTGTGGATAATTCAGGAACTATTGAGGAGAGTGTGGAACAGGTAATGAGGGTGATAAAATAGAAAAGGTAATGAAGAAGTTAACTTACATTTCCATCACAAATGCAATTGCTATTATTGCCGTAATGATTGGACATTTGGATGTAACAGGCATAAACGGAAATCCAAATACTCCTATAGCTAATATGATAGAATGCTTTGGCTCATTTCAGATGCATTGTTTATGTGCGTTTCTGGTTTTCTATTTACAATGACATCTGGATATAAGAGGACTTATAAAGATTTGATAGGCAACAAAGTGAAAAGGTTACTGATTCCATTTTTGTTCCTAAGTTTGTTTACATTTGCTTTTAAGTTATGTCTTCCTTCTAGTATGTTAGAACATGGAGTAGGTTTAAATGTAATATACATTTTAAAAGCCTTTTTTGTGCCATTTAGAGGGCCTGTTCCTCATCTTTGGTTTGTCATCTCTCTCTTTACGATTTTCTTGCTAACCCCTATTTTGAAGAAAACTGTGCAAAGAAAGATAAGCATGGCAGGAACTTTCATCATATTGGCACTACTTACATTTACCCCCCCTATTTAAAAATATTAGACTTTGAATATTTTGCAATAGACAAGACGTTCTCTATGCTACTTTGGTTTTATTTGGGTATGGTGATGCAACTGGAAAATCTATCTAACAAATTGAAATCATGGAAAGCTGTTGTGGTTTGGGGCATAATTTACACATTGCTTCTTTACTTTATATCAGTTCCTGTCATTGGTAATTTGGTTTGTGCTTTGACCGGAATCTTGTTCATATTCTCTTTGTCGCATAAGCTTGCTGATTTCTTACCAACACTTTTTGGTAGCTGGAGAAATTATACTTACCAAATTTATTTGATGCACATGTATCCAATCATGGTTTTCAAATATCTCTATAAGACTCATCTTTTTTCAAATGATGATATTTGGTTTACATGTATATGGGTTTGCAGTTTGATTTGTTCAATTGCTTTGCCAACTTTGGTTGCAAAAATAGCAGAAAGAATGCCACATAAGATTAAAATGTTGATAGGATTATGAAACATATTATAATAAACCGCTCATTATCTAAAAAAGTCTTGATGGTGAGTGTGATATTTCGAACAACAAAGCCTTGCGGTGGAGGCGTATCTACCGTGTTGGAATGTTATGACAAGTACTTTGATAGTTTGCGCCATATTCCAACTTGGAAATATACAAATCCATTGAACAAAGCCTGGTATTTTTTTTACCATTGGTTGGAATTTGTGTTGTTGCTGTTGTTTGATTACAGACTTAAGATAGTACATATTCATACGGCTGCAGGGGCTTCGTTTCGACGAAAGATGATAATGGCAAGAACTGCACGCCTGTTTGGAAAAAAAGTGATACTTCACATGCATGCTGCTGATTTCGTGGAGTATTATGAGACATCAGCCAATAAAGAAAGGATTGTGGAGGGTATTAAGGCCTGTGATAGACTTATCGTTCTTTCTCCACAATGGCGTGACTTCTTTGTGAAAATAGGAATAGATGGCAACAAAATTATCATATTGAATAATATTGTAACACCTCCTACTGAAAAGATTTTGGCTGAACGAAAGAAACTAAGTAAAGATAGAAAACCTATTGCTCGTTTTCTATTCTTAGGATGGTTGGGTAAACGAAAAGGAATATGGGATTTATTGGATGTATTAGTTGCTCATCATGATGAGTTGAAGGGACATTTTTTACTTCGTTTTGGTGGTAATGAATTTGAAGATGAAGTAAAGAAACTTATAGTGGAAAATCACTTGGAAGACGTTGCTCAATTTGAAGGATGGGTAAATGGCAATAAAAAAGATCAACTCTTGGAATGGGCCAATTGTTTTATTCTTCCATCTTATAATGAAGGTCTTCCGATTTCGATTTTGGAAGCAATGAGTTATGGTATGCCGGTTGTCTCTACTCCTGTTGGGGGAATTACAGAAGTTGTAAAAGATGGTATCAATGGAGTTATTGTAGAACCTGGTAATAAGGAACAAATTTGGGAAGCCATCAAATACTATGTGGATAATCCTCAAAAGATAGAAAAAGAGGGAGAGGAGAGCTTGAAAATTGTCAAGTCGTTTACTCCTGATTATGTATTGACCAAATTGAAGAATATTTACGAAGAATTATTATGAAGATATTGATTTGTGGGCATCGCTCTTATGCTGCAAGAAATTTCAAAGAAAAATTGGAGAATGCGGGGCATGAGGTGTGGTGCTTTTCTAGGGGAAATGTCATGGTAGATAACCATGTTATCACTGGTCCGGTAATGGAAATGGACAAGAATCCTTACTTGAAAGGTATATCGGTAGAAGTGGTAATTAATTTTATACTTCTTGATGGGCAATCTGTCGATGATAATCTGAAATATATAGATGCTTTATGCAAGTGGTGCAAGCAAACTGGTGTAAAACGTCTTGTTCATATGAGTAGTATTTCTGTATTGTCTAATTCAGCTTGTCAAGTCGATGAGGATACACCTATTGATTCACATCCAGAGCTGAAAGGAAAGTATGGAGCATTGAAAGTTGCTGTGGATAATAAACTGTTGCATTGGGGAAAACTATCTGGTATTCAGGTTGTATTGGCTCGACCTGGTTTTATCACAGCTCAAGACAAGAAAAATGCACTTGCAGGCATTGCTAAGATGTTGCCGGGAGGTTTGGCCATCCTCATGGGAAACAGAAAAAGTACTCTTCCTGTTATTGATCGTGATGAATTACAGAGAGGCTTGCAAAACGCCATCGAGGCTGAAAATCCGTTGAAGGTTTATCTTATGGTGGAGGCTGGTGACCATACAAAAATAGAGTATTTGCGTACCTTAGCCCCTAAGGTGAAAGTGATTGCGTTGCCGAAAGGAATAGTGATATTTGTTGCACATTTACTAAAAGTTATAGGGGTATTTGATGATAGAAAAGTGCAGATGGTTGCTGGCTTATTTAAAGTACAGCATTTTAATGCAGAAAGAACATTTTGTAAAATAAACAATTGATGATATGAAGAAAATAGCAATAATGGGTTCTGGAGCTTATGGTAGTTATACTGCAAGTTTGATTAATGAGCTACATCCGGATTGGGAGATACATATCTTTGAGGTTGGTGATGAAGAAATCAAAGACCAAGATACGATGGGGCTTTGCTCTGAAATAATTGGCAGCCCATATGAAGCTTTAACAAAAGGGCGTTATTTTGGGTATGGAGGTGCTACTGCGAAGTGGGGCGGTCAGATACTTACTTTCTCTGATAATGACTTTAAGCATCCAAATAGATACCAGAAGGAAATTGTTGAGTTGAACAAGAAGTACAAACAAAACATATTCAAGAAAGTAGGCATAGAAAATAATTATCCAGAGAAACAATTAGAGGATGGTATGTTTACAAAAACTGGTGTTTGGTTAGATTACTTCTCACGTAATCTTTTTAAGAAGTTTAAAGTTGCTTCCTATCGTAACGTTACATTGCACCCACATTTTAGAGTTTGTAAGATCTTGGTTGAAAACAAGCATGTTGTAGGTTTTGAGGCTATGCATGATGGTAAGCAGGTCGTGATAAAAGATTATGATCATTATTTTTTGGCAACAGGTGCTTTTGAAACCTCTCGCATATTGATGATGAGCGGAATACAAGATAAAAGTTGCGTAGCTTTCAGTGACCACATCGTCAAGAAAGTATATCGCATCAAAAATGGAACCAAAATCGGCCCTGTTGATTTCCGCTTCTTTATCAAAAAGTTCTCTTTCATTACGACTCGTATCATTGGTGAAAAAGACAATACCTCTTTCTTCTTGTATCCTGTGTTTAATGCGGAATTTCCGTTCTTTAAGAATTTAAAAAAGTTCTTGTTTGGTAAGAAAAGCTTTGCAATCGTTGGAGCTATATTAAAGGATATTCCTTCTTGTATGGCATTTGCTTGGCAGTTCTTTGTTATGCACAAACTTTATGTTTATAAAAACGAGTGGTATCTTTGCTTACATTTAGAAAATCAAAAGGGCAATGGAAAAATGATGTTGTCTAACATGTTGGATGAATTTGGACAGCCAGGATTGAGTATAGATTTTCATATAAACAAGGAGACAGAGGAGCGTTTTAACTTGTTGAGCAATGAGTTTGAAAAGCATTTGCAAGAATGGGGTGTAGATTACGAACGTCTGCATGAAAAGGTGCATACAGAAAAGTTTGAAGATGAATATCATCCATTTGGTATTTATTCAGATTTTGAATCAGTAGATGATTACTATCATCAATTTGATAATATGATAGTAATCCATAGTGGTGTTCTCCCACGAGCAGGAGGCATAAATTCTACAGCAGCCGCTTTTCCTCTTTTGGAAGAGTATGTTAGAAATCGAATGAATTAATTTAATCAGAAGATGAAGAAACCTAAGATATGTATGGCATGTTGCCCTGGTGGACATTTTGCCGAACTTCGTCTTGCCACGAAAGACATAGACGAAAGCAAGTTTGATATTTATTGGTTGATGTTTAAGTCTGAGCATCTCAAATCTTTTTTGGCTTCACGTCGCCATCATTTTGTGGTTAATGTGATACCTGATAAGAAATGGACTTGGGTTGTTAATGCTTTGCAATCGTTATGGTATTTGGTTAAAGAACGTCCAGACTGTATCATCTCTACAGGTTCTGGTATGGCTTATCCTACGATTTTCTTTGGTAAGTTATTTTTGAAGTGTAAAGTTATATATGTATGTTCGGCAGCTGATGTAACCTCGCCTTCGAGAACTCCAAAGAGAGCATACAAGCATAGTGATTTGTTCTGCGTGCAATGGCCTGAGATGATGAAAGTTTTCCCTAATGCAAAATATATAGGAGTATTATGATATTATTTAGTTTAGGAACACATAGTCAGGACTTTAGTAGAATGGCTAAAGCTGCAGATGATTATGCTGCAATGACAAATGAACGAATTGTTGTACAAACAGGTTATACTCATTATGAGTTTACCCACGTAAAAGAACATTTTGATTTTTGTCCAAAGGAACAGATGCAACAGTTGATGGAGGAAGCCAATGTGTTGGTACTCCAAGGTGGATGGGGAGGAATCTGTGAGGCAGTTGATAAAGGAAAGCGTGTTGTGGTCTTGCCTAGACGAAATGGTGTAGAACATGTTCACGACCAAGGTCAAGTGGCAAAGAAAATGGCAGAGCTAGGTTGTGTAATTTGTTGTATGGATGAAAAAGATTTACCAGCAATGATAGAAAAGGCTAAAACGTATAATTTTAAACCTTTACATAGAGGTAGTGCAAAGATAGTTGCAGATACTTTGATGGAATGGTTTTATAATAAGTTAAAATTTTAAATAATGGATATAAAAATATTAGTGGCTACTCACAAGAAGGCTCATATGCCGCTTGATGAGATGTATTTGCCTGTAAGAGTAGGCAATGCTTTGGCTAAGGATGACTTTGGCTATACGGGTGACGATTCTGGAGATAATATCTCAGAGAAGAATCCGTATTTTTGTGAGTTGACAGCTCTATATTGGGGATGGAAGAATGTGAAGGCTGATTATATAGGCTTAGCTCATTATCGACGCCATTTCTCATGTAGAAAAGGAAAATGGAAGTATTCTCTGATATTGACAAAAGAAGAGGCGGAGCATTATCTGGCAAAGGCAGATGTGGTATTACCTAAGAAACGTAGATATTTTATAGAGTCTTTGAGTTCTCATTACAAGCATACGCATGATTTGGAACATCTGGAATTGACCCGTGAAATTCTAAGAAAGCAATGTCCAGAATATGTGGAGGTTTTTGATAAGGTGATGAAACATACTTCTGCACACATGTTCAATATGATGATAATGAAACGTGAAGTTCTTGATCAGTATTGTTCTTGGCTATTTCCTATTCTTTTTGCTTTAGAAAAAGAAATTGATGTGAAAAATATGCCAGCCTTTGATGCTAGATTGTTTGGACGTGTGAGTGAGTTGCTTCTTGACGTATGGCTGAAGCAGAATAATATCAAATATGTAGAAACCGGATTTGTGCAGATTGGTGACGAAAATTGGGGTAAAAAAATTAAGGGTTTTTTGTCTGCAAAGTTTGGAGGAAAGAAATATGATAGAAGTAAGTAAAGAGTATGATTACCTGCTCGTTGGTGCAGGTTTGTTTTCTGCGACCTTTGCATATCAGGCAAAAAAAGCAGGAAAAAAGTGTTTAGTGATAGATAAGCGTTCCCATTTGGGAGGAAATGTTTATTGTGAAAAAATAGAAGGTATCAATGTGCATAAATATGGTGCACATATCTTCCATACTTCCAATAAGCAAGTGTGGGAATTTGTGAATTCCATAGTAGAGTTTAATAGGTATACTAATTGTCCTGTAGCCAATTACAAAGGTAAGTTGTATAACCTGCCTTTCAATATGAATACCTTCTATCAAATGTGGGGGGTGACAACACCAGAAGAAGCTCAAGCTAAGATTGATGAACAGAAAGCAGAAGCTGTCGCTAGAATGAAGGCTGATGGCGTAACTGAGCCTCGTAACTTAGAAGAACAAGCCCAGGTCTTGATAGGTAAGGATATTTATGAGCGATTGATAAAAGGATATACTGAAAAACAGTGGGGACGCAAATGTTCAGAACTGCCAGCTTTTATTATCAAGCGTTTGCCTGTAAGATTAATCTTCGATAATAACTATTTTAATGATAAGTATCAGGGAATTCCTATAGGCGGTTACAACACTTTAATCAATGGCTTACTGGATGGTATTGAAACCATGACTAATGTTGATTTCTTTGAAAACCGTGCATATTGGGAAGGTATTGCTAATAAGATTGTCTTTACGGGAAAAATAGATGAATTTTTTGATTATCGCTATGGTAAGCTAAACTATCGTACTGTTCGTTTTGAAACAGAGGTGATAGATAATCCTAATTATCAAGGAAATGCTGTTGTAAATTATACAGAACGAGACGTTCCTTTTACTCGTGTCATAGAGCATAAGCATTTTGAGATGTTTGGTCAAGAGGTTTATGAATGTCCGAAGACTGTTATTTCGAAAGAATATTCTACAGAATGGAAGGATGGCATGGAGCCATATTATCCTGTAAATGATGAGGTCAATTCTTCTTTGTATGCCAAGTATAAAGCTTTAGCAGATAAAGAAGACAATGTTATTTTTGGTGGTAGATTAGCTGAATACAAGTACTATGACATGGCTCCTACCGTAGAAAGAGCTATGGAATACTGGAAATAACAGAAGTACTGAGGAGAATGGTGGATATGTAAAGCTATAAAAATGTTATATATTTTATGGAAAAGCATTATGCTATATTCTTTGGAATTCTAAGATTCTGCATTGGTTCGAAGACTGAGATTCCTTCTTCTTTGAAGGAGGCGGATTGGAATGAGCTTTATGCTATCGCCCAGAAGCAATGCTTGGCAGGCATTCTCTTTGATGGCATCCAGAAGTTGCCACTGGCTGAGGTGGGAATGAGCAAGGACTTGCTTCTGCAATGGATGATGCAATGCTAGATGCTGGAGAAGGCGAATGTGAGGCTGAACGATGCTGCCATCCAGGTTTCTGAGTGGTTCCGGAAGAAGGGATTCTGAACCTGCATTCTGAAAGGACAAGGTTTGGCATGCCTGCCTCTCGCCTTATTGTTCCTCCGAATGAGATGTATGGTAAGTTTGTGTTGAATGAGGTGCTGGAAGCTGGTAACTTTGGTGTTCATGATGCAAGGAATCCTTTCGGGAGATCAAAGCTAGGTTATAATTTACAAAGGGTGTATCGGGATATAAGACTCGTGAGATTTTTCCCTTTAGAGGCTCTAAGTGAGCCTTTATTTCGAATTTGGCATTTCTTTTGGAGAAAGATCAGATAATTAACTTTGAATA
>ERZ1023621.441-NODE-441-length-11268-cov-10.638723_pt1 | contig 11268 bp, 15 predicted proteins | sample MGYA00380330_ERZ1023621 | MGnify/ENA primary metagenome ERZ1023621 (study PRJEB33179, sample SAMN07448975) | human gut metagenome | biome: Human-gut; feature: Human associated habitat; material: Faeces | host: Homo sapiens | place: India: Bhopal | collected...
ACGTTCCCTCGGACACGAATGCGAATATCGCCTCTCACCTATACTTCTAAGGTTAAAATATTATTATATGGGAATCATAACCGCACCACTTGGTGAAAAATTTAGGAACTCAGAAACGTGTTGGTAGGTATCGGCAATATCGCTGATAGTCGAAGACTCGGAGTAAGGAAGCAAAATAGTAAAAAGATGAAAAGGATTGGTTATCTCTACGAGAAAATCATATCAATGGATAATCTCAGATTAGCTGACGAAAAGGCTAGGAAGGGAAAGAGGAATACCTATGGTGTGAGAGTGTTCGATAGGAATAGAGAGGATAATCTGTTGAAGCTGCATGAGATGCTGAAAAATAAGACATTCAGAACATCAAAGTATGACGTATTCACCATCTATGAACCGAAGGAAAGAGTGATATACAGATTGCCATACTTTCCCGACAGAATCGTTCACCATGCGATACTGAATATCCTTGAACATATATGGCGCAGCGTATTCACGTACAATACATATAGCTGCATCAAGGGCAGAGGAATAGAAGGATGCGCAAGAAGGGTTGGTGAGATTATAAGAAGGCATCCTATTGACAGACCTCTGTATTGCTTGAAGATAGACATCGTAAAGTACTACCCTAGCATTGACCATGAGGTTATGAAGAGAATTATCAGACGGAAGATAAAGGACGCTGATGTGCTGAATCTCCTTGACGAGATTATAGATTCTACAGATGGATTGCCGATAGGTAACTATTCAAGTCAGTATTTGGCTAATCTTTATCTTGCTTACTTCATGCACTGGGTGAACGAAGTGCTGAAAGTCGAGAGTACAGAATATGCCGATGATATAACATTCTTTGCGGAGAGTAAGGACGTATTACACAAGGTACGCAAAGCAATAAAAGGCAAGCTCGAAGGAGAATTGAAGCTAAAGATTAAAGGAAATTGGCAGATATTCAAAATCGGTATGAACAGATACGATAAGAGCGGTCGTGCATTGGACTATGTAGGCTATCAGTTCTTCCGCAAGCAGAAACTTATGCGTAAGAGAACGAAGCAGAACCTATGTAGGGAAATGAAAGCCGCAAGAAAGAAAGGAATTAAGGAGGATGCACTGAAGATGAGGATAAGCCCTTGGTTAGGGTGGACGGCTCACAGCGATAGCAGACATCTGTTGGAGAAGATAGGTGCGTTCCACGATATACATAATTATAATTTTAAAAAGATTGCGATATGAAAGTAATTTACGACAATGAGCCTTCAGTATTGGAGGCAGTAGGAAATGGTAGTCACCGTTATCACTACGACATCAAGGCGGTGAAGGCAGAATCAACAGAGAAGTCTTCGGGTACAGAATCAAAAACTCAGTACGAGTGCCAGGAAGTGATTGTATGGGAGCCTCTCACGTCTAATAAGATTACCGAAGCGGTCATTGCTGATAAGTGGGATGGTAATCAGGAGCAGAAGCTCATCAACGAGTATAATGCTATTCAGCTTGGCATCACTACTGATAAGGAAGAGGTAGCCATCAAGACTGCTGCTTACAAGGAGTTCCTTGCAGAGCGAGTAAGATTGAAGGCTATCATTGATGCCGACTGCAAGACGCTCGGAATCGAGTAACGTGATTGTTCAACACTTATAAACAGATAAGATATGAGAACGGAAAAGAAATTCATGCGGCGCAGATATGCGCCCTTGGTTACAGGATGTTCGCTGACATGCACCACCCCAGAATCGCCACTTACGCAGCTCTATAGCGGTGGTGAATGGCAGCCTAACCGAGAGGGTACGGCAGCAGTTCCTTGCGGTATTTGCCCTATCGTCAGTGCATCAGCAAGGGATGGCAGTTGGCAGGGCAATACACGAAGTAACGCTCATCTATCACAGATGCAATGGTACGTTGACGGACAGAGGATTGAGAGCGTAACAAGCTGGAATGGAAAGTACTCTATCATTACGAGTGGAGACAATAAGGGAATGCTTATTATCAAGCGCAATATCGGTCTGAATGAGTGTGTAAAGTTGCGTTTTGAGGGTCAGTTGCTCGACTTCCGCAACAATGAGCTTGTGCCTATCAAGAGTGACGAGAAGACGCTTTATACGGTTCAAGCCGCACAGGATTCATGGAGTGTAGAAACAGACTATCCGCTCAACCTCATGTATTCCTGCATTGATGATAATATGCTCTTGCATGACTATCAAGTAAGTCACGGAATTGCAACATCACTCTCTGAGCAGCAGATTAATGACGGAGAGCAGTATCTTCGCACGGCAGCAATAAGAGTGCGCAAAGGTAAGGATATTCAGACTAGCGGCTATACATTGGAACTCTACCGCACAGATAGCGGAACTGAGGTGAAGATGAATGTCGGTTATGAATTGCAAGCATTATCCCTTACAAGTATGACCCTTGATTTGCGCCTTGTGCCTAACGCAGCCACTTATCTTCTTAAAGTGCTTGTTGGCGGTAAGGTGGTTTGCATGAAGACTATCTGCACAGTCAACAGATTGCATAAAGCAATATCAGTAAAGCCGAGCGTTGAAAGCGATATTTATCCAGATACAGATATTATGTATCAGGAAGCTATCGTAAAATGTAAAGACCATGATGTACCTTGCGCTGAGAACGTTATAAAGATGGTGCTGCTTGGTACTACCGCTTACGAATCTGATGTGAATCTCGGAGAAGGAAGAGGGGTATTTTTTCGTTTGTCTGACCTTACCATGGGTGACACTCAGAAAGATAACTACGTTACAACTGTCTTCGATTACGACTACAAGGAAGAATATAAAGTTGCTACCGATGCAAGCGGTAACGTATACACAGATGAGAACGGCAATCCGTTTATCTTTAACTAGAATGATATGAGATACGTTTTAGCAGATAAGGAAAAGGCTATCTTAGCTGGATTTGATGTAATCACGCACAACGTTATTGACATCGAAGGAGAAAGCAAGATGGTTATCACGGAGAAAGGAATGATGGACACATCGTTGCTTGTCGGTGATGAGAGTGAAAGATTAAAGCAACTCAAAGGCACTATGTTCGATAGTTCAAGAGAGTTGGAAGAGTATTTAATGAACTTTAAAGGTTAAAAAAATATGGACGAAACATTATCAGGAAGTATCACCCTTAAAAGATTGAAGAAGGGTGTAAACGTAGTATTGAGCATAGAGACAGAGAATGCGGCTCTCTATCAAGGTTGGAACGACAAGACATCAATCCCAGTCCCTAACTTTCAGACACCAGCAAATCAGCCTATCCTCGTTCCAAAGGCTGTCGCTACAAACGGACAGACTGCAAGCATTACAAACGGAACATGGTATTACAATAACACCATGTTGGTAGTTACAACTACGGCTACATCGGAAGGTTTCTACAAGTGCAGCGATGCTCGATTTGCCATCAATCCATCCAACTATAAGTTGAGAATCATTGATAACATTGCATCTGCTAGCAATACGAGCAACGATATGTTCACATTCAAGTGCTCGGGCGAAGCTGCTAGCACAAGTTATGAATCAGAGGCTACCGCAGAGCTTCATTTGCAGATTGTCGGTAGTAGTGCTGCTGCTCTGTATATTGAGGGCGGTTGTACCTTATCTTTGGCAAATCCTTCGACTAAACTCAAAGCTCGTTTCTTCATTGATGGCGGAGAGATTACAAGTGGATATTCATACCGCTTCTTTAATGAGAACAATAAGACTTTGCAGGACAGCACATCAATAGAGTTTACGGCTACACGTGACATGATTGATGGTATTGGTGGTATCTACTGCTCTGCATACAAGACTGGCGATAGTGAAAAGACAGCTCTTGCGACAGACTTTCACAAGATTACCGATATTGGCGATGAGTATGAGCTTGAAGCTTCGTGCGATAAGGATTGGGACGGAACTAATAAGCAGATAGTAACCGCTCATGTATACCGATTTTTGGCAGGTGAAAAGGGTGAGGAAATCACTTCAACTCTTAAAGGTACATTCACCCATACATTCGCCAGCTCTCTGAAAAATACAGAGCTTGGAACTAAGACAGGTGTATCGGTAGAAGTCGGTACGGAAATTTGGGGTAAGATAGCTAACGATAATGAGGACGTAAGAGACTTCATTAGTTACAAGGCGTAATTTAAAAACTATGTGCTTATGTTAACGACATCAATAACATTACATAGGAAACCAAAGAACGGCACTGATGGTGTAGGCATCACCAGTGCCGACGTGGTGTTTGCTCAATCTAAGAGCAGCACGAATCCTCCTGCTGATACAGATGTGTGGAAAACCAATGTCAAAGAACTATCATTGGTCGATGGCTACCTTTGGAGTGGTACAAAGATAATCTACTCCAACAAAAACATAGCAATTACAGGCAAGTACTGCATTGGCAGCACACGAGACTTTACAGATATTGAGGAATTGTATTACCTCTCTGATAGTGGTGACAAGATACCTACGAACGTAACGTTTCAGTCAAGCTTCAAGCCCGAAAAAGGCAAGTATCTTTGGACTTGCATCCGTTACCGATTCAAAGCTCAAAGCGGCTCGGCTGAAAACACGAATTGGGTATACTCTACCCCTACTTGTGCAGGCTATTTCGGTGATGATGGTGTTAGCGTACAATCATCTGACGTTGTGTTTGCTATTGGTGAAAGTAGAACTACCGCACCAACTACAGGTTGGATTACCAACTTCGGCGGACTTACGCTTGCTGAAGGAAAGTATGTGTGGACTTGCACAAAGACTACACTGACCGATGGCGATTCTTACTATACAGGCGCATACTGCCTTGGCGAGTGCTATGACTTTGCACAAGTTGAAGAGCTGTATGCACTTGGCAGTAGTGCCACCAAATCGCCAGATATAGATTCTTCACTTGGTGTCAATATATGGCAATCGTCATATACGCCTAAGAAAGGTATGTATTTGTGGACTTGCGTCAGAGTTACCTATAATAGTAATACTTCACCATATTATCTCAATAAGAAATGCGCGAGCTACTTTCCAAAGGATGGAACTAACGGCACGAACGGAACGAGCTTCAATCTGCTTGGCACGGCGGCAGGGCACATGAAGACATGGGTTAAGCCATCACCATTTTTATGGAACACCATCTATCTTGTCGATGGTGTAAATGATAGTTATCCTATGACCTATAAGATTACGACAGAAGGAGTAAAGTCTGCAAAGGCAGATGTAGGAGACGCATATATCATAGACGGCAACTTGTGGGTAGCCAACACTACGGAATGGGTAAATGTGGGCAATATACAGGGTGCTCCTGGTGAGCCAGGCGAGGATGGAGAGGATGCTCTGAACATCGAGTTATCTACGGATAAGATTCTGTTTAGTTGGGATAGAAAAAACAAAAGCTATGATGTTGCACATAAGGACATTACTCTTATTGTCAAGCAAGGCAACAACATCATTAATATTGATGACTACACAATCAACTTTCAAGCTGTAGAGAACTTTGAGCTAGGTAGTAACAACAAAAATATCAGAACAGATGGAGCATCTGATGGATATACCTATAATATTTCCGTCTATTCTGCTGGTATTGCCATGCAAGAATACACTTTCAACGCATCTGTTAACGATAAAAAACAGACGATGAAATACCCTGCAAGCAGTTGCTCGGTGAAGATGTTGATTACCTACAATGGCATCACCTACACCAAGATAATTGCCATTGAAGTGTCGTTCGTTCAGATGTATGGAGATTTGGCGTGGAATACCGAGCAGCTATCTTCTACATACGGAGAGCTTGTTAGTACTGATGGGCGATTATCTAAAATGGAGACAAATATCTCTCAGAATGCGAAAAATATTGCTTTAAAGGTATCTCAGACCTACTACGATAAGAATAATAAGGCAGTCAATGAGAGATTCACCACAATAGAGCAAAACGTTGATAGTATCAGTATCAAAGTATCTGCTACAAGTGATGGATTGGCAGCAACGGGAATCAATCTCACAAATGGTAGTATTACCATGACTGCTAACAAATTCAAACTCTATAATAACAACAAGGATGAGGTATTTAGCACAGACGCTGATGGCAATGGAATATTCAAAGGAACTATCACGGCAACAGGTGGAAGTTTTGGCTCTTTTCAAATTACATCATATACTGATGGTACAGACTTTAAATTCTACGGAATGAGCGCAAAAACGGAAGGTACGACTATGATAGCATCGTCAACATTCACCGTTGATTATTATGGTCTGTATATAGGCTCTGGCTCGCAAGATAATGGTGGTTCTGTCTGGATAGGCAATAATGGCAGGAAGACTGGTAACGATTTTAGCTGGGATGATGGTGTAATCAAAGTAGATGCAGACAATTCCGGAGTTAACAACGCTGATATTAGCGGTATCGGTGTTAACGTAGTTGGCAATTCTAGTCATAGTGCAATCGGCATGAAGGTATCTGCTACAGGCGGCAAGAATAACTATGCGGTTTATGCTGAGAATGGTGACTTTAGAGCTGAGAATGGTGCGTTCATGGGTGCTTTCTGTGGCAACGTCAATAAAGGCAATAATGGCAATAATGTTAAAAATGACTATACGTTGACCCCTACCGATAGCATCATCGTATGCGAGAACACCAAGGATATTACGATAAGATTTCCTCACGAAGGCATAAAGGCAGGTCAGATGTTCATCGTTATTGCAGGCACTGGAAACAAAATCTATTTTGGCGGAGAAGTTGGACATACTATATCTATTCTGTGTCAAGGTGATTTATATTGCGGCACAAGAGGGCAATGGAACTTTATCCTCTTCGACGGCAAGACTTGGCATATCCGTATGGTATGGAACTAACAAATATGGAGGTTACCCAATTTAGAGTAGCCGCCAATTCTCCACCATTACCTTTCAAATTGTTACTTTTTGCGAAGTTTAACACAAAAATTTCCGAAAAAACATTGTTTTTGCAAATAAAAGCGTAATTTTGCATCTAAGACAATTAATTTATAAATCAACAGCTTATGAACAAAGAAGATGAGAGCGACCTACTAAGGTGGTTGCAAGACAAGGACATCAGCGAGGTTATGGATTTGCTGATGAGACATGGTAACAGATATTCAAGGAGGATTTTGAAGTTCTTCCGATGGTTCTGCAAGTACGTACCCATCACCATCATGTTATTCCTTGCATACGGAATGTGGGATTTTTCACAGCACCCTCGTGAAATGTTCATAACAAACAACGAGAATTTCCCCTGCTATCTCTTCATTTACTTTATGGTTTATATTTTACCGATGGTGTTGATATTAGCAAGTAGGTTCTTTTTCTTATGTTGGAGATACCGCATTCCGTTTTTCTACTTTTTTGGAGTCAACGCTGCGCATATCGTGGAATGGAGTTGGTACACGACTAATGATATGATAGATTCCTGCTTTACTGTTATGGTAGTGACGGTGTTGTTCTACCTATACGGATTTGCCGAAATGTTTATCAATAAGACCAAGTTAGGAAGAAAAATCTGCGCATAAAGGAGATTTCTGAGAATTTTTCACAAAAATGGAGGTAATATGGGAAAGATACTAAATTATAAGATACTCGGAACGGCTTTAAAGTCGCTGAGTGATGCTTGCTTCAAGGCAGACGAGCAGCAGCGAAATGGCGAGAAGGTCACCGCTTGCGGAATGACTGACGATGACCTGGATAGATTGTGTGACATTATCCCCGATATGCTCAATCCGATGCTATCTACCGAGGAAGTCAAGGAGAAGCTTCACGTTTCTGATGCAACATTGAACAGAATGGTAGCGAGAGGCGATATTCCTAATGGCGAATGCAAGAAGCGTGGGCATACCCGATATTGGAAGAAGTGGGATATTCTGCACTTCATAAAGAGCAAGAGAAAATCATAATCAATTCAGCCCTATCGCAGCACGGATAAGCGAGCATATATGAGTATGGATTATATGTTTTGTACTTTGATTATAGTAGCGATGTTAGCAATAATCAACAGCACGTTCATTGCATACCTATACATTACTTATAAGTATAAGACGATAGACAAGTTCTTTCTATCTTGGGTAACATCATCAACTATGATATTGATAATGTGGTTCGGAGTAGGATTGTATCTGTATCTACAATAACAAGTTCGTAGCCCGATACACCTTATTATATAGGATATATCGGGCTATTCTATTAAAAAGTATTAAAGCACATATATTTATGTGCTAAATATTTGCATATTTAATTTTTTCTTATTATCTTTGCGAACGTAAATAATACAATAACTTAAAGTACAGCAAGATATGAAGAAAATTAATTTTTTCCCGAGAACAAAATCAGAAGCGATGGAAATTGCTAATGAGTATATCGCAAGTAAGGATGGTCTTGCTTACGATATAGATATGAGTGTAGAAGAAGCAAAGGCAAATGCTAAGATTGTTTGTAAGAACCTTACTCTTACAGTCACCTGCGATGGGGAGTCTCCATTGAAGCTTTACTACAAGTATGAAGATTAATAAATTCAGCCCTCGCCATCACGGATAAGGCATTAGATATGAAAGAATTTAAAGTTGGAGAGCAGATTATTCTCGAAGCTGTTGAGACAGATAAGGAAAGTTGCGAAGGATGTTTCTTTAACAGTAAGAATGAATGTGAAGTGTGGAGAAAATATCCGTGTAGCAAAAAAAAGCGCACAGACTATAGAAATATAATCTTCAAAGAAGTAAACAAATAACATCTAAGCCCTCGACATCACGGATAAGTCTATTTTATGAGTAGATTAAGTAAATCACAAGCTTATTTGGCGTTCGGTTCTGAAATCGTTAATGAAGCAATGGAAACCGATAAAGAACCAACTAGCAGACTTATGTATCCATCTTTTGAAAATCCTTCGCATCTCGGCAAAGATGAGTATGCTGGTGAACCTATAGAGATAGATGGAAGGATAATAACTGCCTATTATTATCTTACCTCAGATGATATAGATAATATTGATTCATACGACTGGGAGAGCAGCGTAGAGTTTGAAGTAGAGGAAATTTTCTAATAATTTTAACACGTTTTAGATATGAAAGAAACTAAGAATGCAACAATTCGCCTTCCGCAGGAAATTGCGGATTGGCTCACTAAGGATGGCAAGTCCATCAATCAAGCTGTCATTGATACTGTAAATACCTTGCAGAGTATAAGATTAATATCTACGACAGAGCTTCGTGGTATATTCTCAGTAAACGAATGGATGTTCCTTGCGGATTCGTTCAACGGAACAATCATCAATGATTCGATAAGATATAACGTCAAAATGCTTATTGCTCATTGTGAAGATTCAGTGATTTATGATTCACTTGATAAAAAGTACGATGTGGATATGGAGGTGTTCAAAAAGAAACTCAGCTCCTTGCATTGTGCTAATGTTGATGCCCTTTATGCAAGAATAGAAGATTTCTGGGATAAGGACATTGATATAGAAGATTGGGCTAAGTTTTGATTAGACGTTAAAGAGAGGTAAGTGATTGCCTCTCTTTTTTTGTTATTTATGATATTACCTCATATCACATTAAATCTCTGATAATCAACCACTAAAAGAAAGTGTGATAGAGTTATATTTGCTCTCCCCTATTCTTCGTATCTTTGCATCCGTAACGTTACAATAGTGTTAGTTAATATTAAGGATTTCAAAAGATTGTATTATGGAAATGACAGATGCAAAGGTCGTGGAGAAGAAAATCTACGAAGATGGTAAAAAAGAGTATGCCAGCAAGGGTTTGGCAGGAACAGCCCTCGGAATTGGCATCGGTGGCTTGGCTTTAGCTTTGCTCAACGGCAATGGTCGTGGTGTATTCGGCTCTCTCGGTGGCAGCAATATGCCTGAGAACGTGAACATCAACACTTACGGAGCTAACTCAAGCTCAAATCAGCCAACCGCCTTGCAGGTAATGGAGAAGGAATGCGCTGATGAGGTGAAGCTGCTTACCGATATGTTCGGTTTGAAGCTCGACACCGCTAACAAGTTCTACGCTATGCGTGAAACTGACATCGCAGAGAAGTTCTCTATGTACAAGGGTGCTACTGAGGCTATCAACGCTGAGAACCGCCGTGCAATGGAGGCAGAGTTCGGTCTGTACAAGTCTCAGATTGATGCGGACTTCGGTCTGTACAAGAATCAGAGAGACCAGTACGATTCGCTGCAAGCTAAGTATTGCGACCTCGACAAGAAGGTAGCCGTTATGGAAGCCCTCACTCCTTACAAGGAGAAGTTGATGATGGCTTACGTGAACGAGAAGTGTTGCCGCAAGATTGATGGTGTTCTCGGACTCCAGAGTACTCCTACTGTTACAGTTCTCCCATCTGCAAGCATTTGCGGATGTGCCGCAGCTTCAACTCCCACTACAGGAGCGTAACAGAGCAGTAAGGAAGTCGGTTAGACGGACTAAGAAGAAATGAGTTGGTGAGGGGTGTTTGCCCTCGTTGGCGGATGCCCTCTCACCTCTCTATAATATATCACCAACTTAAAGATATTGATTATGATGAATTTTGGAAACAGCCCTTTGCTTGATATGGGCACAAGTCAGCAACAGCCGCCAACGATGGATGCCGAACTACAAAAGGTGTATGAGGCAATACAGCAGAAGCGAGCATCTATCAATATGCAAGCGCAGCAATCCGCCACCCCACTTTGGGATGAAATCGACAAGATTGAAGATAATCTTACAGGCGCACAACGTCAGTACTTGATGCAAAATCAGGAATACGTTAATAGCTTGCAATATGTCTCTAAGCTAGTGCAAGACGAGGAATTGCGCATCATACGTCCTCGCATTGAAAGCACTCAGCAAGGACAGGAAGCATTGAAGAAGCACTTATCTTTGATGCAACGATTGAGAAAAGAAGTAGCGCAAGCAGAGGAACAAAAATCTGCTATGCTCAACGATTATATGACTAACCACAGCGACAAAACTTGGCAAGAATATCTCGTTTGGTACAACAAAACAAAGAAAGGAGAAACTAAGAAATGAACGTAACAGAACTGAAAGAGAAACTGCTTACATCGCTTGATTTGTGGGCAGACGCAAGAATAAGTGATATGGTGAAGGAAAACCCAGCACTGGCTATTCCTTCCGTGTACATGAAGCGAGCTTCACACAACATCATCGCAAAGCACAAGGATAGTTGGGGCAAGAGCATTGACAACGCTACCCTATTCATCGCCGATGAAGACGGAAACATTGATGCCGATACCATATTCTCAGACCTCATGCAGATGCTAGAGAATATAAGCAATTATGAGTTTGATTTCGGATTTGTC
>ERZ1023621.442-NODE-442-length-11229-cov-10.885180_pt1 | contig 11229 bp, 11 predicted proteins | sample MGYA00380330_ERZ1023621 | MGnify/ENA primary metagenome ERZ1023621 (study PRJEB33179, sample SAMN07448975) | human gut metagenome | biome: Human-gut; feature: Human associated habitat; material: Faeces | host: Homo sapiens | place: India: Bhopal | collected...
CACCCATCACATCAATGAACTGCTTTGGGTAATCGGGGGTTGACATAGGCCAGAATCGGCTACCTACGCCGCCGGCCATGATTATAATCTGAATATCGTTGTACATATAATAACGTTCCTCGCCTTGAATTTCAATATAATTATACGATTACTCTTATATATTTATCTGGGATTAAACGGCATAAATTGTAAACTCTACGCGGACCAATGAACTTTAATAATAAAAAAGGAATAGCTTTTATACCAAAAGAAGGTCTAAAATTCTTAATGGACTCTTTTACTGTATCAATATTAACAAAATCTAAGAACCTAGCCTTATTATCGTTATCTGATGAATGATAATTATGAGACATACGCAATGCCATTTCCATTACACTAAACGCCAGTGTTCCTTCCCAATAACGATGTGTATTAAATTCGTACTTTTCTATTGCCAATTGATCGATTTTCAAACGAGTAAATACTAATTTTTGCTTATCTAAGATTCGTTTTGTTGCATTAGTAACACTAGACAAATTAGCACCATCAGGTCTTTGTTCCAAATGATAAAAACATTCATCCAAATACCCTATGGATTCTTCATAAAGAAAATAAGTATTAATAAACGTAGTATCTTCACCCAAAGATAAATTTGTATCAAATAATAGCTTATTAGATTTGATTATATCTAAATCACACATTATGTGCCATAACGCAGTTGATTCCTTACCATAACGAATTGTTTTATGACCAAGAATCCAAGCATTTATATCAGAGAAAGAATGCCCTATAAAACATGGCATTACTTTGTGCAATATGTCTTTATGCTTAAAAACTTGTCCCCCTAGAATTGATTGATGACATGGTTGATCCACCCCATTATCTCTATTGCAATAACCATACAATACAGAATTAACGTGTTTTTCTTCACAAAATTCCACGCATTTTTGAATTGTATCAAGTTCTACAATATCATCGCTATCCCAAAAAAATATTTTATTTCCAGTAGCAGCCTTTATTCCCAAATTTCTCGCATTAGATACGCCACCATTAGGAATATCAATAACTCTTATACGTTTATCTTTAATTTGATAAGAACGCAGCACTTCTAGAGTATTATCGGTAGAACCATCATTTATGACAATAATCTCTATCTTTTTATAGGTTTGAGATATTGCGCAATTTAACATTCTACCAATATATTTCTCTGTATTATATGCAGGAATAACAACACTCACTAATAATTCATCACTAATCATTACTCAGATATTTTTTCTTTGAAAAAGGCCCCCAGTCAAAAAACCAAATTTTTATAGCCTCGACAAATCTTGGGTCTAGACAAAAACCAATGTTTGACAATAAATACACTACAACAATTAGCTTATAAGGTAAACTTAATTCCTTCAAAGCCGAAATTAAAAAAGAAAATTTTCTTATACGCACCCAGCTATTTATATCGTACTTATTCTTTTTATCTATCTTTCTATTATAGATAAAGAAAGTGTTTTTTAAGGAATTTAAGCATTTAATCGCATTATTTAATTTCTCTAAAGAATTAAATCCCTTTTTCTCTGTAAGCAATTGATAGAAATCTTCAGTCATATCAATATTAAAAGATTTCAATAGATTATTATGGGCAAGTTTAAAAGATTTATGTTTTTGTTCATCCCTATGCGTAAAACAAACCCCCTCAATATTTTTACGATAATATATCAGGAACGTGTTTAAATTTTCGATATTATAACCTTTAGACGACAAACGACTACCTAACTCCATATCTTCAATGTTCAAAGCGGATTCATCATCTTTAAATGGCTCTTTTTGCAATACTGCAGTTTTAACCATCAAGCAAGGATGAATAAAAGAAACTTCAAATTGAGAGATAAATCTAAAAGCTGCACTATGCAATGGTAAAAATCTCAAGTTTCTTCTAATACTTAAGTCATGATAGAGATCATATGATCTTCCACATACGCCGTCAAGCTCAGGATTATTTCGTAAAGCCTCTATTTGCTTTTCGAATCGAATTGGGAAAGAGATATCGTCACAATCCATCCTAGCTATATATTTACCTCTAGATAAAGAAATACCCTTATTCAAAGTTTTAATTAACTTTAAATTGTTTTCATTCTTAACATAACGTATACGCTCATCCTTATAGGATAAAATTATGGACTCTGAGTTATCTGTACTGCCATCGTTGATTATTAAGAATTCAAAATCAGAAAACGTTTGATTCAAAATACTCTCTATAGCAGGGCGAAGATATTTTTCTCCATTATATACAGGCATTAAAACTGTAATTTCAGGCATAATTATTTTTGTTTAAAAATTTGTTTTACTAAAGATGCTATTCCAGGACAATATGTTTTGATAAAATTCCATAACTTTAATTTTATCTTTTCTGTTGGTTTCATCCAAGAAGAGGCAAAATGGTGGATACTTACTGTATTTTCAGTTAGTATAATTTTATTAGTCACATATGACTTCGGGCTAAAAAAATCAGGACTAAACACAGGGAAGAAACCTTTAGCTTCTTCAGTTATAGCATCATTGATAGATGTTACCTCCATTAATTGGTAATGATCATTTAGCAAAATTTCATTCGCAATCTCAGGTATAACCTTCATATCAAAACTACCATCATCTTTTATAAAAGAACGCCCAACATAATAGTCAAGACATTTTTTTACCCATTCAGACTTTGGCTCAACACCAAAAGCTGCCATTTCTAATTTACCCTGACCATCATGTTCATAACATATGGCTGTTTTTAGAGATAAAAAAGGATTAAATGACTTAAGTGCTTCAACATCCATATCTAAGTAAAAGCCACCATAATTATATAAAGCATATAAGCGAATATAATCCGCAGCAAAAGCATATTTTTTATTATCAAAAGCTTGCTTTACCCACAAGGAAGAATTTCGATCGAACATTTTAAAATTCCAAAGCATCATTTGATAATCAGGCATTTTTTCTTTCCAAGATTTTATATAGCCTTGAAAACTTACTGGAATAGGATCATCACTAAGCCAACAATAATGAATAATTTTTGGTATCATATATTTTTATATTTTGGTGAAAAGAGATAACTACAAAGTAGGAACAATGGTAAATATGCACCTGGTGTTACAAGAGAATTATTAGTAGAAGCAATAATTAAAAATGTAAAGCAGATGAATAATTTATCAAATAATTTGTATTCTTTAAATAATCGTTTAAACAGCCTAAAATAAAGAAAAATCATCATGGTCAGAACTATTATGCCATGAGAAAATGCTATTACCAGCCAAGGGTTTTCTATGATTCCTACATTTACAAAATCCAAAACTCTCTGCTGTTTAATGGAACTTATACCAAACAACCAATCATTCCAAGATAAAAAATTAAAAACATCAAATAATTGTAATCGCTGTCCGGCACTACTTTCATCCAACAAACCATTTTTAATCAAACGATCAGCTAATCCATAATTTAAAATCAAATAAATCATAGCTAAAACTCCAACAACAGTAACAAATATTAGAGTCAATCTTGAATTTCCTTTGTATTTTTTCAAATTAAACAGCAAATAAACAAGAAAGAAGACACCCCATAGCACGATACTACCTCTAGTATTAAAACAAAGAATTGCTAAATAGCCTAAAAAGAAAAGTGATAATTTCTTTTTGATTTTTATATTAGAACAAAGAATAAATGCCATAAGAATAGAAACACATAAAGAATTTTGAAGAGGGTGATTCTGCAAAGCTGTACTCCTAAATCCATCCATAAAACTTGAATAACTCAATATGCTTGCAGTTCCTGAACCAAGAAATGGAAATATGTTTATTTCAAAAATTCTTTCGAAAACAGACAACATACACTCTATAAGATAAAATACTATTACTATTTTGTATAATACTTTACATCTAGAAAAAGATTTAGTTGAAAGATAAAAACATGTAACTATAGAAAGTGCTACAGGAAATACATTGCAATTGATTACACCTATATAGCCTGCACTACCTTTTACATATAGAGAAAGTAACATGAAAAGAAATAAAAAGAGCAAATGGCACTCACATTTATAGGACGTTACAGATTTACAAGTCAGTAAAACATATATACTTATCGGAATTATAAGATATGCAGAAGGCAAGATTTTTTGCCACATAGGAGCACTATCAAATTCGACAAAAATACCAATTTTTGCCAATACATTGATACCAAGAAATAACAATAAAATAATGGCAAAATAGTATATTTTCAGAAAGGACTTCATTCTATTTCAAAAATTTTATAAGTTTACAACGTAAATAGACATAACCAAATGGTAATAACAAAAGAGTAAAACAATTCCAATGAAATGATTTTAATATTGTCGTTATAGAATATTTTGCTATTAAAGAACAAGCCCATACTTGTATCGCCAAAACCATTTTCTCTTTAAAGCTATGACTACGATTAAACATATCACTAAAAAACAGAATAAATCCTTTTGGATTTTGAGCTATAACTTTATGCAAATTTTGAGTATAACCATCTTTTTGATATTGACACGCTACAAAATCTTCTTTTACGACCAACATATCATAAAAATCATCAATCTTGTTGTATATATACATTTCAGAAATAAACTTTTCCCCTGGAATCAGGGGGAATTCATATTTCTTTAATATATTTGTCCGAAATATCAAGGCTGTTTCTCCAAAATAATTATGTAAACAATCTCTCAATTTTGCTCGATCTTTACTCGTTCCAAAACAGGAATGCTCTTCATTTTTTAGTCCTATCATTTTTCGATAAGCAACAATACCTGAAAGAGTTTCTTTAAAACGAGTATTATTCCATAATGTTATAATTTTAGTTACTACATTATTAAGTAAATAATCATCAGAATCTACACAAAAAAACAATTCTGTACTGCATTTTTTTACCGCAAAATTGTGTGCTGCCATCTTACCTGCATTATTCTGATAATAATAATGTATATTTATATCACCCTCACTACTCCATTGAGAAACCAACTGTTTCGTATTATCAGTAGAACCATCATCAACTATAAGCCAAACAAAATCATGAGAATCTTGTTTTTTCAAACTCTCATAAAGTGCTGGCAAAATATATGAACGATTATACGTGGGGGTAAAAATTGTCAATTTTGGGATCTCCATAACTATAATATTTTAGAAAGATAAATTCTAAAGAAATTTAAAATAAACGATATTTTATAAAAAATATTTGGATGACAAATTTCTATAAATTGCAAATATAGTTTTCGTATATCACTTATTTCTATATTTTCATTATAATATTGTCTTAACCCTAGTAACAAAAGTTCACTTTTCTTTTTTGAAATCAATGTTGAAAAGCAAATGTTATCTTTGTATTTTTCTCCTAATTTATCAAGAAAATAAAAAGCTCTAAATTGATTAACTATTTTTTTATAATACTTTTTGTTATTACTAACAGAACTCGGATTTATTCGGTAATAATATACATCCTTGTCTAACAGGTATACTTTACTTACATATATAAGGTAATTACAAATAAAAACTAGATCTTCCGAATAAGCTAAACCTTCTACAAAAAGAAGAGCATGTTTTTTGATTAAACCTGCATCGAACAAATATCCCCAAAGAGCAAAATGCTTTATTTCCTTAAAAATCTTATCACCATGTAATTCTTGGTTTGTATTATCAATCAAATTATTTAAATGCCCATTCATTATACTTTTACAGTTTCCAAGAATTAAGTCTGCTTTAGAAAATATTCTTGCTGTAACTAATTTTTCTATTGCATCAACTAGCAGTATATCATCAGCATCAACAAACAAAACATATTCTCCTTTAGTTTCTTTTATACCGATATTTCGTGCTTTACATACTCCTCCATTTTCTACATGAAATACTTTTATGCGAGAATCTAGCAACTTATATTGGTCACATATCATACCAGAATTATCTGTACTACCATCATCAATTAGTAACAATTCAAACTTTTGATAAGACTGTCTCAACAAACTATCCAAACACTGTTCCAAATATTGTCCAGCATTGAATATAGGTACAATAATACTTACTAATACATCCATAGTTATATATTATAATTGCTCTTTTAATAATTTAAAAGACTTATTCCTTTCGGCTGACATAATGGCATTTATCTTGTTAAAATCAATCGATTCAGATAACATTTCCTTAGAAATACCTTGTTCTTCAAATATCAGCCTATTCTCTAACCCAAACACTTTAAGTAAAGAATGAAATCGCGTAATCCCACGACCTTTATTCGCGATAGAAATAAAAGGTTTATTAAAAATTATAGAAAAGACAGTCCCATGAAAAGAATCTGTTAGAATAAAATCTGCTTGCGCAAATGCGGCTAACCATTGTTGAATAGATGGATATCTCAGTTTGGCAAGTTTCTTTCCAGACAACTTTGATAAATCATTTTCTAATTTAATTTTATGAATTGGCAATTCTTTTATCATGCTTATTTTTTCCAAAAGATCTAACTTTTCTTTTGTTTCATCAAGCAAATAAGAAAATATAAAATGCGAATTGCTAACCTTATAATCAGCAATTAACCTTTGATACTCACACTTATCTAACAGAAATGTAGGATCAAGAACATTTATTGCGTTAATGTCAAGGTATTCTCTACAAAGACCTACTGCTGATAATTCACGAACAGTTACCAAATTAAATTGCTTTATTAAAGATTTACATATTTCTGTTTCTTTTTCAGTGTAAGACCAAGTATTAATACCAAACGAAGCTGCATATGCAATGCGTTTAATATTCCAACCTTTAGTAAAATCCAAATAAGAATGCAATATATTTGAACAATATTTAGGTCTCCAGATTTGATCACTTCCAACCACATACGCCTCAAAATCCGTTTCCTTTAAATCATCAAAAGAAATAATTCTTTTTTTTATATATAAATTTATAAATCGAAGAATATCTTTACTCACTATTGGTTCCCATTTCTTCATGAAACCATTATAATTAATGATAGATTTTTTGCCTAAACACTTTTTTACTATTCTTTTAATATATACAAACAGAGGTGTTTTGGAATCTTTCTTTGGTTCTTCTAGAACTTCAACCTTATGTCCCATCTTTTTCAACACTGTCTGTAAAGCATAAGCTTGTAATATTCCTCCGTAGTTTACATTAAGAGGTAATGTTATTATTCCAATATTCATAAAATGTAAAGCTTTTTAAAAATTATTTTTTCTTCCCATTAGCACACTTAGTACTTCTGGTATATATTTTTGTGTTCCCCGATATAATAACACACATACATAAACACAAACGAAGGGAGAAACTAAATACACTAAAGTCATCACATACCAAGCATCACCCATCGGCATCACCCTATTAATAATCGAGATTATATACCCTAAGATAAAAGGATGAAGGGCATATATAAAGAAAGATGTATTTGCCAACTTTTTATTAGCTTAATAAAACTTCGGATACATACATGATTTTGATGCAACAATAATAAGAGCAAAACTTTGAAAAATTACCAACCATGGATAACACATTTTAGAAACTATATCACCCATTGCTGAACCTGAATAAGTTTGATACACCATTAACATTAATGCAATAGAACAAATCCAGTAACGCCTTTTCCATAATACATCCGTGAAATCTTGCTTCATAATAGCAAAATAGGCTCCTATACTAAAGAATAAACCTGCTGAAGCAAATGTACCGCTAATCCATGAAACCCTTATATCAAATACATATAGAAAAAGCATAAATATGAGAAATATGATTTTAATCTTCTTGATTAGCAAATAAATAACCGGTGAAATTATAACCATCATAATAAGGTCTCTCATATACCAGAAAGGAAGCAGTATAGGTCCACTATTATGAGTTTCTATACCTAACCAAGTAGTTCTTTCATCCCAAACACTACTATCCCAAAGCATATGCAGATAACCATTTTCTTGAAAGTAATCCAAAATTCCTGTCCATGGCTTAGAATGCAGTAGAATACCACCAACCTTAAACATTAAAGTCCAAAGAACGAGCATTAATATCCATAAGAAATAAGGTATCACTAAACTATGCCACCGTTTTCTCAACTTCGCAATGTAAACAGACATTGAATAATCTTCAACCTTCAAAAATAACAAGTAACCTGAAATAATAAAGAAAATCGGCACAGCACTTCTAGCTATCACAACAGAAAAGAAGAGCCTGACATAATCATAGACAGCCATTCCTGTCATACCACATGCATGAAGTTCCGATATGTTAATATCAGATCCAAAACCATGCACAAATACTACTAGTATAGCGAGAGGGAAGCGCAACATTGTGATACACTCAGAGTAGCACCCTCTTTTAATTATTTTATTTGTCATAACAATCTTATATATAAATAATATAGGGAGTGTATGAATATACGAACTTCCTTCATATCATCAGAATTTATTTAAAAGTCCTCCAATACATTAATTTATTGAACGCTTTCCTACATCCTTTTTAAATATATACCTAAATATAATGGATGTAAAAGGCACGTCATACACAAATGGGTGTATCAAACACCACCACCTCATGCCCCATTCTTTCCAATACCGTTTGCAAAGCATAAGCCTGCAATATCCCTCCATAATTAGTATGGAGAGGTAATGTTAATATTCCTATTTTCATTCTTCATTTCCTCCTTCATTATTATTATCTCGATAAGTTCGATTAATTCCCTTTATTGATACCTTGAAACCGTAATGTTTCAATCTACTTGACACGCTCCTAAAACTTACCTTACTAAAGAAAGGTATTTCAGGACGTTCTCCTTCTTCAAGATTATCCTTGGCTATTGCAAAAATAACCTCATATTCAAGAGCAGAGATATTATCAGTTTCAGGCACTTTAAAATTCTCTCCCAATAATCTATTTGCCTTTTGACGATATGCTAAATCAAAGAAATTCTCTGCAGAAACATATCCTTGAAAGAACAAATGGCTTAGAACACTTGAACCATTATACTTTTTTACGTGAATGAACTGTTTGTCACGAGAGTAAATATCACAAAATTCTATAGGGCTTCCACCTTGATAAACATTTCGCCTGTCCATCAAACAATATCTATCGGGGTACTCATTGCATACGGCAATATTATATTCTTTTTCATCCTTCCACGCATAATCCAGCATCTGTATATCAGACAACGTTGCATCCTCATAATACTGTTGTACTTTATGCACATAATCTTGATCAACCTCATACCATTTACCGTCATTCAAGAGATACTGATGTCCTTCAAAATTCAAGTCTGCGTACAAGCACCTATATACTGACCAATTTCTTATCGGAGTTTCTTCAGCATTTAAGCAAATTACCTTTTTCTTTTTGATGTCATTTAGAGAAAGATCGTTGCCATATTCATCTTTAATAATTTCAATAGATAAATCATCATAAATATTATCTGTTTTCAACTTAAAAGATTCCAAAGAATAATAGTCAATTATCTCAGGTATAGATGTCCAAATACGAGTAGTATTCGCTGAATTAAACTCTTCTAGCAGAAGTTGATCAAGGCGCTCGATTAAAGTTTTATCTTTAATCTCCTGTATTTGATTAATCCAATCGAAACCAGCATCACGATAATGATTACTTTTATAAAGATAGTAACAATGCTTTAAGAAATCCTCTAATTCGTCATAGCTTTTATCTGTAGAAACAGAAAGAGAATCTGCACCAGATATTGTACCAGACAATTCCCCTTCAGAAGCTTTACCTGCCACCGACTTCAACAAATCCCTATCGACATCAATATTAAAATTACGAATCTCAGCTAATGCACTCGACTGAATTCGATTGTTCAGAGGTACAGCCTCCATACTATTTATGTCAATACTACGCAACTTATCTGCATCTACACTATTCAGTGTTGCAAGTAAACCGAATCGTTTTTCAACGACATTTGATTCTAGCAAAGATCTGCCAAAGCCAAAACAAACAGCAAATATGCGATGTACATTTTCACCTACATCTATTTGATATAAGATAACTGCAGACACACTTTTACCTTGTAAAGACTCTAAACCAATATATTCGCCTTTAAGAAAGCTATTCACCCACTTAGGACTGACAGGTTGATTATTCTTATAATACAGAATCAATCCGTTAGCCAAAGTAAGCGTAGGTATATCAGGCTTTAAAACCCGGTTTATTGGTATCCCTTCTTTTATTAATGATATTGACAATTTTGTTTTTGCCATATATGATTCTCCTATTTTTATTATCTATACCTATTCAATCCTAGACTCTCCATTCGCCCTTCTGATGGATTTATCCAATCCCTCTATCAATCCATCATACGACCATTTCTCTATCGAGATTTTCGATTTAGCTTCTTCTTTAACAAAATCTCTCAGCTTAACCAAGACATCATGGTCTGGTTTAAATGTATCTGAGAAATTACAATCCACATGGAATTCATAATGGTATGCAAGAAATTGGCTGAAAGAATTACGTCCCCTATTGCTCATCCTACATAATGATTCAAAGAGCTGATGAGAATCCTCCTTAGCAAAAATAGGACACATTCTAAAACTAGAAGAGTGATCAGGAAAAGTACCAGAATCTATATAAGCTAAACTCTCTACATTCTCATCTGATAGTTGACGCAGAGCTAATTGCATATCATCGGGCAGTTCTTCCTTCTTTTGCTCAAAGAGTTCAGCTATAAAGTCTATGATACCATTCTAATCAAAATATTTTGATTAGAATGGCTGAAGGAAATCGACTTCCATATCTAGAAAATGCTCCTCATCTGAAAACAGATGGGGAGTTTTTTCTTTGTTTATTCACATCATTTCTCTCCCCCATCAGCACTCTCATCACACTTGGCATATACATTCTCATCCCCCAATACACTCCCACGCATACCATTACGCATGCCAACGGAGCTGTGAGATAACAGAAGGTCTGCATATACCAGGCATCGCCCATCGGTGCCACCTTATTAATAATGGCAATCACATGACCCAAGATGAAAGGGTGCAGGGCATAGATGAAGAAGGAGGTACCAGCCAGCTTCTTGTTCCATCGGTACAAGCCTTGATGCCTACACATCGCCGAAGCCACGATGATGAGAGCCGCACTCTGGAAGATAACCAACCACGGATGAATCATCCCCGAAACACTGTCGCCCATCGCCGAATCTGTATAAGTGTAAGCGTCCAAAAATGTCACAACGCCCCTATTTGCGGGCTTTTTGCAAAGTCCG
>ERZ1023621.450-NODE-450-length-11136-cov-7.483440_pt1 | contig 11136 bp, 8 predicted proteins | sample MGYA00380330_ERZ1023621 | MGnify/ENA primary metagenome ERZ1023621 (study PRJEB33179, sample SAMN07448975) | human gut metagenome | biome: Human-gut; feature: Human associated habitat; material: Faeces | host: Homo sapiens | place: India: Bhopal | collected...
CGACTATGGTTTCGGCAAGGGCGGACAGAGAGGATTCCTCTTCAATATCAACGAGGCGTTCTAAAAGCAAACAACACACAACATGAAATCATTCAACAAAATCATATACTGGTATGCCGTCATCGCGCTTACCGTGCCCAATGTGGCCCTTTGTTTCACCGAACACCTCAGCACATGGGCAGCCCTTGCCAACACCGTGCTGCCCTTTGGTGTCTACATGGCTCTGATGAGCATCTGTCGCAAGCCGGGCAAGATGGTGTGGTGGCTCTTCCCCATCATCTTCTTTGCGGCTTTCCAGATCGTGTTGCTCTATCTCTTCGGCAAGGGCGTCATAGCCGTGGATATGTTCCTCAACCTCGTAACCACCAATCCTGGCGAGGCCATGGAGTTGCTCGACAACCTCATTCCTGGCGTGGCGAGTGTCTTCATCCTCTATCTGCCCCTGCTCATCCTGGGCGTGGTGTCCATACGGAGCAAGAAGGCACCCGTGCTGTCCTCTGCCCTCAGAAAGCGATATGCCCTGTGGGCTTCAGCCTTGGCCATCGTGGGGTGCATCTTTGTTGCCACGGCCTGTCTCTCCCGTCCCTCCGACAACGCACAACTCGACGACCATCATGCCCCACAATATAGCGTGCTCAACGACCTCTACCCCGTCAACGTGTTCTATAACCTCTACCTTGCCGTGAAGCGCAACAACGCCTCCATCCACTACAAGGAGGCATCTGCCCGTTTCCGCTTCGATGCCAGGCCGTCACATCCCGAGGACTCCTGCGAGGTCTACGTTATGGTGATAGGCGAGACGGCACGAGCCATGAACTTCAGTCTCTATGGTTATCAGCGCGACACCAATCCACGGCTCAGCAAGACCCCGGGACTGGTGACGTTCAGCGATGTCACCACCCAGTCGAACACCACCCACAAGAGTGTGCCCATGCTCCTCTCGCAGGCTTCGGCCTCCGACTTCGAGCGTCTCTTCCACGAGAAAGGCATCCTGCAGGCCTTCCGTGAGGCAGGCTTCCACACCGTGTTTCTGAGCAATCAGCGCCCCAACCACTCGTTCATCGACTTCCTGGGCGAACAGGCCGACCAGTGGCTCTTCCTCAAGACGGGCGATGCCAACCCCGCTGGCCGTGAGCTGGCCAAAGCCCCGGGCAAGGACGGCAACTACTATGACGCCGACCTGCTGCCCATCCTCGACAAGATACTGAGTCAGAAACGCAAGAAGGAGTTCATCGTGCTCCACACCTATGGCTCTCACTTCAACTACATGGACCGCTATCCCCGACAGATGGCGCATTTCCAGCCCGACACGCATTGCGAGGCCAAGAAGGAGAACCGTCCCGACCTCATCAACGCCTACGACAACACCATCCGCTACACCGACCTTGTGCTCAGTGGGGTGATAGAGCGCCTGAGAGCACACGGAGGCATGAGCGCCATGCTCTATACGAGCGACCATGGCGAGAACATCTTCGACGACAGTCACAAGCTCTTCCTTCATGCTTCGCCCCGAGCTTCGGAGTACGAGTTGCATGTGCCCTTCCTGGTATGGACATCGCAGAGCTTCCAGCATCAGGAGCCAGCCGTGGCACAGGCCCTCTCCGCCAACCGCCACAAGCAGGCACAGAGCAGCCGTTCCGCCTTCCACACCATGCTCAATATCGGGGGCATCAGTACACGCTTCCGCCAAGAGCACGAGTCGTTGGCGAGCCCTGCCTATCGTCCCGCCCCTCTGCTCTACCTCAACGACCACAACGAGGCTATCCCACAGGCAGAATGTGGATTTTAGGTTATTGAACTTGCGAAACTTGAGTTAGATTATAAAAACTTTCTCTTTTCTTTCTCTATATCAGTTTTTTGCTGTAATTTTGCACCCGAATAAGTCAATAACAGTAGAAAACAATGGACTCAACACGCAAAATCGAAAAAGTAAGTTTGCGCAACCTCCACATGGAGGATTACGACCAACTGGCGAAATCGTTCAAGCGCATTTATGCCGACTCGGACGTTTTCTGGACACGTTCTCAAATCAAAAAGCTCATTACCATCTTTCCCGAAGGTCAGGTAGTCATCATCGTCGACGACAAGATCGTGGGCTGCGCCCTCTCCATCATCGTCAACTACAACATGGTGAAGGGCGACCACACCTATGCCCAGGTGACAGGCAATGAAACCTTCAACACCCACGATGCCAACGGCAACATCCTCTATGGCATCGAGGTCTTCATCCACCCCGACTATCGTGGCCTCCGACTGGCCCGACGCATGTACGAATACCGCAAGGAGCTGTGCGAGAAGCTCAACCTCAAGGCCATCATGTTTGGCGGACGCATACCCAACTATCACAAGTATGCCGACCAGATGCGCCCCAAGGAGTACATCGAGAAAGTGCGCAGTCGTGAGATCTACGACCCCGTGCTCACCTTCCAGCTGTCCAACGACTTCCACGTGCGCCGTGTGATACGCAACTATCTGCCCAGCGACGAGGAGAGCGAACACTGCGCCACCCTGTTGCAGTGGGACAACATCTACTATCAGCCACCTACGGACTCCTATGTAGACCGCAAGCCCACCGTGCGCATCGGTCTCGTGCAGTGGCAGATGCGCCCCTATGCCTCCGTCGACGACCTCTTCGAGCAGGTGGAGTTCTTCGTCGATTCGGTGAGCGACTATAAGAGCGACTTCATCCTCTTCCCCGAATACTTCAACGCCCCTCTGATGGCTAAGTTCAACAATATGGGCGAGGCACAGAGCATCCGACAGATGGCACAGTACACCGAGCAGATACGCGACCGGTTCCGTGAGCTTGCCATCAGCTACAACATCAACATCATCACGGGCAGTATGCCTTACGTCAAGGACGACGGCGCCCTCTACAACGTGGGCTTCCTGTGCCGACGCGACGGAAGTGTGGACATGTACGAGAAGATTCATGTCACCCCCGACGAGCAGAAGTGCTGGGGTCTTACCGGTGGAAGCCGCATCCAGACCTTCGACACCGACTGTGGCAAGATAGGCATCGTGATCTGTTACGACGTGGAGTTCCCCGAGCTCTCACGCCTCATGGCTCAAGACGGCATGCAGATACTCTTCGTGCCCTTCATGACCGATACCCAGAACGCCTACTCCCGTGTGCGTGTATGCGCCCAGGCCCGTGCCATCGAAAACGAGTGCTATGTGGCCATTGCGGGCAGTGTGGGCAACCTGCCCCGTGTGCACAACATGGACATACAGTATGCTCAGAGTGCCGTGTTCACGCCTTGCGACTTCGCCTTCCCCAACGACGGCAAGCGATCGGAGGCTACGCCCAACACCGAGATGATTCTCGTATCCGACGTTGACCTCAACCTGCTCAACGAGCTCCACACCTATGGTGCCGTGCGCAACCTGCGCGACCGCCGCAAGGACCTCTATGAGCTGAAGAAAAAATAAAAGATGTACAAGATCGACATATCGGAGCGCACGCTCCACTTCAAGCAGCCTGCCGGAACCTCACGGGGCGTCTACACCACCCGGCACAGTTATTACCTCACCCTCACCTCGGCAGAACATCCGGGCATCAGGGGCGTGGGCGAATGTGCCACCCTGCCCGACCTGAGCTGCGATGCCAAACCCGAATACGAGCTCACGCTCCGACAGGTGTGCCAGATGGTGGAACAGATGGGGCGCATACCCTACGACATGATACGTGCCTACCCCAGCATCACCTTCGGACTGGAGACTGCCTTTGCCGATTTCTTCCATCAGTGCCCCGCTATCGATGTGCCGGCATGGGCGACGTACCTGGCAAGCCTCTACGACACGCCCTTCGCACGGGGCGAGGAGGGCATCACCATCAACGGACTGGTATGGATGGGCACCTACGACGAGATGCTCGCCCGACTGGAGGAGAAACTGAAGAGCGGATTCCACTGCGTGAAACTGAAGATTGGCGCCATCGACTTCTTCAAGGAGCGCGCCCTCATCAAGCGCATACGCCAGGTCTCCAGCAAGGAGCAGATAGAGTTGCGCGTGGATGCCAACGGTGGCTTCACGCCCGAAAATGCCATGAGCCGACTGGAAGCCCTGGCACAGTACGACATCCACTCCATAGAGCAGCCCATACGCCAGCACCAGTGGCCCAAGATGGCTGCCCTGTGCCGTGAGTCACCCCTGCCCATCGCCCTCGACGAGGAGCTCATCGGCGTGAACGTGCGATCGATGAAGCAGGCATTGCTCGACACCATACACCCTCAGTACATCGTGCTGAAGCCCTCGCTCCACGGAGGCATCTACGGATGCCGGGAGTGGATACAGATGGCAAGCGAACGGAGCATCGGAAGCTGGATCACATCAGCCTTGGAGAGCAACGTGGGGCTCAGTGCCATCGCCCATTTCTGCGCCAAGACTTATGGTCCCGGGGTCTCCATGCCTCAGGGCCTTGGCACCGGACAACTCTTCACCGACAACATCCCCATGCCTTTGGAAATCAAGGGAGAAAAGATCTTTGTAATTCAAGTTTAGCAAGTTAAGGAGTTAAAGGAGTTAAGACAATAGTCTTTGTGGGTGTATTCATTAAGCTGTTGTCTTAACTCCTTTAACTCCTTAACTCCTTTAACTCCTGAAAATTACTCCTGAAAAATTAAAATTCCCCTTATGGAACTGAACGAATTTCTTGCCGAATGGCACAACGACAACCCCCGCATTCTGGTACACACCAGCGGATCTACGGGCAAACCCAAACCCCTGATGGTGGAGAAGAGGCGGATGCTCAACTCAGCCCGCATCACCTGCGACTTCTTAGGACTGAAGCCGGGCGACACCGCCCTGCTCTGCATGCCCCTCGACTATATCGCGGGCAAGATGATGGTGGTGCGAAGCCTCCAGCGGAACCTTCAGCTCACCACCGTGCGCCCGAGCAGCCATCCCCTGGCCGACGAAACCCTGCCCCACTTCACCTTTGCCGCCATGGTGCCCATGCAGGTGTACAACACCCTGAAAGTGCCCTGCGAGCGCGAACGGCTCATGCACATCCGTCACCTCATCATAGGCGGAGGAGCCATCAGCGACGAGTTGGCACAGATGATCAAGCCCCTGCCCAATGCCGTATGGAGCACCTATGGCATGACCGAGACCCTGTCGCACATCGCCCTGCGCCGCCTCAATGGTCCTGACGCCAGCCTCTGGTACACCCCCTTCGACGGCGTAGGCATAAGCCTCAATGCCGACGGATGCCTTGTCATCGATGCCCCCGAGGTATGTGCCGAACCCCTTGGCACCAACGACATCGCCCTGCTACGCACCGACGACCGCACGGGCAAGACGCTCTTCCGCATCAAGGGCCGCAAGGACAACGTGGTGTGCAGTGGAGGCATCAAGATCCAGATAGAGGAGGTGGAGGAAACGCTGCGTCCGCACCTGTCGGCGCCCTTCATGATCATCAAAAGGCAAGATGAGATGCTGGGCGAAAAAGCCATCCTCCTCACCGAGTCGGCCGACCTGACCCACATAGAAGAAATATGCAGAAACACCCTGCCCAAATACTGGGTGCCACGGGAGTTTCTGCACATCGACCACCTGCCCCTCACCGAGACAGGCAAGCCTAAACGCTCAGGAGCGTTCTGAAATTATACGACCTCCGCTTCACACCCTCTCACACCACGGTGATCCAGATGCTCTCTTCGTTCTGCTGAGCCTGGGTGATGAGGTCGATGAGTTGGCGCAACCACTGTTGCGAGTTCACCACCATGCCCACCATTTTGTTTTCGCCCACCAGGATGCAGCCCTGCGTGTCGTCAGGATAGTTGCCAGCATGGATGCGTATGCCCTCAAAGAGGGGCACGCCCACGAGTAGGGGCAACCATCTCTTGAATCGTGGCGACTTGCTCACCACCACGGTGTAAGAGCCTTCGGGGATAGCCGTCTTGCCCTGCACCTTGCGGGCCATCTTGCCCGACACCCTGCCGTGACGAGCATCCACCTCCCTCGGGGCAAGCGGAATGCCCAGCAGGTTGCGCCATGTAGGCTCCAGGGTGTCGCAGAAGTAATGCTCTGTGGTGAGCAGGCTCTCATCCACACGGCAACGCACAGTGCGCTTGTCTTCCCTCCTCCTGCCGGGTATCAACTCTCGTTCCACACTTCCATCGGGCAGGATATACAGTCGGCCGATGGTGTAAGTAGCTCTCTTGGCTATGCGTTTCAATATGATTTCCATTTTTTTTGTTGTTTATTAAGTTAAGTAACTAAAGAAGTTATCTTTCTTTGGAGTTAAGGAGTTAAGGAGTTATCGCTCCCTGCGGTCGCTGAGGAGTTAAGACAAATGCCTTTGTGGATTTGATTTCAAGCAATAAGACTGTTGTCTTAACTCCTTAACTCCTTTAACTCCTTAACTCCCCTCTAAACTCCCCCATTTACAAAAAAGTTTCACCCCTTCACCTTGCGGAAAATCGGACTGTCAGTGTCAGTGTCAGCACCTTCCACCTTAGCCACATATCCACGGTGCACCCATTGGTGTATGGCATCCCTGATGCGCCTGGCATTGTCGTTGTCGAAGCCTTGAGCACGCCGCACCTTCACGTAGTCGTCGACGGTAAACTCGTCGGGCAAGAGCGACAGCAGGTTCTTAGGACCGTTGGGTGCTGTGCGGCTCACCTTGTCTTGCTCGCCATCGGCATCGTAGATCATTTGTCCGAAGAGCTTCAGCTTGCACCACAGGTCGTAACGCTCGCTCCAGCGCACGAAGTCCTCTATCGACTTCTCCCACTTCATGCCGTTGGCGACATACAGCACACAGGCCTTGAGGTAGGCGATGACGTTGGCACGGAAGGAAAGGTTCTCGAACACATAGTTCTGCGACAGACGGGCAAACTCAGCGTTCTCCTCCATCAGTTTGCGGGCGAGCTTGAGAGCCTGGGGGCAGTCCACCAGTCCGCGGGCCTTCAACAGGTTGTCGATGTAGGGTTTCAGCTCCTCGTCGAAGGAGGCATCGTAGGAGCCATAGACGGGAATCTCCGATCCGCACGGGCGTCGCTCGATGGTGGCAAACGAGATGCGGCTCACGGGTCCGTCGGTCACCACCCTTCGGAAATAGTCACGACACTTCTTCGGTGTGCAACAGGCATTCCAGTTGAAGCGCACCTTCACGGTCTCGGTCACCGACTGCACGCCCACTCGGTCTTGTCCATAGTTGCCCAGGTCGAAAGCCAGCTCCATGATGCGGAAGTGCTGGTTGGTCTTGCCCTTGAGGGCATCGAAGAGGTTCAGCTCATTCACTTTGGCATAGAGGAAGTGCCGTTCAGCCTCCTTCATACGCAGCACGAAGGCAGGGTTGGTCATGTCGATGTTCACCTCCTGGATGACGAGTCCTTCGGGTCGTTCACGCTTGTCCTTGTTAGAGCCTTTGCGGTTGCATTCGTCCTTCCATGCCCTCTCCCGCTCACGCTGTTCGGCGTCGCGTGCCCTGATGTCCGCCATGATGCGGTTGATGGGCTGGGTGATGCTCTCCTTGCCGCTTCCTGTAGGCGCACAGAGGATGTTCATCAGCGTGGCCTCATGCTCCACGTTGTCGATGTAGCGGAAGCGGGTGTCGCACAGATGGCTTGCCAGGGCTGGGAAGACGGCTTGCGACACGGCAGGCTGATAGATGACAGGCGTCTTGCTCACCAGCAGACGGATGAGACGGGGCAGTTTCTGTGGCATCTCGTGTATGCGATAGAAGTAGGAGTCGGGGTTCAGGATGTCGCCAAACTCGTCGGCATCATAGTCGGCGGCTTTCCCCCTTGCCCTCTCCTCCTGGCACAGGCTGATGGCCTTGCGCACAATCATCGGCATGCGGTGCGACTGCTTTCTCTGACAAGCGCTGTCGACGGTGGTGAAGGCCCGCTTCTTCTCCTCGCCGAAGGTGGGAATCACCTGTTTGATCCACGCAGCGTTGTCGTCGCACAGATAGCGCAGATAGCAGCTCAGGGTGAAGATAAACGAGTTGCGCGAACCGTGCTGTGGCTCCCCTCCGAGCAGTTCTACGAGCTTGCTTGTTATCGCCTCGTAGGAGATTCCATCGTATTCTTGGGCGAAATCTTGTTGCTTCTCCTCTCCGCCATGATCTTGATCCACTCCATGATTGCCGAGATGATGATCATCAGCACAATCATGATTAGCAGGCTGGGCATACTCAGCAGCAGTGCCAGCAGGAAGAGCAGCAGAGCTATTATCGCTCTCAGGTCGATGTTCTTTTTCGGTCTTGTTTTCATTTTCATTTGTGTTGTGGTTAGTGTTTTCGTGGGTATTCGCATGAGGGGCAGCATCGTCAGCATCCGAAGGGGTTTCCACCTCTGCGAAGAGCCGTGCCTCGTCGATGAAGAGGATGTAGTCTTCGGGCACGATGAACGACGGCCGTGCCAGGTCTTTCACACACACGTCGTACTCCTCATCGCCGAGCTGTTGCGACATCCACTTCTGAGCCTCTGCCAGGTTCATGCCCTCTGGCATGACGAAGACGAGCCTGAGGCCCTCCAACGACGGTGTGACGTGCACGAGCAGTATTCTCGCCAGCACCTGAGGATTCTTCACTCTCAGTTCTTCGCTCTTTGCTTTCCACCATCCCGTAGGGTCGGCGATGTGGTCTTTGTCGTAGATGCTGAGTCCGCTGGGTATGGCGTCAGCATTGAGTCGTCGGCCATTGCGAAAGGTGGCGTGGGGCGTGAGTATGGGCAACTGGCTCTTGAGCCGTGTCTTCATCGTGTCGTAGTCTTCCTGCCCTATCTCTCCCCGGCGTTTGCGCTCCAGTGCATCCTCTATCTGTGCGCAGACGTCCTTCACCCTGCTGCTCTTAGTAGCTTGGTGGAAGAGCTCGGGGGTGCATACTTGCACCTCCCTGCTCCTTACGCTTTGTGATATTCCAAAAGCCATAGTTGTTTCATATTTAATGTTTAATTATTTTTTCGATGTCCTGCACCAGGATGTCCTGATACACCTGTCCCTGATACTCATGGGTCTGAAAACGCAGTTTCACCACGACCACCTCTCCGGCATAGAACCTAAGTTGTGCGTCCTTGCCAAGCATCACCGCGGCAAACTGGTTTTCGAACTTTCCGCCAAACTCCTGCAACACGATGTTGCACTTGGCGAGTTTCCCGTTCTCACTCTTCTGCGAATCGACGAGGGAAGTCTCTCCCTGCATCACTACTTTCATGATCATTGTTTCCATATCAATATAAAATATTTAGTGTTAAGTTTATGAGCCAAAAGGCTTTCGACCTGTACGGTTGGAATTACGCAGCACGCCCTGAAAGGGCAGAAGCTCTTAGCCCAGGGCAGCGCCCTGGGTCGTTTTTGGACGCAATCTGTCGCCCTGTAAGGGCAAAAGCTTTAAAAATCAAGGCAATACATAAAGCTTTTGCCCTTACAGGGCGTATTGCTGATTGCCTTTATACCCAGGGCGTTGCCCTGGGCTAAGAGCTTCTGCCCTTTCAGGGCGTGCTGCTTAATGAATACACCCACAAAGACTGTTGTCTTAACTCCTTAACTCCTTTAACTCCCTAACTCCTTAACTCCTTTAACTCCTTAACTCCTTTAACTCCTTAACTCCTTTAACTCCTTAAGAATTCTCCCTTAACTCCTTAACTCCTTTAGCCCTCAGATGAATAAACTCCCGTCCCTTCTCCGTCCACACGAGGTACATGCGGGTTAGCACGGTGTCTCTTCCCACAAAGAGGTCATAGTGGGTTCGGCTCTTCGCCAGTCCGCGGTGGGCATAGTCGGCATAGAGCATATACTGCCCGCTCTGGTAGTACTGAATCCGTTCTGCGCAGAGCCAGCGGTTCAGTTCCTGCGCCGTCATCCCCAGCTCCTTGGCTATCTGCGTGGTGGTGTAGCACGAGATGCTTTCGAGCACGCTGTCGGTGTAGAGAGCCTTGGGCAGCAGTCGGTCGATTTCCACATCCTGCTCAGCGATTCGTCTGTTCTTTTGTTCCAAGAGCACTTTCTGCTCGCTGATGAGCTTGTTCTGCTGGGCTATGAAGGAATCTTTTTCCCGAAGCGTCTTGCGAAGGATCTCCTCAGTCTTGCGGACGACCGCCTCATCGCTCTCGCCTTCGTGGAGCGGAATGAACCCGCCCGTCTTGCGAATTTGCGGCAGCACCACCGAGGTGACCCAATGCTTGAACCGCTGCGCTGTGGGGAGCTTCGAACCAAGCACCAGCGCATAGAATCCGCTCTCGTTGACGAAATGCAAACTGCGTTTTTGTTCATACACAGATCCGTTTCTTCGTATAGTCACACTCGCGGTACGTTTCGTACCGTCAGTAGGCTTCACATGGCGCAAGATAGCTTTGCGGGCCTGGTCATATCCAAGAGCTTTGCACACGTCATTTCCGCAAAACTGAGGCTCACCTTTCTCGTCGGTCAAGATGCGGATGCATCCGAACTCAGAGCACTCAAATACCATCACCCGGATGGCGTTCTCATGATTGGCAACATTAGATGCCACCATGTTGGCAGCAGCCTTGCTACCGACAACCTTTTCATTAGTTTTTTTCATATGCTATAACTATTAAAATGGTTAATACTATGTTTTGAATACAAAATGTGATTTTCATGGCAGAAGACCATCATTCTTGTTGTTTCAACCTTGTCAAAGAGCGAGTGGATGGCAATATCATTCTTATGTCCCACTTACAACATGGCATACACAGGAATGTCCACGAACTTCAGAACTCGGCGATGGTTCTGAAATCCATGAGCAAAGGTAAAGCGAAAAAAAAGGATGTCAAAAGAAAAAAATATGCAATGATCAGCTGGTCTAATCAGTCTAATCATTGCATATCTTTTCGTCTCATTCGTCCAACAAAGAGTCTAACGAATGTTATGTTTATTTAACAAAGAAGTATCAATACAAAGACTTATGTAAGCCTATATGTATTGATGTCATACGTTTTACATGAATAGAGCAGAAAGAGACCTGCATTTCTTTCTACTCTTATTTCTATGAACCATTATTGGCATTTTACCAAGTGATAACCTTGTCAACTATTTCCTGTTGCTCCAAGCTACTTCTTCGTAGATAGATACGTGTTGTCTCTATGCTTTCATGTCCCATGAGGTCGGCAAGCAGGGCAATGTCGTTGAACTTCTCCAAGAAATTCTTGGCATAACGATGGC
>ERZ1023621.451-NODE-451-length-11103-cov-9.586260_pt1 | contig 11103 bp, 6 predicted proteins | sample MGYA00380330_ERZ1023621 | MGnify/ENA primary metagenome ERZ1023621 (study PRJEB33179, sample SAMN07448975) | human gut metagenome | biome: Human-gut; feature: Human associated habitat; material: Faeces | host: Homo sapiens | place: India: Bhopal | collected...
TTTCAAAGTATCTTACACACCCTTGCATACATCTTACACACCTCACTCCGCTGCCTTGCAGTCAGTTTTGTCGTATTCGGTGGATTGTACGCCACAGGGACGTAGAGAAATCTGTCGGAGCAACAAACTTTTCTGTTCCCCTATACTGTGATATTGTCCTCCCGTGCTTGTGCCGTGTGGCAGCATGTAGGCTGTGTAGGTTGTGTGTAGGCAAAATTTGTAGTATCTTACACTAATCAAAGTATTGATAACCAGTGAGTTGTAACGTATTAGTGTAAGATGCAAGATACTCGGCGTGTAAGTTGTTGTAGTATGGTAAAAGGTCTCAGATACCGCTTTTTTGTCTAAATTATTGCTGTTCAGTGAAACGTAGCCATGCGAATGGATACAAGCACTAAGCGCTATCACTCAACGCTACCACCAAACGCAAGCTCTAATGGGGGCGACGCGTCTCGCGTCGGGATAATGAAAGAAAAGAACACAAACTCTACTAAATAATAGCAGCATATTTCCCCGACGCGAGACGCGTCGCCCCCATTAGAGCTTGCGTTTCTTCAAGCATCAAGAGCTACAATTAAACGCTACAATCAAACGCTACCACCAAACGCTATCACTCAACGCTACCACCAAACGCAAACTCTAATGGGGGCGACGCGTCTCGCGTCGGGATAATGAAAGATAAGAATATAAACTCTACTAAATAATAGCAGCATATTTCCCCGACGCGAGACGCGTCGCCCCCATTAGTGCTTGCGTTTCTTCAGAATGCAGCCCATAACAAACAATGTGCGAGTGCAAACGTAGTCTGCACTCGCACATAAATACTATATAATTCTCAACTGAATGATGCACGAACAAGCCCTGACGAGACTAATACGTGTTCATTCATGAGCAATTACTGCAGTTTCTGCTTAACCTCAATTTCCTGGAAGGTTTCAATCATGTCACCCTCCTTAATATCGTTGCAGTTGGTGAGAGAGATACCACACTCAAAGTTGGTGCTAACCTCCTTCACATCGTCCTTAAAGCGTTTCAACGCATTGATTTCGCCGGTAAAGATTACAATACCATCGCGAATGACGCGCGCCTTGTCGCTGCGCTTCACCTTGCCATCGATCACGTAGCAACCTGCCACATAACCAACCTTGCTGATGTGGTAAACCTGGCGCACCTCGATGTTGGCAGTAACCTCCTCCTTGATAACAGGCTCGAGCATACCCTCCATGGCCACTTTGACGTCCTCAATGGCATCGTAGATGACTGAGTACTGGCGGATTTCGACACCGTCGCGCTCGGCCAATTTGCGGGCCTGCTGTGACGGACGCACCTGGAAACCAATGATAATAGCCTCTGAGGCAGCTGCAAGTGTTACATCGTTCTCGCTTATCTGGCCCACACCCTTGTTGATAACCTTCACCACAATATTCTCGGTAGAAAGCTTGATAAACGAGTCGGCCAAAGCTTCGACCGAACCGTCCACGTCGGCCTTGACAATGATGTTGAGTTCGTGATATGAACCCATCTTGAGGCGTTTGCCAATCTTTTCGAGCGTGAGCACCTCACGGGTACGCAAGTCTTGCTCGCGCTGCAGTTGTTCGCGTTTGTTGGCAATTTCGCGGGCCTCCTGTTCAGTCTCCATCACGTGGAACTGGTCGCCGGCCTGCGGAGCGCCATTGAAGCCGAGCAATGTGGCAGCCATTGAGGGACCTACATTGTCGATGCGCTGGCCACGCTCGTTGAAGAGGGCCTTCACACGACCATAGTTGGTACCTGCCAGCACGATGTCGCCCTGGTGGAGCGTACCGTTCGACACCAAGATAGTGGCCACGTAACCACGACCCTTGTCGAGTGACGACTCGATAACCGTACCCGTAGCCTTGCGGTTGGGGTTGGCCTTGAGTTCAAGCATATCTGCCTCGAGCAGCACCTTTTCGAGCAGTTCCTTCACACCCGTACCCTTCTTGGCACTGATGTCCTGGCTCTGGTACTTACCGCCCCACTCCTCAACGAGGAAGTTCATGGCAGCCAGTCCCTCCTTAATTTTGTCGGGGTTGGCATGCGGTTTGTCCACCTTGTTGATGGCAAACACGATGGGCACATTGGCTGCAGTGGCGTGTGCAATAGCCTCCTTGGTCTGGGGCATGATGTCGTCATCGGCAGCAATGATAATGATGGCGATATCCGTCACCTGTGCACCACGGGCACGCATGGCGGTAAATGCCTCGTGACCCGGTGTGTCGAGGAAGGTGATGTGGCGACCGTTGTCGAGTGTGACATTGTAGGCACCAATGTGCTGGGTGATACCGCCAGCCTCGCCGGCAATGACATTCGACTTGCGAATGTGGTCGAGCAACGATGTCTTACCGTGGTCAACGTGACCCATCACGGTTACAATCGGTGCGCGTGGTTCGAGGTCTTCGGGGCTATCCTCCTCCTCGGCAATGGCCTCCTGCACGTCGGCGGCCACATATTCTGTTTTGAAACCGAACTCTTCGGCCACGAGGTCGATGGTTTCGGCGTCCATACGCTGGTTGATGCTCACCATGATGCCAATGCTCATGCAGGTAGCAATAACCTTTGTCACAGGCACGTCCATCATTTGTGCCAGCTCGTTGGCAGTTACAAATTCGGTGAGTTTGAGCACTTTGCTCTCGGCTTTGGCCTCGCGGCGTTCCTCCTCAGCACGCTGGTGCTGCTGTTCGCGTTTTTCCTTACGGTACTTGGCGCCCTTGCCACCCTTTTGCTTGCTGGTGAGGCGTGCCAGTGTTTCCTTTACCTGCTTGGCCACGTCCTCTTCGCTCACCTCAACCTTTTGCTGTTCCTTGGCGCGGCGGTTGCGGTTTTTGTTGGCACTCTTGCCATTGGCAGCGCCCTGTTGGTTGTTGCGGTTGTTCTGTCCGTTCTGACCGTTGGCACCCTGCTGGTTGCGCTTCTTGCCATTGTTGTTGCCATTCTGCTTGGGCTGGTTGGCAGCATTGTTCACATCGACACGTTCGCTGCCAATGCGGTTACGCTTTTTGCGCTGTCCGCCGGCCTGTGCCTGCCCGTTCTGGCCGGCAGCCCCCTGCTTGTTGTTGCGTTCGCGGCGGCGCTCCTCCTTCGACTTCTTTTTGGGTCGTGTAGTAGAGTTAATGGCACTGAGATCAATGGTGCCGAGCACCTTGGGACCAGTAATTTCAACCTGGGGGTGGAGTTTGAACACACCGTCTTCCTCCTCGCCAATGGCTTTGGCGCGCTCTTCGCGTTGTATTTTGGTGTTTTCGGTAGTGCTTTGGTTCATGTTTTGGGGGTTGGAAGTAGTTTGGTTGTTGGCATGTGCCGGCACTGCTTCCTCGGCCTCAGTCTTTTGGGCAGGGGCTGCGGGGGTGTTTGCAGCAGTGGCTGCGTTAGCCTGGGGCTTATTTATGCTTTTAGCCGGAGCTTTTGGAGCCTCGGCTTTTGTGTTGTTGGCAGATTGTGTGTTGCTCTGTGCCTTGGCGGGTTTGGCATCGAGGTCGATGTGGCCCACAATGTGTGGTCCCTTTACTTCGGGCACCACCGTTTCAACCATGGTTTCCTCGGCCTTGCGCGTTTTGGCAGAGCGTTTCTTTTCCTGACGGTCCTGCATACGTTCCTCAGCCTTGTCGCGCAGAGTCTTGTCGGCGCTGAAGGCATTCTTAAGTAGTTCGTACTGCTTGTCGTCAAGCTTTTGGTTAGGGTCGTTGCTTGCCACGGGTGCTCCTTTTTCCTTCAGGAGGTCGGTGATTGACTGCAAGCCGACGCCAAATTCTTTGATAGCTTTATTTAATCTGATACTCATGCAATAATGTTAGTAAGGTTTGCTAATGCGATTGTCTCAACATAGGTAAGTGGGCTGGCATGCCCCACAGCGGCCATAGCGCGCTGCACGGGGTGGAGTTTTCAAGGCCCTGGCCTTGTTGCCTGATTATGCTTTGCCTTAAAAAACTCCACGCCGGCTGCGTGATTATGTGCCTTAGCGTGTATGCGCCGCCCTACTTACGCGTTGTGCATTAGCTCTCCTCGCCTGCCGGCTCTGCAGCAGGCTCGTTAGCGTCGGCCGGAGCCTCAGCAGTTGGTTGGGCAGCGGGTGCCTGGGGTGCGTCGTTCTCAAACTCGGCACGCAGCACGCGCAATACTTCGTCGACGGTAGACTCTTCGAGGTCGGCCTTTTCGATGAGCATTTCGCGGGGTGCGTTGAGCACGTCCTTAGCTGTTTCGAGACCGATGCCCTTGATGGCGTCAATCACCCACTGGTCTATTTCGTCGGCAAACTCGTCGAGGTAGATATCCTCGGTCATTTCTTCGCCCTCAACTTCACGGAACACGTCGATGGTGTACTCGGTGAGCATTGAGGCCAGCTTGATGTTCATACCACCCTTACCAATAGCCAGACTTACCTCGGCAGGACGCAGGTACACCTCGGCTTTACGCTCCTCTTCGTGCAGCACAACGTTCGACACCTGTGCGGGGTTCAAGGCACGCTGTATGAACAGGGCTGTGTTGTTGGTAAAGTTGATCACATCGATATTTTCGTTGTGCAACTCGCGCACTACACCGTGTATACGGCTGCCGCGCACACCAACACAGGCGCCCACGGGGTCGATGCGGTCATCGTAGCTCTCAACGGCTATCTTGGCGCGCTCGCCCGGAATGCGGGCAATGCGGCAGAGGCGGATGGCACCGTCGGCAATTTCGGGTATCTCGTTCTCGAGCAAACGGCGCAAGAAATCGTTCGATGTGCGCGAGAGGTAGATTTTAGGATTGCCATTGGTGTTGTCCACACGGTCGATAACGGCTGTCACGGCATCGCCTTTGTGGAAGAAGTCGCGGGGTATTTGCTGCGATTTGGGCAGGTAAAGCTCGTTCTTCTCCTCGTCCATAAGCAGCGTCTCGCTCTTCCAGGTCTGGTACACCTCGGCAGTGATAAGCTCGCCCACGCGGTCCTTATATTTATTATAGAGGGCATCGTGTTCCAGCTCGAGAATTTTGCTGGCCAAAGTCTGGCGCAGCGTCAGTATGGCACGGCGTCCGAAGTCGGCAAAATGAATTTCTTCAGACACATCTTCGCCCACCTCGTAGGTGGCATCAATCTTTTGTGCCTCGCTCAATGATATTTGCTTGTTGGGGTCTTCCACCTCGTCGTCGTTCACCACCACGCGGTTGCGGTAAATTTCGCAATCGCCCTTGTCGGGGTTTACAATCACGTCAAAGTTCTCGTCAGAGCCAAAGATTTTGGCTATCACGCTGCGGAAGCTCTCCTCGAGCACACCCACCATGGTGGTGAGGTCAATATTTTTGTTTTGCTTAAACTCAGCAAAGGTTTCTATCAAGCTTGCTGTTTCTTGTTTCTTCTTAGCCATATATTGAGCGGTATTGTGTATTGTCTTATTTATTCAACTTTCGGATTCAGCCCGTTCAAGTTGAAACCGAAACTTGAGTTATTTATATATGCGTGCGCGCGGCACGTCGGGCAGGCGTTCAATCTTTTGTTACGAAGGTGCGCCCGCCAGAGTTCTTACTTAAAGTCGATGACGTACTTGGTGCTTTTTACTTGGTCGAAGCTGAAGGGCACTTCGCGTTCTACCAGTTTGGGGCGCTTGGCACCCTCTTCGCGCACTTTTTCCTCGATGGTGAGCGTAAAGCCCTCGGGTGTTACACCGCCCAAGGTTCCCTGCAACTTTTTGCCCTCAGTGGTGAGCACCTCGACACGCTCGCCTTGGTGAATTTCGTACTGGCGCAACACCTTGAAGGGCTGTCCTATGCCGGCGCTGCCCACTTCGAGTTCAAAGTCCTCCTGCTCGCGGTCGAGATGGCTCTCGATGTAGCGGCTGAGTTCTACGCAGTCTTCAATCCACACGCCCTCTTCGTGGTCTATCTCTACCACGATGCGGTCGTCGGTACTGATGGTGAGGTCGGTCAGGAAGTAGTCCTTACCCTCCAACCACTGTTCCACCAGACTTTTTACAAAACTTTTGTCAATCATTCGTTATGCTTTCAGATGTATTTTAACACCTGCAAGGTGGCCAATATTCCTCCTTGCCCCCTTGCCTTTGGTTATGCTTTATAGCGTGTTGTAAAAACAAGTGAGGAACTTCTTTCGAAAGCCCCTCACTCAATCTTGCTGCAAAGATACAAATATTTATGTGTGTTTGCCAATAGTTTGGCGTTATTTTTTATGGCAATATGCTAATGCTAATATGGAAATATGCTAATGTGCTGACGCCGTTGCGATACTATATGCCACGTTGCGGCCTTCGCAAATTGACGCACTACTGTGGTCTTTCCTACTTAGTGTGCACCCTTTATGAGCAGTGCTTTATTCGCGATGGCTTCCTTCCACGCTTCTAACTTGTTGATTATCTTGCGTTTTGGCATAGTTATTACAACTTTTTTCCAGCCTTTACACGGCTTGCTTGCAACTTTTTTTCAGCTTTTTGGCTGTCTGCTTACAACTTTTTTCCAGCTTTTTGGTTGTCAACTTGCAACTTTTTTCCAGCAGCATGATGCGGCAGCTGCCCGAAATTCTATGTTGTGATGCCGCTCACACATAGCAAAACGGGCTGCGCGAATCACTTCGAACAGCCCGTATAATGAAAAAAATTACTTTAACTCGCAGGGCTACCTATTCCCTGCAAGGGGGTAAAGGCCTGGAGTGCAAGGCACAGTTGTTACGCCGCTCTTGCCTCCGGCCTTTATGTTTGTGTACATGTGAGATGCTTGTTATACGCACACCTCACACGGTGAGATTAGTCTTCGTCAGCCGACCAGTTGTCGCTGCTCCAACCCTTTTCGTTAGACCATACAACATCGGAATTCTTGTCGTGTGTAGCTTCCTCAACGGTTGAACCGCAGAGAGGCTGCAATGCTTCAAGATAGCAGATTGAAGTGCTTGCGGGAGCTATATATTGTTTCTTCATTGTTACAAACGTTTTAATGTATTTCAGTTAATTACTTTACGATGTACTTTTTGCCATTCTGAATGTACAAGCCACCCTTAACAGCCTTCACGACACGACGGCCAGTGAGGTCGAAGATGGGTGCATTGACGTTGGCATTACCAGCAACTACATTGTTTACAGCTGTTACATTGCCAAAGTTCAAAGCGATAGCTGAACCCTCGGCATCAGCAAAGAATGCGCGGTTGGCAGGGATTGATGTAACTGCAGTTGAAGGTTCGAAGAAACCTACCTCTGTTTCATTGGCATTGTTCTTACCGAATACCAAGTACTTAGTCTGTGCGCCGGTGATATCCTTAGCGAGCAAAGTACCCTTCAGAGCGCTTGAATTAGCAGCATCTTCAGCATCGCCAATAGTCAAAACGGCCTTGGCAGCAGCCTCATCGCTAACGAGGAGCACACCAGTTTCCTTGGCAAAGTTTGCAGTCTCAGTCATCACTGTTTGACCGTTAGCAGGAGTAGCAGCAGTGTAAGCCTTAGCACCATTTACTGCGCTTACGCCGAAGGGAAGATAGGCAGTAGCGTATGACTTGCTTTCTACAGTATTGAGAGCTACCTCAAATTCTGTAGCAACATCAATTGTCCATGTTACTTGATTGTAATAACCTTGTTGACCTTCCCATTTGTCAATGCCACCATTTGCTTCCAAATTCATACGGCCATTATTGCCATCACGCAATACAAAGCCCTCTACCGTGCCACTTGTATTAACACTGATGCTATACAAACCGCCTTGAGTCAAATCTGAAGTCATGGGCGTTACAGGTTCTTGAACAGGGTCAACCAAAGTGCCAAGATATGCTTGAGCATTAACATTGTAAAGTTTTACGCCATATTGGTTAGTACCTTCCTTTACAACAGGAACGAACTTCCATACAGTAGAGGCATTTCCCATCTTTTCGGCTGCGGCAACACAAGCGGCGCTGGTTGCATCAGCAGCAAGCACAGATTTCGCTCTTGAAGTGTTGCAGTTGGTAATTCTGTAATAGGTTTTGCCAAAATAAGCCTTAGCTGCTTCAGTAAAAGCGTCATCATTTTTCTGGGTTTTGTTTGCCTCCCATGTGGCAAGTTCGCTCGAACAAGCTGTTGACACACCTGGAATATGGCGGAAAGCATCCACATTCGTAGTACCAAAGAATACACTAGCATCATACTCAGCGCTCGCCAAATCACTCACAGGAATAAAATAAAAGGCATTACCTTTTGTTCCTGTTGTTGATGCGTCATTCTTCCAATATGACAAATGGCAGCCACCTCCATCAGAATTATTCCACCAATAGTCACCGTCTGATTTGCCATGGAATTTAACGCAATGAGCTTTTGAGATTGCAGTTGAGCTGGCAATATCAAAACTCATAGCAATATCGTCAGTACTTGAGACATCATACATTTTTGACCAATTAGATACACCAAGCACTTTAGAGGTTCCTTCGCCCTTATTGTAGAACTTATAACCATTAGTCTCATCGCCTACAATACACCACAGGCCTTTGTCGGTTGTGGGAACAGCATCATTGTTAAGCAATAATCCGTTGCCGTTAGTATAGCCGTCTTCTGTGTTGAGATAACCAGCCTTTGGGTGATAGCCATCTGTATAAGCGACTCTAATAAGATACCATTGGGTGTTGCTGGCCCAGGTTCCATCACTTGGTGCATCAGAGAACTTAAGACTCTGCGCACTTGCCGTTACTCCCACAAATGCGAGGAGAAGCGACAGCAAGAAAGTAAATTTCTTCATGCTTTTGTTGTTTTTATTAGGTTAATAATGAGTTGTGTTTCTTATTGTGTTCTGCGCCTGATACGTATCACCTTGTTGTGGCCTTGGTGCAAACTAATGCAGGGCTGCGACATACAGAGGTTTACATTATCCAAATGTTTTATACGTATATTTGCGTAATAAGTCCCGTTTGTGGCGCAAATATACGTGCAGTTTGTAAAATTACCAAACGGGGGGTAAAAGTATGTTAATAGACTAACATTTGTCGCATTTTGCAGTAATTGTGTACCTAATTATGCAACAAGGGCGTGCAACAAAACGATTGCACGCCCTTGTTATTAAGGTTTGGTGAAACAAAAATTAGCTGATGCGGACAGGAAGGCTGGGACAAACTCTAAACTGATGCAGTCTGGTAAAACGCCAAAGCATAAAAAAGGTTGTAATGGACAACGTGGGGGCGTTATCGTATTCCATGCCTGCTTTTATGTCAATAATAGTTTCTGCAGCCATGTATAGTTGACTTAAGGTGTTTGCTTTTTGTGATAAATCGTTCTAATTATAAAGGAATTTAGACGAAGAAGTAACGCCTCTAACGTTATGATGAATAGTAATGTCTTGATTTATAAGTACTTACGTCGCAAAGTTACACTTTTTCGAGGATAGTTTGTGTAAAATACTACACTTTTTCGAGGATAAAATGCGTGTATTACTACACTTTTTCGAGGATAAGATACGCGGATTGCTACACTTTTTCGAGGATAAAGCGCATTATCTTATTGCGACATGGTAAAACTGTTCCGATACGATTGTCGAACACAGAACACGCTGATTGCACGGGTTTTTCGCTACACGCTTTGGCCCCACGAAAATGACGGAGTTGACGAAACCTGTGAGCATTGCATGCTCGTTTCGCTGCTTGCTCGTTGTTGGCCAACTGCTGCTGGTGAGTTCTTAACTGCATAATCCGTGCGATCTGTGAGCCATAATATCAGAATTGTTTTATCAAGCAGCAATAAATGATATTGCATTTTTTACGAGAGCGTTTACACCAATTATGCGGGCAAAAGCTTAACTTTGCATCAATTCTTCTAACAAATAACCTTTGCCTAAGCAGATGTTCGGTAAAAGGCCTGGAAAGAATTGGCGTAATGCGTTGTTGTGAAACATGAAATGATGAACGGGCACAGCGGCTGCGCGAGCAGTATGACCCGTAATAATGCGCCATGACATACCAGCAATATAGGAACATGACTTTATGGTTCGTCGAATGTCTGCTTACACCGGTGTACACAGTTATCCCCCTTATGAGGCATATACTCAACTTTGTGCTCGTGGCGCTTGTGCTGCTCGTGGCAGCATGCAAGGGCCATGAGGCCGACACGTTCAAAATAGGTGTGTCGCAGTGCAGCCAAGATGCGTGGCGTGAGCAGATGAACCGCGAAATGCAGCGTGAAACAATGTTTTACAACAAAAATGTAAAACTCGACATACGTTCGGCTCACGATGACAATGCACTGCAAATAAAACAGATAGACAGTTTGGTAAACGAGGGCATCAACCTGCTGGTGGTGTCCCCCAACGAGGCGCGCGCGTTCACCCCCGTGGTGGAGCGTGTGATGCGCCGTGGCATACCGGTGATAGTGGTTGACCGTAAAACACTCTCCGACAAATATACGGCTTTTATCGGGGCCGACAACCGCAGCATAGGCAAGGATATGGCCGCTTGTGTGGTGCAGGAACTCAAGGGGCATGGCACTGTGGTAGAGCTGACTGCCAATATGGCTGGCACGGCAGCACGCGAGCGTCATGCCGGACTGACCCACATGCTGGCACAAGCGCCGGGCATAAAGGTGCTGGCCAGTGTTGAAGTGGGGTGGGAGGGGGCACGTGTGCCACAGCAGATTGACAGTTTGATTGCGGCCGGCGTTGTGCCACAAATCATTACAGCCCCCAACGATCGCACAGGCGTGAAGGTGCACCAGGCTTTGGTGGCAGCCGGACACCCCGAGGTGAAGGTGATTGGCGTTGACGGTCTGTCGACCAAGGGTGGCGGACTTGACAATGTGGAGCAAGGTGTGCTTACAGCCACATTCGTCTATCCCACAGGCGGCGACAAGGTGATACAAACGGCCATGCGCATATTGCGGCATGAGCCTTTCAAGCGCGACACGCGGCTGCACTCGGCTGTAATCAATGCCACCACGGCACGCCTGTTCCGCATACAGAGCGACCAGGTGCATGAGAGCGAGCAGCGCATTGACCAGCTTGGCACGCAGATGGACAAATTCCTGTCGCGCTACTCCATGCAAAAGATGCTGCTCTTTGCTTGCATAGCCATTATTGTGTTGATTGGGGTGGTGATGGCCATGGGCATACGCTCGTATTATGTGACCATACGCCGCAACGAGGAACTTGACAACCAAAAGCGCA
>ERZ1023621.454-NODE-454-length-11100-cov-12.277411_pt1 | contig 11100 bp, 10 predicted proteins | sample MGYA00380330_ERZ1023621 | MGnify/ENA primary metagenome ERZ1023621 (study PRJEB33179, sample SAMN07448975) | human gut metagenome | biome: Human-gut; feature: Human associated habitat; material: Faeces | host: Homo sapiens | place: India: Bhopal | collected...
TTAAAGCTTTTGCCCTTACAGGGCGCGACTGCTTCAACACGCGATACCCAGGGTGCCGCTTCGCTTGCCCTGGGCTTGGTGCTTTTGGCCACGCGGACGTTAGTCCGTGGCCAGCCGCGCAGCGGCCTTGTGTGTATCTTATGTAAACTTCTGTTGCTTATGTTTTCCGCGCTAAGCGGCTAACACAAGCGTTATATCTTTTGTCCTTCTGTCCTTTTGTTCTTCTGTTCTCCGCGTTAGCGGCAAATCTCATGGAGCACGCATTCTCCTGACTTCATCACTTTCTGCGCCGTTGAATGGCGCGGTCACCATGGTGTTGCACACCAGTTTTCTCACGGGTACAAACCCGTTGTCCGCCTGGTCGCGGCGTTGCACTTCGGGTGTGCGGTCAAGCACATTATAGCGTATGTCGCACAATTCGCACATAAGGGTGATGGCTTGTTCGGTCAGACCGTAGTTCGTGGTGTTGTCAGTTGTTTGCGGTGCGCAGTCAGTGTCGTTGCCCACGCGTTTTTGCTGCTGGGGTGTTTCTGCGTTTTCAGTTTGTGGTTCCGCGCTATGCGCGATAGCGTCTATCAGTTTGTCAACGCCACGTTTCACAATGGCATCGGCATAGCGCAGCATTCTGTTAAGCATTCGTTTCATGGTAGTCAATACAATTTGATTTGATATAAAAGTAAAGTGCTGCAAAGGTAACACCAAGGCATTGCACCCAACAAAAAAAGTGTACAATTTGTACACAAATATTTGCCCCCTCCCCGTCTGCCTACATGTAAAAGAGTGCGTGTGTTTTTACTGCCATCTTACACTTTTTGTATGTAATAGATTGATACACAAAGGTTTCAAGAGTGTAAGATGATTTCAAAGTATCTTACACTCCCTTGCATACATCTTACACATCACACCCCGTTGTCTTGCATTCGGTTTTGTCGTATGCGGTGGTTTTTACGCCATAGGGACTTAGAAAAATCAGTCGGAGCAACAGACTTTTCTGCTCCCCTATGTCGTAATATCGCTCTCCCGTGCTTGTGCCGTGTGGCAGTGTGCAGGTTGTGTAGGTTGCGTGTAGGTAAATTTGGTAATATCTTACACTGCGTAAAGCACTAATAATCAATAAGTTGCAGCGTATTAGTGTAAGATGCAAGATACTCGGTGTGTAAGTTTTTGTAGTATGGTAAAGGCCCCAGATACCACTTTTTCGTCTTGCACCTTTTAACGTATCCCATCGATTTTCAATACACGCCATTCAATGGCACAAAAAGTGATGGAGCTTGGAGTTCTCCACTATTCAGTCCAAATATTGTTTGCGGTGTACATTTGCAGACTTTCAGCGTAATGATAGGTTGGGTATGTTTTGTATGTAGCAAATGAAGCATAGTAAATATGGGGCAAGCACAGATGTTTTGTGCTTGCCCCATTACATTCAGCCTTTGATGTAAAGGCTTACTTAATTGCCAAACGTATAGTTTTAGTGCATACTCCGTCTGTTACACAGAGTAGGTACATTCCAGATTGCAGGTGTTGCGTTTGCATTTTTATGTTGCGTGCGTCAGAACCATTGTCTGTTGTCGAAGTGGTGGACAAAACAGTACCGCTTATGCTATATAACTTTGCGGAGATTTCGTTTCTTGTGCCATTAACAACAAAGTCCACTCCTTGTGCATTTGCTTTGTTTATGGTGACAGTCATTTCTCCAGACTGTGTATTGTCAAGTTTGACATTGCCGATTGCAGTCGGGGCGGGAGTAGAGAATATTTGTTCTTCGCCATATGTGGTACCGTGCTCTGTTGTTACGTAGGCACGTACGCTGTAGGTTGTGTTTGGCTCAAGATTTTCAAGTGTGGCAGTCATGCGTTGGCCTGTAGATATAATCGTTTGATGGTTATCTTCTTTGGTCGCAGTAACGTAACGTGTAGAAGTGCTTTCTGTACTGCTGTGTTTCCAGTATTCAAAGCCTTGCTCTTTAATCTCATCAGAGCCGGCAATGACAAACGCTCTTACTGTTGCCGTTGTTTCGTTGTCGCAATTAACTTCAAACGTACGTACGGTGGGGTCAAAGTAAACGTATGCGTCGGCAGTTCCAAAGGCAGACCACTCACCATACCACGTCTTGCCACTATTACTTTTGTAGAATGGGCGGAATTTGTAGTAGGTGTTTTCACTTAGATTGCGCAATGCGCCAGTCATGGTGCTATCAATGATTGGACAATTGGCTTCAGAACTCGGTACGAGCTCGGGTGCATCGTATCGACGCCATTCAAAACCTACATTAGTCTCTCTTTCATCAATGTTAGTTTCAGCACAAATCAGAGCCACAGTGTTAGAGATAGCTTTGGCTTTGGCTACTGTTTTGAGAGTTAGTGCGGGGTGAGTCTGATTATAGCTTATCCCATCTGAATAAAACTTAGTCTCGTCTCCTTTTTTTACAATGATGGCGTAACGTGCAGGTTTAATAGTACTTTCTGGGTTACATCCAGTGACGAGTAGTGTTTTACTGTGTTCGCTTATGGTGCTACCATCGAAGGTCCAACCTTCTTCAACTACGTTGAGATCTTTACTGCTGTTATTGTAGCCTCTTAAAGTGTAAGTGGTGGGGGTAATGTCGCTAAATTGGGCTCCTATATATGGTTTTACAGTTTCTGTAGTTATACGATGACGATAAGGTGTTTTCCCATTATAATATTCTTGATACTCAATAACGTATTCCTTGTTTGGCCACAAATCTTTGATACTTACATATTGTGTGTGCCCATTATATTCTGTTTCATAGAAATTGCCATCGCAATATAAACCGCACTTTTGTGGAACTTCTATGTTTGGATCAAGCGTTTGACTAAAAGTCGCTATAATGTGCGTATCATAGATCTTATACGTGTTAAGATGGATATAATTTTCGGTTTCTTTCTGTAGGTTATAGCCGCTTACATACTTTCCATTATTGTTTATTGCATAGATGGTAATGTCGTACAGATTATTTGGCCATAAATAACGACAGATATAGAGTCCTTTTTCGTTGGGTTCTATTTTTTTGTTATCTATTTCGACGATTGGGCTTATGCTATCTAAGGGAGTATCTGATACTTTGTTCCATAATTTATTAGTGACTAGTTTGACTGATATAGAACGTGGATATACTGCTATGTAAGAAGCAATGTAAGGAACATAAGGTATAAAAGTAACAGAATCTTGGTATTCTTTGACTTTATCTTCGTATATAGGAAGAACCGAAATTGTATCTATTGCGCATGTTCTCGAGAATATGTTTTCAAGGTTTGCTTTGTTTTGAATAATCAATTTCCGAATGTGAGAATTACTAAATGGCTGACTTTCATAGTAAACATTTGCACCAATAATAACTGTGGCCAAATTAGGACAATTAACAAGTGCTTTACTATAAATATATAGATCTGTACTATCATTCATGAATTGTATATAATGCAAGCTGTCACATTTATAGAAAGTATTGCTTCTTATATATCTTAGTTTATGTGGTGTTATATATTTTGTTGCGCCACAAGGAAAAGATATTAATACTGTCTTCGATGCATTATATAGTGCTGTTCCATCAGAGGAAAAATTTGGATTTCCTTCATCAACTAATATAGATTTAAGTGAGTTGCAATTCAAGAATGTGTCCCATCTAATTTCTTTAAGAGAACAGGGTAGTGTAATTGTATCTAATGAGGAACACCCCTTAAAAGCAGAATATCCAATACTTTCCAATTCTCTCGGTAATTTTATTTCTCTCAAAGATGTGCACTGGGAAAATGTACTATCATTAATATACTTCAACTCAGGGGGTAATGAAATCGAATCAAGAGCTGTACAACCAGAAAACATACCGGCACTGAGAGACTTGACACCTTTGTTTATCTTGACTTTTTTAAGGCTTTTGCAATTAGAAAAAGCATTTGGACAAATAGACCTAATAGAACCTGGTATCGTTAATTCTTTTATGTCGGAAACGACGCTAAGTGTATTTTTGCCATCTCTGCCGATTTGAGTGACCTTGTATACATCTACATGTTCAGGAATAGTGACGTTCCAATTAGGCTTTATATAAGTTTCGTGTATCTCACTTGCAATTTTAATTACAGAAACACCGTCATAATTTTTTTCGTAGGTAATGCCATCAATCGTGAAGGTACTCGGAAGTTTTTTTGTAGTTTGTGGTCTTAGAGTTTGTGCGTTTGCATGCAAGACTGCAGCAAAACACAGCAATGTGGTTGTGAGTAATTTGTGTAAAAGTGTCATTTCAATTTGATTTTGAGGTTGGACTTTAGTGAAAGAGGCTTGTGTTCAAACCTATGGAAGTTTTGTGGAACTCATCTCGTCATAAGCAATTAAATAAGTCCAGCTACTCTCCTCTCAGCCAGAAGATTAGTAATAAAGGGGGAACGTCTATATACAAAAAAAGCGTGGGAGTCTGTATCTGTCACTTGTCCCACGTAACCAGGCCTTCGCATTGCCTTTCCCCGAGGACAAGCAACATTTAGAAACCCACGCCGATATGCGAGCATAGATACAATACGCCCAAAGTATTCGTGCCGCAAATAGGGCACGAATACAATAAGGGCTATCATACCTATGGTAAAGTATGCATACCCAATGGGCATCTATTGTTGCATTGTTCTTAACGGGGATTGAAGTTGCGAAGTTCGGTCACGTTCAGAACAAAGCGCAAATAAACGCCTTTCCATATATGGAACCCAACCCCTATAGTGCAATCACAAGAGGAATGCACTCGGCGTGGATTCGGTGACAAAGGTAAGGACTAAAAGGCTAATATGCAAAAAAATAGGGTGGAGATATGGAGGTTACAAGCTAATATCAGCTATAAGTTGAAAAAACTTTCCGAAAAAGTTTGGCGGTTCGGAGAAAATGCTTACCTTTGCACTCGCAAAACAGAAATAAAAGCTGTTGAGCCGAAATGAATGCCTCTTTAGCTCAGTTGGCCAGAGCACGTGATTTGTAATCTCGGGGTCGTTGGTTCGAATCCGACAAGAGGCTCTTAAAAGAGTTAGAAAAGTGAACGCTCGCTTTTTCTAACTCTTTTTTTGTGTTTCATATTTGCTTGCGGTGGCTGCATTGATTACCTTTGCAGTATGAAACAGCATCTTACAATAGTTAAAGTGGGCGGAAAAATTGTTGAGGCGCCCGATACTCTCAACCAACTTTTGCAACGTTTCTCGGCACTCGAAGGGCCGAAAGTGCTGGTGCATGGTGGCGGACGTACTGCCACCGATGTGGCGGCGCAACTCGGCGTGGAAACACACATGGTGGACGGTCGTCGCATTACCGATGCCGAAATGTTGCGTGTGGTGACGATGGTGTATGGCGGACTGGTCAACAAAAATGTGGTGGCCAAACTGCAAGCTTGTGGCGTGAATGCGCTCGGGCTGACTGGTGCCGACATGAACGTGATACGCTCGCACCGACGCCCGTTGAAAAACGGCATAGATTATGGCTATGTGGGCGATGTGGACAAGGTGGACGCCGACCGTCTGCAACTGCTCATAGATGCTGGTATTACTCCGGTGATGGCCCCGCTCACGCACAATGGCGAGGGAGATTTGCTCAACACCAATGCCGATACCATAGCCGGCGAAACAGCCAAGGCTTTGGCGCAGCACTATGAGGTGACGCTCGTTTACTGCTTTGAACACGCCGGTGTGCTGGCCGATGCCAATGACGAGGCCAGCGTGATACGCCGCATCACCCCCCAGACGTTTGAGCAACTCAAGGCAGACGGCATAGTGTCGGGCGGTATGTTGCCAAAGATAGAAAACAGCTTGATGGCGGTAAAGGCTGGTGTGAAGCGCGTGGTAATAACCAGCGCCGATAAAATAGGTACAAACGAAGGTACGAGCATAGAATAACGAATGAACAAATATGAAATAATGGCCCCGGTGGGGTCACGCGAGAGTTTGGCTGCTGCGCTCAAAGCCGGTGCCGACTCCATATACTTTGGCATAGAAGCACTCAATATGCGTGCCCACAGTGCCAGCAAATTTACTATTGACGATTTGCGCGACATAGCTGCACAATGTGCTGCACAGGGCGTAAAGTCATACCTGACGGTAAACACCATTATATATGATGAGGACATTGACCTCATGCACCGCATTTGCGATGCGGCACACGAGGCAGGCATTTCAGCCATTATAGCCTGCGATGTGGCAGTGATGAGCTATTGCAACCGCATAGGCCAGGAGGTGCATCTGTCTACCCAACTCAACATATCAAATGCCGAGGCACTGAAGTTCTATGCCCAGTTTGCCGATGTGGCAGTTTTGGCGCGCGAACTCAACCTTGAGCAGGTGGCCAAAATACATGAGGCCATAGAGCGCGACCATATTTGCGGACCCTCGGGGCAACCCATACGCATAGAAATGTTCTGCCATGGCGCTTTGTGCATGGCAGTGAGCGGCAAGTGCTACCTCTCGCTCGACAATCTTGGTCGTTCGGCCAACCGCGGGCAGTGCATGCAAGTATGTCGCCGCAGTTATACGGTGCGCGACCGCGAAACAGGCATAGAGCTCGATGTGGACAACAAGTACATCATGAGTCCTAAAGACCTGAAAACCATTGGTTTCATAGATCAAATGATGAAGGCCGGCGTGCGCGTGTTCAAAATAGAGGGCCGCGCCCGCAGTGCCGAGTACGTTTACACCGTTGTACAGTGCTACAAAGAGGCCATTGCCGCAGTAGAGGACGGCACCTTCACGCCCGACAAGGTGGCCCAGTGGGACGAGCGGCTGAAGTCGGTGTTCAACCGCGGTTTTTGGGACGGCTACTATCTCGGTCAGAAACTTGGCGAGTGGAGCAATGTGTACGGCTCGGCTGCTACCGAAAAGAAACAGTACATTGGCAAGGGTCAGAAATACTTTTCAAAGCTCGGCGTTGGCGAGTTCTATATTGAAGCCGGCGAGTTTGAGGTGGGCGACAAGTTGCTCATTGTAGGCCCAACAACCGGTGCACTTTATGTGACCGCTACTGACATACATGGCGACCACGGCCATGTGGACAAGGCGCTCAAGGGCATGCGTGTGGCCATACCTGTGCCCGAGAAAGTGCGCCCGAGTGACAAACTTTATAAGATAGTAAAGACAGGTAATGAATAACCCCATATTGCTCTTCGACTTCGGTGGTGTGCTTGTCGACCTCAACCGTCCGCGCGTTGAGGCAGCGTTCGATGCTTTAGGCTTCGACATACGTCCGTATCTTGGCACTTACAAGCAGTCAGGCATATTCAGCCAGCTTGAGCAGGGTCGCATCACCCCCCACGAGTTCTGCAACGAACTGCGTCGCTTGAGCGGCCATGCCGACTTGGCCGACGAAGCCCTTGTGGCAGCGTGGCAGAGTTATCTCGACACGGTGCCGGCCGACCGCCTCGACATGTTGCTCAAAATCAAGCAACACTACCACGTGTGCTTGTTGAGCAATACCAACCACATACATTGGCGCATGGCCGAGGACACACTGTTCAGCTACAAAGGTTTGCACGTGACAGACTTTTTTGAACACATATTCTTGTCGTGCGAGTTGGGCGTAGAGAAACCCGCCCCCGAAATATTTGCCAGAGTGGCAGAGGGCATAGGTGTGCCCGCCGGCGACATCTTGTTTTTCGACGACAGCGAAGTAAATTGTGAGGCGGCGCGCCAATGCGGCTTGCAGGCCCTTGTAGCCCCCGCCCACAGCGAATGGCTAAAATACTTTGACGAAAATGGCAAATTACACACTTCATACGTTCAAGCACAACCTTGATAATTCGACAGGTTGCTGCGCAGCCATAGGCTTTTTCGACGGCGTGCACCGCGGTCACTGCTACTTGATAGAACAAGTAAAGGCCGAGGCAGCCCGCCGTGGACTCATGCCTATAGTCATCACCTTTGAGGAACACCCGCGCCTGGCCTTGTCGCAAACGCGCTATTGGCCAGAGTTGCTCACCACCAATGCGCAAAAGTTGCAACTGCTGGCACAGACGGGATTAGCCGCTTGTGCCATGTTGCACTTCGACCACACCATGTCGATGCTCACCTCGCGCGAGTTTATGGAGCTGGTGCTGAAAAAGGAACTCAACGTGCAGTGCCTGCTCATAGGCTACGATCACCATTTTGGTTCCGACCTTTCGGCCGGTTACAAGGACTACGTAAAGTATGGCAAGGAACTCGGCATAGACGTGTTGCGCGAGCGCCCCTTCGATACCGACGAGCTGCGCATCAGTTCATCAGCCACACGCCGTTTCCTTACGGGTGGCAATGTCGAGATGGCGCGAGCCTGCCTCGGCCGCCCCTATCAGCTTGAGGGCAGCGTGGTTGAGGGCCGCCATGCCGGTTCGCTCATGGGGTATCCCACAGCCAACCTCCGTCCCGATTGTGCCGAACAACTTGTGCCCGGACGCGGTGTTTATGCCGCACGGGCCGAAATAGATGGTTTCCGCTATAAAGCCATGGTCAACATAGGCTGGCGGCCGACACTCGACAATGGCAGCGACCAAACCATCGAGGCCCACTTGCTCGACTATGACGGCGGCGATCTTTACGGCCACCATCTCAAACTCAGCTTTTACCGCCGCGTGCGCGACGAACACCGTTTCGACAGCATCGAAGCCCTGCAAAAGCAACTTGCCATTGATGCCGATGTGGTACGTGCCATGCTCGACGACGTGAATAGCTGACAACCGATGCCGCAATAACAACACACGAAACTAAACTAAACACACACTTATGACAGCAATAACTATGTTGATACTGTTCGTCGCCGTTCAGTTGGTGACGGGCCTTGGGGCATTATTGTTTTCAAATCTCGACAAGTTGGGCACCGGTTATCCCATCGACCAACTTACCGTTTCGCCCATGGCCACCGGCATCTCCATGCTGGTAGGCGAGGGGCTGTTGGCGTTAGGCCTGTGGCTATGGTTCTTCCGTTTTGAAAAGGGCGTGCGAGCCAAATCCATCGAACGCCCGGAGTTGTTAGGCATATTCAAATTTCACAAGCTCAAGCGTGATGTGGTGCCCGTCAAGCCGACTTGGTGGCAAGTGTTGTCGGCCATTTTGGGCGTGCTGATGATGGCCATAGCCCTGTCGCAGGCCCTCACGACCCTCGGCATGAACAACGATGCCGACATGGCACTCTTTCAAGGCATGCTCGGCAACCCCTTGTGCTGGTTGTTGTTGTGCATAGTCGGGCCGGTGTGCGAGGAGCTTGTCTTCCGCGTAGGCATTGTGCGCACCCTCTACCGCCACAAAGTGCCTGGTTGGGCCGCTGCAGCCATAGGTGCATTAGCCTTTGCCCTGGTACACGGCAATGTGACACAAGGCATACCCGCCTTCATCATAGGCGTTGTGCTCGGCTTGTACTATTTGCGTTCGGGCAATTTACGTTTGTGCCTGCCGGCGCACATCGCCAACAACACGTTGGCCGTGGTGCTCATGGCGTTAGGCCAGGACGATGCCCCCGCGTCGTGGTGGAGCATAACCATTCGCGTCGTAGTAGCCCTGCTGCTTGTGGCTGGTACCCTGATGCCCTTGCACCGTGCGGGTAAGGCTGCACAGGCCGCTGCTTAGAACCGTGCCGGTGACCCTAAAAAAAGATATACAAATTCCCCACTTACAAATTACATATAAATGAAAATAGGAACGCTCGACCTTGGCGACCGCCCTGTGGTGTTAGCCCCCATGGAGGACGTAACCGACATAGGTTTCCGTTTGCTTTGCCGTCGTCTTGGTGCGTCAATGGTATATTCCGAATTTGTGGCAGCCGATGCCTTGGTGCGCATGGTCAACAAAAGTCTCGAAAAACTCACCGTGTGCCAGGCCGAACGCCCAGTGGCCATACAGATATACGGCAAGGACCCCGTGGCTGTGCGCGATGCTGCGCAGATAGTAGTGGAGCGTGCCCACCCCGATGTGCTCGACATCAACTTTGGCTGTCCCGTCAAGCGTGTGGCAGGCAAGGGGGCTGGTGCTGGTTTGTTGCAGGACGTGCCCCGCATGCTCGAAATAACCCGTGCAGTGGTCGATGCCGTTGATGTGCCCGTCACCGCCAAGACCCGTTTGGGCTGGGACGCCGAGCACAAAATAATAGTGCCGTTGGCCGAGCAACTGCAGGACTGCGGCATACAGGCACTCACCATACATGGGCGCACCCGTGCCCAGATGTATACAGGCGAAGCCGACTGGAGCTTGATAGGCGAGGTCAAGCGCAATCCGCGCATGCGCATTCCCATCATAGGTAATGGCGACATCACTTCGGCGCAAGGTGCCGTAGGGGCGTTTGAGCAGTTTGGAGTAGATGCCGTCATGGTAGGCCGCGCCACCTTTGGCCGCCCCTGGATATTTAAGGAGATACACGATGCCTTACACGAGGGCGACCACAGTGTCGATGATGTCATACCCAGCCAGTATGCGCCTATGACAGCCGATTGGAAACTCGATGTACTCAAGGAGCAAGTGCGCCAAAGTGTGGCACGTATTGACGAGTATCGCGGCATATTGCACATACGCCGCCATTTGGCAGCCACGCCTTTGTTTAAGGGACTTCCCAATTTCCGTCAGACGCGCATCAACATGCTGCGTGCCGAAACGGTAGAAGCCTTGTTCGACATTATGGAGAGCACCCGTCCACTCATACGCGAGGCTGAGGCGGCAGGCACCGCATTGCAATCTTAAAACTGATACAACCCACTATGGCAGATAAAACAATCAGCGACGATAAATATTATTACGTCATCAGCGAGGTGGCGCAGATACTCGGCGTGAGCGAGACCTTGTTGCGTTATTGGGAAAAAGAGTTTCCGCAGCAGATAACGCCCAAGAAAGGCTCACGTGGTGTGCGTCGTTACACCAAGGAGGACATAGAGAAGATACGTACCATTTACGACCTTGTAAAAGTGCGCGGCCTTAAACTGGCTGCTGCACGTGAGGTGCTCAAGCAAAACAAGCAGGGCACTGCCCAACCGCTCGAAGCCATACAGCGCCTGCGCAAAGTGAAGGAAGAACTGGTGGCCATGAAGCGTGCCCTCGAAAGTATGTACTTTGGGTTGGGGGGGTAGGGGGTGAGGGGCGGGGAGGGGTGGGGGGGGTGGGGCTGTGGGGG
>ERZ1023621.463-NODE-463-length-10945-cov-14.323875_pt1 | contig 10945 bp, 7 predicted proteins | sample MGYA00380330_ERZ1023621 | MGnify/ENA primary metagenome ERZ1023621 (study PRJEB33179, sample SAMN07448975) | human gut metagenome | biome: Human-gut; feature: Human associated habitat; material: Faeces | host: Homo sapiens | place: India: Bhopal | collected...
ACTTTCCTCATTCTTCTCTCAAACACTTTTTATATGTACTTTCAACGTTTAAAAGTAATAAAAATGGAAATAATAATCAATGGCAAACAAGCTTTTTTGAAGAAGAACACTTCGTTTGACTTCATCTTCGAGAACCGTCTATTTACGGGTAGCGACAGCTACACCTTGACAATCACGTTCCCACTAAAGGGGTGTGCACGGAACATAGCCATCTTCGGGCACATCCACAGAGCGGATGTTATCAAGTCAAAGGTGGTATTTGACTGCGACATCCGTGACGGTGCATTTATGAAGTCTGGCTCCATCACAATAACGGAAATATCGGACGTAGAAGTAAAAACGCAGTTTCTGGAGGGGCGTAGCGAGCAGAACTTTAACGAAACGTTTGACGATATCTATCTCAATGAAATGGATTTGGGATATCCTACCAAGCGCAATAATCTTATAGCAGCAGAAGCGTTCAAACCATATCCAACGAACAACTGGGTGCCGTTGCCGTGGGTAAACAACTATTCAGGTAATCTGCAGAATGCTGTTACCACATCTGTCCATTTCATCACTGGCTTCGAGAATGTCAAAAGTACTCTTTCGTTCCAGCCATACTTATTGTATATCTTGAAGCGTATTTGTTCGCAATTGGGGTATGAGGCGAACTTTGCTGAACTGGAGCAATCGCAATATAAATATCTCTTGATTTGCAATACGCTTCCGGCTGCATGGGCTGCGTGGAACTTTGCCATTGCATTGCCTCATTGGACATTGAACGAGTTTTTTGAGCATCTTGAAAACTTCCTTTTCGGAGATTTTGATATCAACCATAAGGCTAAGCGCATCGAGTTTCATTTCTCTAATAGTCTGGCAAAATCGGCAGGAGAGGTAATCTTAAACAAGGTCTTGGACTCTTACACAACAGAGGTGTCGCAAGAAGATGAAAGCAAGTACATCGCTTCGGCTAACTTGAAATACGCTGATAATGATGCGCTTCTGTGGTCATATTACTCGTGCGACTGGTTTATAAGAGCCAACAAGTCAAAGGCTTTGGTCTATGATACATTTCGGGAATTGATTGACAAGGCAATGACGTTGAAGATTAGCGGTTATTACAAGTCTACGGGGCATAGCGGACATGGATACAGCGAGTCTTTCAGCCGTGGCTATCCAGTTGGAAGTGACGGAAACAGACTGTTTTATTGCAAGGAGATTGATACCTATTTTATAATGTACTGCTACAAATCAGAATTTGTCAGCAAGCATAATGGCATGAAGTGGTACAAGTATTATAACCGTCTGATGCCTGTAAATCAGTTCGGAGATTATTTTGTTGATAATGATGCTGACGATATTGAACTGAAAATCGTTCCTGCATGGATAGAGGGTACTGACGACAAGTATGGCAATTGTATGTTTCTCGACTGCGGAGAGTTGGGCAGTAGAGAAACATGGACTATATCGGAAGACGGTACAGGCTCTTCTGGCTCTGCATCTTCTGGCATCTACATAGGACAAAGACCGAACAATGAAGGGCAATTATCATCGGTACGCTATCACGATGATGTCGACTATGATGCAGGAGACTTGGCACAAGGCACTGCAAGCTATGTGATTGGCAAAGGAGAAACCGAGAAGTCATCTGCATACTTTGATGTTATATATGTCGGCTTTTGGAGTGGACATTATCTTTTCGGCGGTAATCAGCCACATCCTATAATAGATAAGGTGGAGGTTACTGACTCGTTTGGGTATAACAGAACTCAATTCACCTTGCGATTGAAAGACGGCATAGCCAATTCTATGCGCTTGTCAATGCACAAGATTGACGGAAAGCAGAAGTTCCATTTCTCTTTCCTCTCTGACACAATACCTAATCCTCGTGCATTGTTCTACATACGTGGGCAGAGGTATATATGCGAAAAAATAACTGCCACCTTCCATGAGTCGGGAAAGTCGCAGTTACTAAAGGGAATATTCTATCGTGTCTTAGCTGATTGAACGCTGCAGGGCTGTGGCATGGCGCTCGATGGTGGTGCGCAGCACCTTGGCATAAATCTGTGTGGTCTTGATGTCTTGGTGCCCAAGCATACGAGCCACATTCTCTATAGGCACATCGTGAGCCAATGCCATCGTAGCGAAGGAGTGGCGGGCAACGTGGAAAGTCAACTTCTGCCTGAAGTGCAGCTCCATCTGTATCACATGAAGGTAGTCGTTGGCTTTCTGGTTGCTAATCTTAGGCAGTTGGTAGTCGTACTTCTCAAGCACCTTCATCGCAGGAGAGAGGATAGGAGTGAAGAACTTCGTATCGGTCTTGATACGGCTACCATCGATGTAGTACATCTTGCCTTCCTTCTTCGTCATGCTCTCGAAGTCGAAGGTCTGTGTGTCGCAGAACGACAGACCGGTGTAGGCAGCGAAGATGAAGAGGTCACGCACCCTGGCAAGTTTGCCCTCGAACTTGTAGTTGCGCATGAGCTTCAGTTCAAGTTCGGTGAGCGGTTCACGTTCACGGCACTTGCCTCGCTTCAAAGTCACCACTTGATAAGGATCCTGTGGGATTTCGCCCATCTGATAAAGTTGGCGAACCCACTTGTGGATTTTCTTGTGGTAGCCGTAACACGTCACATCGGTACGGGTGCCATCATGCAGCCAGTTGTCAAAGGCGATTATGTTCTTCGGAGTCAAGTCGCCATAGGTGTTGAGTTTACCGAATGTGCGCACGGTTTCGATAGCACATATCTTGTGCTTGCGTGTGCCTTCGCGCAAATCTTCATTGGCGAGAGCTTCCTCCATAAAGTCGAGAAAACTCTTTACTCTTTTCTCCGGCTCTTTTGGCTGCTCCTCCTTTACTTCCACCTTAGGCTTCTTTTCTTCGCCATTGAAGTGATACATGAAATTGTCGTAGGTACGCTCTTCATCAAGAACGTCCATCGCAGCAATGATTTTCTTACACTTTGCTACCAGAGCTTGTGTTTCGGGCGAAGCTGCTGCTGCTTGCCAGTCGTCGGGTGAATACTTGCCAATCATAATGTATTTACGAGTGGCACGTCCAAGATAAACTTGCACTTCCAAAAATCCGTAACCCCTCTTCTCGGAGTTTTTTCTACGGTCGAAGACGACCTCTACCAATTCCTTCTTCATCGTTAAAGTAGGTTTTAGTACAGCGGACAAATAAGTGAAGATGATGAGAATAATGGGAGTTTAACAATTTTTAATTGGTAGTTTTACCAATTCCAGCTATTTAGTGGCTGAAAGTGTCACACGCTTTTAGAAAGTGTCACACATTTCAGAAAAGTGTCACACAAAGTGTCACACATTTATGTATCGTTGTGTCCCGTTATGTCATCATCAAAGCACCAGGTTCAAATCCGCTGCGTTAATTAGACATTACGCTCGTCCTCTAAATAACTGTCTGAATTTCAAGTTACTCGCTCGTAACTAACTGTATATAAGCAACAAAGAGGATACTACCGAAGTAGAATCCTCTTTGACGTTGTTTTGTTCCGATGTGACCCGCATGGGGTCACAAAGTGATTCCGTTGGGGTTCGAACCCAAGACCCACAGCTTAGAAGGCTGTTGCTCTAATCCAACTGAGCTACGGAACCTCCAAATCGACTGCAAAGGTAGTCTTTTAAATTTAAACTACCAAATTTTTAACAAGCTTTTTTTACTTCATTTTCCCTTTTTCTTTGCCAGTCTGATGTAAAATCCCGACCATAAGCACCAAATGGCGAGGATTCCCATAACAAATATAAATATGTATGTGGCGATATTTCCGATGAAGAATCTGCCACTATGAATCTCCAGAGCCACATTCCATAGCGACATTGGCAAATAGTTCATGCTTGATGGTTGTGCTATAATAGTTGTTCCATCATAATAATCTGCTATAATAGCAGATCTATTATATGTCATGCTTGCTTCAGATGACTTATGAACAAAGTCCTGACTCATGCCAGCAATAGCCTTCTTTCCAAATGGAGCTCCTGCTTTCTTGGGTGCAGGCTTATGCGTGAAGTAGTCAATAGCCGTACCTTTTTGTCTATCCCAAACGAATAGTCCACTGAACGAGCCGCAGTACCATTTGCCATTTGCGTCTTTTTGCAGCACGTTAAGTCCCATAACGCTTACGGGCGGAGCAGACTCAATCTTTTTCATGGCACCATTGTTGAGCTTTAATGAATAGAAACCTTCTGATGTGGACACAAGCCAATCGTGTTCATCCTTGTCGTATCTAATCATGCGCAGTTTGTCGTTCCATGGATTATTGCTTCGTAGTGTTGTGCCTGGTATTGCCGGAATCTTGTTTAAAACCAATGCTATCATAACAGGTGGACGAAGACACCAACCCGTCAACACTATCAATAGTGTTAAAGCGATAGTATATCTGCCTATCTTGTCGTGCAGTTTCAGCGACAATCTGAGCAACGCCTTCTGCTTTGGTCTTATTGCAAACACAACTCCAGTTATGCAGAGCAATACAAGGATAACTGCAATGAAGTCTACTGCCACTTTTCCTGCACTCCCGAACAGCTCACCACTATGCAACAGCCAAATGGTACGGAATAATGTTACTCTTTGCTTGTAATTCTTAGGAGCGCCAAGTTGTACGCGTCTGAAGTTTTTATAAGGAGGAACAGAGATGTATGCGTACGATCTGCTTAGCACAACAAGCGTATCGCCATGTGAGGCAATATCCGTCAACTTCTCGTCATCCTCCAAAGGCAACTCCATTTTATGCCAAGTCTCGTGCTCGTCGTAATTGTATAGGGCAAAGGGCGAGACTGTCATTATCTCTCCATTATCCGTCTTTATAATGTTTCTTATCTGTCTGTTGTCAGCTCCTTCAGGCAGTCCTTTGTTCAAATCAGCGAAGAACGAAGCCGTTGAGTCAGTCTGCCATATACCACTATTTCCATACAGCAACACCTTGTTGTCCAAAGCAAGTGTGCCTCTTAGCAATCCCCCACTCCATTTTTCGTATTTATAGTTGCTTGGTAGATATTTTCTGCTTACATCCACATCTTTTATTAGCGACCGATGATTAAGCAAAATCCCCGACACACAAAACATCAGTAAGAAGAATGTCATGCCAATACCTATCCACTTATGTTGTTTTCTCCAAGTTCTCTTATTCATATTACACTTTTATTTTCTACAAGGAATGCAAAGGTACAGATATATGCTTAATTGAGAAATACCTATAAATTAGGATTTTTGTAGTCTGCATACAGGATTATCGCGTTTTCATCCTAAATTTTTGTCTGTGTCTATTGTATTATTCTAATGACATAATCAATTTTAGCTTGAACACATTTTGCTATGTTATAACCAACTATCTTCATTGCTATTCTCCTTCTTGTATTATCGTAATGATTATATTATATGTTATGATCTTTATTGATAATTAAATTCAATGTATTATCTATCTTTTCTCGCTCACTGCTGCCTTTTGTTGATAGTCGAAGAAGAGGAAGACCATAATTTGATAAGATACGGTCTTTCATCAAGTCACGCTGATGCTGAATTGTTTCATCATTATGAAACGAATATCCATCAGTTTCTATAGCAAGTACTGGCTGTTTTCCAACACGATTAATTATAAGAAAATCCAGATGTGTGTTATAGTTTGATGCATATTTTAGCTCTTCTTCAGACATCAGTGTTGTATCTTTTACAACTTGGCGTAAAGGGACATGACATAATACCTTCAGACAATCGTAATCAGAATTAGAGGATAATATATCACTAATCAAAGCGTAGGTCAAATTCTCTGAAGCATAGTCAGATATTTGAGGATGTTTTCTTAGGAACGCTATCCTTTCCTCTGTATATTGAGCATATAGATAGTCAAAAACTGATGCAAGTTTACTCTCAATTACAGTACAATTGTTATAAGCTATATAGTCAAGCAAATCCATGATATTGCATTGTTTTGACTGTTCGTTGCCTGTCATTACAAGGCAGAATTGCTTTTGTGCTCTTGACACTGCAACATTTAACATCCTTGCGTCATCTGCAAATTCCGATATTTGATTATCTACTACACTCATGATGATTGTGTCCTCTTCACGTCCTTGGTACTTGTGTATTGTACCTATCTTTACGTTATTCAGTTGACGGCTGAAAGCATCCACCTGATTATTGTATGGAGTAACAATTCCTATACTGCCGCTATCTCTCAAGGTTGGCAATAATTCATTCTTTACCACATCAATTTCTCGCTGGTTGTAATGATTATCAGCATGGTTTCCCTTAACGGTCCTAATAGCTTTTAATACATTCTCTTCACCTTTATCCTCTGTCATGATAAGCAGATTTCCACCATAAAATTTTTGGTTACAAAAGTTTATTATACGTGGATGACATCTATAATGTTCTCGAAGCATTGTTTCTGGAACATCAGGGATAACTTTTAGTACAGATTCCAAGAAGCTATATTTTGAGCAATCATACCCTTCCGCTATGTTATAAGACTTGAAAATGACTTCTAACTTTTTTCTATCTTCTTCTGTATTCACATTAGACAACTGCTTTGTATCTCCCACAATAACGGCATTCTTTGCGCACGTAAGAGCCAAAGTTCCTGTTTCAGATGAGACTTGCGACGCTTCATCCACAATAAGATAATCGTATGGTTCATCAGTAAATACACATGAACGTGCTGACATAGTGGTGCTGAGTATTACTGGATATACCAGTTTCATCTTCACGCCTTGCCTTTTAATGTCTTCGACAACTTCTATCTTTATTTTCTCTTGTCCTTTATAGTGGTCGTGCAATGACGATTTTAAAAGTAACATAGAATCTTCTAACAAGTCTTTTGTCAATGCTTTAGCATCGTACAAAGCCATATCTTGATTGACATCTTCTATACGTTTCTCTATTTCTCGAATTCTATTTCTGAAATATAAAGTTTGAAGTTCCAAGATAAATGGTGTCAAATTACTCTTGTCAATTTTGTTTTGCACATGAAGTCTGTTGACACACGTCCATTTTATCCACCACCATTTTATTTGTTCTATCCATTTTCCAATCCTGTGAGTCGATTTTACATATTCTCCATTAGCTCGTGTTTGCAAAGTCAACCAAATGGACAAGATACGCTTTGAATTGACATAGTGTTTTAACTGTATATTTTCATCTACATCATTAGCCAGACAGAAGTGTTTCCACTCCAATCCGATTGCTTGATGCTCCTGTAATAATAATGCACGCTCATTCTGCAATGCATAAACCTTGTCTAAGTGTTTCGAGGTATCACGTAATCGTTGCTTTACTTTATAAGATGTAGAGAGTTCCAAGCCCCACATACTGCATTCAGATGGTATAATAGGTTGATTGTCAACGAATGCCTTTTTGTTGTCATTATTTCCAAGTGAAGCGACAATAAAGCCAATACCATATTTTCCCAGTTTCTCCAAGACATTTGCCGTAGCAGAGTTATTATTCGAAACTACCATTACCGTTTTCCCTTGTCTGATAATGTTTGCGATAATGTTCAAAATCGTTTGCGTCTTACCAGTACCAGGAGGGCCTTGAATGACACTGATTTGATGTTCAAAAGCTTTGGCTACAGCAACCTTCTGACTAGCGTTGCATCCAAATGGATAAATCAAACCATCATGACCTCGTTTCTTTGGCTTATTGTCAGCAGGATTAAGATAACAAGCAGCAACCAATTCTTTATCGATAAAATCCACTCCGTCGTACATATGCGACAATATACCATCTGGATTATTTTTATCTTGTCCTAATCGATTTATTGTTGCCACATTTTTCATGTAGGTAAGCACATTCTTTGCAACAGCATTTTGTAGGCATGATTGCTTTACTACAATTTTCCCTATAGCATCATCTATTACAAAATCGTTGCTGCAGATAATTCTCCAGCAAAAATGTCCGTTATTGTTAAACTGCCATATTTCTTTAATGTTTTTTTCCAATCTTCCACTTACATATACCTTGCATTGTGTAGGGTCTTTCCATTCAGGATTACTTAGCCAAGTCACATTGCTATAGGCATAATTAAAGGTTCGTTCGTCGTTTTTGAAACGCACGCTATAACCAGTTGTTTTATTCTTCTGTATTGTAGCTATCTGTAAAGTCTTTGGTTTCCCATTGAGCAAAATAAAGTGTTTTGATAAGTCCATTCTATTCAATTAGATTTCATTTAACTTTGTAAATCATCTCGCCTTGACAATATTAGCACAACGTTTCGTTATCATTCTCGTACGTCCACGCCGCAAGATCGCTAATTATCGCACCAATCATAAGATATTATTGTTATCAAAGAATTAACCGCTTCTATCACACGTTTTCTTGATGGACATAAAAAGCGACTATAAAGTATCCATACGTTTCAGAGTTTCAATTCGTTCTTTGATTAGTTTCTTAGGTAGCCGGTTATTTGAACTTAGAAGAAGCTTCAAGGCATTAATCATTTCTCGGCTGTCAATTACAGACTCCTTTGTCAGCATATCGGTGAGAAATAAAATACCAGAAACTTTTACGTTTTCAAGCGTAGCCTTATCCTTTAACTTTTTGTCACCGGTAAGCAAACGGCAATTGTTATCTATGGCATAAACCATAACGGAAATGTCTTCCACGGACAGATTACAAACACCATTATATTCAGCAACCTTTTGGAAAACAGTTCCGACCTGCTCACTAGAAAGAGAATAGACTGACAGAGTGCCCTCGTCAATAATGCTTTGGACTGCTGTATACTGTTCTGAATCTACTATCTCGTTGATAACGACATCTAATGTACGAAAGTCGAGATTAAGTTTCTTACAATATGGTAGCAATCCTGCATTATAGAGGTCTATCAAGATATTTGTGTCATTAATAACAATCTCCATACTTACATCAGATTGAGAGTGTCACGGACTTCATTGACAGACTTATCCAATAGTGCTGCTGCTTTGGAATATGAGACAACCTCGCAGGCAAGCGCACGGTAGACCAGACGCTCAAAGCGACAAGTATGCTCCATTGGATAGAGGCTTTGTTCTACTGCCTCCTTGAAAATAGGCAAGGCATTCTTCTTTTTATGGTAAGAAGTAAAGCGTCTGTCTGTTATAATATTCAGTTGTGCCGCCTTTACCATAAGAGCATCAACAGAAATACCGTATTCACGCTGTATGGCTTGCAGCTCTACTAAGGAAATATCATGACGAGACTCACCTATCAGATCCTTGAACTTGTCGGATGGTATCAACACCTCGTTAGCAAACACGTTGCACATCTTCTCCTTTTCAACCCCATCCGCACAATGCATCAGAAGATGACCCAATTCGTGGAAAATGGTGAGACGCTTGCGCTCAGAACACATATTCTTATTAACCACAATAACTGGCAATCCACCAGCCTCGTTGCAAGTACCCGAGAAAGAACTGTCGTGATCAATCTCTATTATCTTCACCCCAACAGATTCCAATAAGTCAATAGCGGAGACAATTGCATCAGAACCGATATTCAAGTCATGACGAAGACGCAAAGCCAAGAGTTTAGATTCGTTCTCTCCCTCAACAGTGGTATTACCGTAATCTAAGCAGAATTTAGACGTTATGCCAAGAATGGCCTCGATTTCAAGATACTTCTCTATTTCGGAACAGACAACGTATTTTATAGACTCTACCTTCTTATTTCCCAAACTTGACTTCTTGCGGAACTCAAATTTGGAAGGATCGATATCAATGGTGTAAGGACGGAAAAAATAGTCAAGTTTCATGTTTAATGCGTTGGAAAGCACAATCAACACGTCACTTGATGGCATCATCTGTCCCTTTTCATACTTTGCAATTGCAGTTGGCGACACTTTACCATCAACCGAATTGCATAGTTCACGTTGTGACATACAACGGATTTTCCTGGCGTTAACCAATCTTTTAGCAAAAGTATTATCCATATTAAAAATGTTTAGGTGTGCAAAATTATCAATAATTCACCAAACTGCACACCTATAATATAGGTATAATTTTATTTTTAACAATTATTATTGTTATGCAATATGCCTGTTTTTCCAAGAAAAAACATTATTTTTGCATATTAGGAAATTTACAATACCAAAAAACAATATTATTATGCCTATAAAAAACAAGCTAACCGTACCGCACAACTACCCCGTTTGCCTACATCACGACTGCCCCATGGCTGCCTCTTGCCTGCACCACATTGCATTTGACAATCTGATAAAGCAGGAAGAGTTTCTGCGCCTTATCAGTCCTAACAAGTGCACCAAGGGCGATGGATGTCCCTACTACCGCTGCTCTAACACCGTGAGATACGCCCGCGGATTCACCGGATTCCAAAAGCAGATGTTCCCTCAGCAGTATGAACAGTTCATGACAACTCTTGTTATGCAATTCGGACGCAACCAATACTTTGCACGCAGACGTGGCGAAATTATCCTTCCACCCGAGGAGCAACAAATAATACGAACGCTTCTGCAGCAGATAGGAGCCGACCCCTCAATGGACTTCGACAATTATGAGGAACTAATCTGCTGGGATGTCTAACCAGTAGCAATTATTCGCCCCGTACAAGCCAATTATTCGCCCCGTCCAAATAATATAATATACTTGCCAGTACCGGTTATATGAAACTGCAGTACCAGTTATATGAAACTCCAGTACCATATATATTAAACTGCAGTACCAGTTATATGGTACCGTAAATCGGTACTGGCAACTTACAAAGATATATAAATATAAAGTTAGGACACAAGTATCTATGACTTATTTTCTATAATGTTCCTATCTGACAATGAGGTGAACTATATTCTGAAGGATATGAAGGGAGCATCGGACGAAGACAATTTACTGAGGAATGAGATGAATCTGGATTCAATTAATAGAGAATATGGATTGTGCTGATTGAACTGAAGAATGAGATGAATCTATATTCAATAAATAGGGAATATGGATTATGCTGATTGAACTGAGGAAT
>ERZ1023621.464-NODE-464-length-10941-cov-9.749587_pt1 | contig 10941 bp, 10 predicted proteins | sample MGYA00380330_ERZ1023621 | MGnify/ENA primary metagenome ERZ1023621 (study PRJEB33179, sample SAMN07448975) | human gut metagenome | biome: Human-gut; feature: Human associated habitat; material: Faeces | host: Homo sapiens | place: India: Bhopal | collected...
CCCTGCTCACATGCAGCCCGCCTCTGCCGCTCCTACCACCACACCCAAGCGCACGAGAAAGCCTGCCGCCAAGCGCACTACACGCAAGAGAGCCACTGCTACGGCTTGAAGCTGAAAGAAAGGATCGCCCGAAAGGACGGTCTTTTCCGTAACCCGAGGTTTGTGCGATATTGCGAGGGTTATCACGTTCTCTGGCTTTTTCTTTCAACGCTTATGAATTTCAACTTTAATCCGCAGACATACGATTTTACTTCGAGCATTCCCGATGTATTCGAGATGTCTGACTTCCAAGGTAGTTCCGTGTATTTGGCTATCTATCTCAACCGCAGTCAGTCGTCTGTCTTTTCCACCACACTTTATGCTCATGGGGGAAAGGCGAGCATCTATGATTTGCGCAGCATTATTGAGAACTACATGGAGGCAAAGCAGCTGGTGCATGCCACGTGCAGTTTCCGTATGCAGGTGGACCGCATCGATTATACTTTGGGCGAGTTTACTCTGGTTTACTGTAAACTGCAAATGCTAAGGACAAACTGCGAGCTGTTCCTGCAATCGCATTTTCTCACCACGCACGCGGTGCGTTTGGTGCCGCATGGTTTTCAGCTTGATTTGCAGTACATCGTTCTTCTCGGTGAAACGGGGGAGTGTGCCACGCAGTCACTGCCCAAACCAAACGCAAGGTTTCTTTTGACCGCAGCTTTGCCGTATGTTGTGGACAATCTTCTGCATACGATGACAACACGGAGGTAGAATACGAGAGCGAGACGTCCTCGCTTTCCTATCCCTTTGCCCGTCATCTTACACAGTCTTTGCAGTCTCACAAGCTCTACTTAATCTCTCCTGAACTCCCTGTGGGCAGTTCCATTCTCATTACTGACATCGAAAGTGAACTTTCTGATGTCACTAATGCGAACAATCATGTGAAGTTCAAGTGGAAACCGCTTCGCAAACAGGTTCCTTTCACCGTTCCTCGCTTACATAATATATTCAACCAAGTTTACAACAACACTTTTGACTAATGTCCCACGCTATCCATATCACCACGCTCAAACGTATGCTCCAATCTCCTGAACCCGTAGATCTCAAACTTTGGACGCGCTCGGGTGAAATCCAATGCTGGCACCGCTGCATCTCGCTTTGCTACGACTTCTACAAGGGCACGCGAAGAATGAAATTGCTGGATAGCAATGAAATCCGGCAGTTGAGAGATGCGTGCGTGTTTGAAATCAATGGTATGGAGGTGTTTATGTGACGGATTATAATTATCTTTGCAACCTAATTCAAACTTATGATTATGAAAGTATTAGCACATATTATCATCTTTCTTTTTTGCCTTACATTTGCTCAAAAAGCAAATGCTAGTAATTATGTAAGCAATGAAAGAGTTGAAGCGCTTGTAAAGGATTCTGCTGAAACAGATTCACTTGATGCTCTTGTGGAAAATCGTAATCCAAAACGTCACATGACTTTTATGGGAATACCCATTACAGGAACAATCGACCAATTTTCTGCAAAGCTCAAAGCCAAAGGAATAAGTTGTGACTACAAGGTTAGTGCAAGGCTTGATAAAGGGATAAGAGCATTTTGCGGTACCTTTATGGGCGAAACTTATCGGACTATAGTAGTAAATTATAATCCTTACACGAAAATTGTATATGAGGTGATGGTCTTTCTTGGCAAATGTACATACACACAAGCATGGAACAAATACATTAAGATTTATCCAATGCTTGTCAATAAGTATCAAGAGGAACTCCTTTGTACTGAAGAGGGGGATGGTGACAATAAAGCAAAATATGCATTTTTTCATCTTGAAGATGGTGACATTGCTCTCAGTCTTTCATACGAAGATAATGAGTACGAATATTATAATGTAGTATGTTATACGGACCTTATCAATAAAAGGAATTGCGCTTGAATTATCTATTGAATTCTTCAATTCTCTTTATCCATCTGTTTTTTTTCTTCAAATCCCCATTGAACATGCCAAGCTCTTCCTGAGTTGCCTTATCTATTGGCTGAACTCGTTTCACCCTACCAACTCGTTGGTTGATGACTTCAAAAAGTTGTTGACCAAGTATCTCAATACAGATGTCGCAGCCATGGGATTCCCTAACAACTTGGAAACTGAACCTTTGTGGCAATAATATAAAGCTAAGTCCTATTGCTTACTATGGGACTTAGCTTTATTTATATGATTCTATAGCACTTTCTGAATAACCAATTCCAACATCGGAATCTCTCTTATTACAAGATAGGCACTACAAAGTGTATTGCCACGAAACTCCTTCATTGAACTTATATCTACTTCTGCTCGAATATTAAAGTGCTCACTATGGTTAAGCCAAGAAATACGGCCAACACCAATGAACTGTAAAAGATGATGATTGCCATATAGAAAGGCACAGACAACAAAGAAAACTGTGCTACCTGTCATAAATGACTGCAAACGAGAGTGGTCGCTCAATCGCTGTTGATCGTCGCCAATACTCTAGGACTCAAAGATTGTCATGGGTAATTTGAGAAATTTGCGTAAGTAGTCGCCCAATATACCAATGCTGATTTGCGTACTCATCAAAGGTGGCACTATTCATGCCAATGGCTGTGAGCGAATCGCGAATACCAGCTACGCTCACCCCCTCACGTGTGAGGTGGGCGAGTGAGCGCAGATAAGATAAAGGATAGTCTTTACCATAATACGATGCAACCATGCGCACACAGGCAGGACCGCAATCCATTTGGTCAAACTATCGGGAGAATTTCATGCTTTATTCTTTTAGCTTTTCTTTTTCTTGGGCATCACATTGAAGCGATACACCACGTGGAGCATTACGTAGCGAGGTTGCGAATTGACCCATGTTTCGGTGCGACCTTGGGCATTCACAGTGTGCTGCACGTTGCTGATTTGCCTCAAGATGTCTACTGCATTGAGGCGGAAGGTAAGATTACCCTTTAAGATGGTCTTGGCCACAGAGGCGTTCCACACCCAGTCGGTGGTGTTGAGTGTGTGGTCACTATAGCCGTTACGATTGTAAAGGTTGAGGTCGGTGGTGATTTGCCAATTCATTGGTAAGTTGAGGGTAGCATTAGCACCTGCTGTAATGTCGAAAGCAGATATATTGTCATACCCCTCGCGCGCTGAACGACTGTTGAGCCATGAGAGGCTACCACGTATGCCGAAGGTATGTTTACCTACGCGATAAGATAGTGCCAATTGCTCACCAAGCGTTAGGTTGTTTACCACGCTGCGCTCAAGCGTTTCGCTTTCGGTAGCATAGTCTACGGAATGTACGTAAGAAGCGATGGTTACAGTCTGAAACTGGAAGGCCTCCTTCTTTCCGAAAGGCATATTGTATTGAACGGACTCATAGGTATTCCAGTTGCCGTTGATGTTTTTAGGCATCCAGGTGCTCACACCTGTGGCGCGATTGTAAAGGCGTGCTTGCGCAATGGCATTGTCAGTATGGGCATAACTTGCATAGAGCACCACATTGTTGTGTCGCTGATTGTGAAATCTGGCATATCGAGCATTCACACTGTGTGTGCTAGGCTTTTCCAACCCTGGATTGTTCACATAGACGTTGGTAGGGTCGCTATCATTGGTCGTACCAAGTTGGTTGTAAATGCTGGGAACCGACTGCGTAAAGTTGTAGTTGGTTTCAACCTCGGTACGAATCTTTTGACCATTGTCTTTATATTTGAACTTTACCGTAGGGGTAAATTTGCTGACGGTTCGTGTCAACAGTGTGTCCACTTGTGCCTTGTCGTAATCAAGGTGCTCGTGCATGATGTCTCCGCGCAGAGTGAGATCTGCATTGAAGCTCTTGCTCGAACTCACACTTGGCACATAGAGATATGCGAAACTTACAAGTGGGCTAATCTTGTTTTGTGTCAAATTAGAAGTATAGGTATTGTTGAGGTCTACAGCCAACTGTTCGGGACTGATGGCAGAAGGGGGGACCATCATGCTTCCATTAGCTCCATTTGCAAACTCTTCATGCAGGTGCAGCAACGTGTTGACTTGATCGTAGCAATGAAAGTCATACTGAATCTCAGGTTTGATTAGTGCGTAATGTCCTGCACCGCTCTGATAAGGGCGGTAGTTCCAAGTGTAGGCTATGTCGGCATTCATGCCATATGTTTTGGAGACATAATCTGACTTTTGGAACAAATTGTCACCTTTGCCCACGTTGGGTGATGAGTTTCCATACACTCTGTTGAATGAACTGAGATAACGATTGGTGTCGCGACGATAGTTTCCCGTCAATGCTATCTCGATATTATCGTAGGTGGTGGGAAAAGATATTGTGGTGTTGGCAGCTAAGTTGGCTATCATCCAATCTGATTTTCCGTCTTGGTCGTTGCCGATGCGTGTCAAAAGGTTGCGAGTGAAACGTGAAGATGCCATTCCGTTTTGAGCGAAGAGTGAATCAAGTGACTGCACACGGTATTGCTCTTCTGGAGTCTCTGAGAATTGTGCACGACGACTAATGCTTGTGTAATCATTTTTCAGATAATCAATAGAGGGTTTCAACTCAAAGTAGGCACGCTCTGCTGAATATTGGAATTGATGTGCCGACATGAGGTGCAACTTTCGGTCGTTGCGAAGTGAATGCGAACGTTCGACAACGTCGCCTGTGTTGAAGTAATTCACATTGCTCCCCTTACGCTCCACCTCTGGTTCTTCGTGGGTAAGGGTCACGTTACCAAAGAGCTTGGTGCGGTCGTGCGAATAGAGATAGTCCAATCCGCCCATTTTCACGTCCAACTCGCCATCTTGTGCCCAACCTCCGTTCCATTGACCTGATGAACTTCCCATTTGGGTATCCTTGATATTGTTGAGATTGGCAAAGGCGGCAATGCGCATTTTTCCGCTATAGCCCATGCCAAAGGCCTTGCCCAAGTAGCGGTCGGAAGGAAGTCCATAACCGCCTTCCACGTTCCCCAACCAACCATTGGAATAGGCTTTCTTCAATATCACGTCCATCACCATATGCTCGTCCGCACCCATGGCTTTCTTACCATTAACTTTGGCTTTCAGATAATCATCGTTTGCCGCACGGTCGTACACCTTAATATTCTTCACCGTATAGGCTGGTAGATTTTCAAGGGCAACTTTTGGATTGCCCGCAAAGAAATCCTCTCCATTGACCATCAGGCTTTCGATAAACTTTCCGTTCACCTTGATTTGACCGTCTTTGAGTTCTGCTCCAGGGAGTTGCGCCACCAATGCATCAAGCATGGAGCCTTCTGCCAAGTCGAAAGCGGCCGCGTCATAAACTACGGTGTCACCTCGCGTCACCATCTTGATATGGGTGGCGCGAACGACGGCTTCTTTCAACTGCCTGGTCTTGATCTTTTTCATCCTAAGTGTGCCTATACCAAGGGTAGTATTGCGCTTGGTAGTCACAGTGAAATCTTTTTGAACTTCAGTGTATCCTTCTTTGTCTGCACGCAAAGTGTATTTGCCTGGACGAAAATCAAATTCAAACATATAAGTAGAACTTTCAACATCAGCACGTATAACTTTATATGGCACTTGAATACTATCATTGAAATACAATGCTAATTGTACTTTATCTAAGTGTTTTTCTGTAATCTCTTCATTGACTCCAAAAATTACTAAGCACTTTTGAGCATTGGCCACATAGAACTGGCAAAGCATGAGAATTAAAATGGATAGAAAATTTCGCATATGTATGGAATTTGTTTATATTTTATCATACAGAAAGGACTTGTACCCTCATTATTAGAGAGTACAAGTAACAACGAGTCGCTCGAAATCTTGAAAAGATTGAGCTAAGATGCTATCTATGCAATTCTTAATATACAAGGATGCATTGTACATTGGAATACATATGGATATGTTCCTTTTTGACTTCATTTTCAGTGTAATTTTTATGGCTGCAAAATTAGACATCAACAGTGATATCAGTGTTGTAAAATCCGTAGTATGATTTGTAAACTTCAAAATGTTTTCAATATATAATTAGAACTCTACAAGAAAAATCCTTATCTTTGCATAAAAAAAATAATGTAACAACAATGAAAGAACCCGATTTTGATGTAAAAATGCTTTCCAAAAATGGAATAGATGTTCCACAGTTTAGCGGAAAGGAGCATTTCATGCTAGGTATCTATCCTGGAAACAGAAAGATGGACGTAATACCACATACTCGCACTTATTTTTTCATTTTATGGATAAGGAAAGGTGAAGGTGTGCATACCATTAATTTTGAAAATATAACCATAAAGAACAATCAAATATTCTTTATAGCACCTGGCGAAGTGCATAAAATACTTTACAATAATGATTATATCGATGATATCGCTATTCCTTTCACAGAGGATTTATTGAATTTACTGCCTCTTAATATAGCTAATTGGATTCGTTTTGAATTGTTTAATAATATTGGAAAGCCCAATATAGCAAATATTGACTTGAAGACAATCAAAGTATTAAGCATGTGGATAAAGCAATTAGAATTTTTGCTTGCCAATCCCAATGGCAGTACAAAATATTGCGTTGCATTTCAGCTATCAATCATGCTATTATATCTAAAAGAGAATGCGACATGGAGCAATAAATTTAAAGATCATGATTCAAAGAAACTTGAAATATTCTATAAATTTAGGAAGTTGATTGACGAGAACTTAAAGGATTCACATCTTCCAGCTTTTTACTCCGTAAAGATTGGAATTTCAGAATATAAGTTATCTGCCATTACAAAAGAAGTTTATGGATTAAGTCCAATGAAGCTTATCAACAAAGAAATACTTGTGAGAGCTAAAAGATTATTTGCTGAAAATAAACTTATAGTAAAAGAAATTGCAGAATGCTTAGGTTTCGCGGATGTACCACATTTTGCAAATTTCTTCAAGAAAGAAACTGGCATGACACCCAAACAATTTAAGGACAGTCTATAGTGTCTTTTCCCCACCGCCCAATCGGTCATAGTTTTGCACTCAAAGATAGTGCAAGGTGAACGCGATCAAGCTTGCTTGGATTGCTGAGCCGCAGCCTATCTTATTCAAAAAGTACAAGACTATGACCGATTTTAATTCTTTACAAATCACTTCGGTGAATGATTTGCCAGGGTATCATGCGAAGGTGGCGTTTTCGATGAAGACGGCTGAGGTGTTTAAGGAAAGTGGGGAGATTTCGCCACGGCATTTGAATGAGACACTTTGCTATATGCCGTGGGGAGCAGATGACCAGATGACCAGATGCCGTTTGATATCATCAAGTTGATTGAGAGTGACGAGACGCTGAGCACTTGCCAAATGTTTAATGCAGAGGTGTGCTATGGGAGTGGACTTGTGTATGACACGAATGGGTGCAAGCAATCTGTGGTGAATGAGGTGGAGGAGTTTGTGTTGGACAATGATTTGGCAAGCTACTTCTTGGGCGTTTGTCAGGACTTCAAGCATTTTGGTTTTGCCGTTAGCGTGATTTTGCTCAATGAGAGTGGAACGAAGGTGGTGAGGATATTGCGCAAGGAGGCTTGCTATGTGAGGTTTGCACCAGCTAACAAGGAGGGCGTTATTCCACAGGTGCAGTATGCGAATTGGCGCAATGCGGTACAGGCTAAGGATGTGGAGGTAATTCCGCTGCTTAATCCGCAAAGTCCTTGGGCGGACTTGCAAGCACAGGTAAAGAAGGGCAAACGCAAGTTTGCCGTGGTCAGCCGTGTGCCGACGCCTGACAGCACGTATTATCCCATTCCTTATTATGCCTCGCTCTTCAAGGGCAAGTGGTACAACATCAAGCAACTCATCGGGGTGGCGAAGGAGGCAAAACAGAAAAACTCTGCACCTATCAAGTACCACATAGAGATAGCCAAATCTTTTTGGAGCAATATCTTCAAGGCGGAGGGCATTACCGACCGCGTGAAGCAGCAGGAACGAGTGAACGAGGAAAAGGACAAGATCATCAATTTCCTCACGGGCATGGAGAACTCGGGCAAGGTGCTTTTCTCGGAATTTTATGTGTCCCCCAACGGGGAGGAACAGCATGATGTGGTGATTAACAAGATTGAAACGGACAAGGAGGGTGGCGACTGGGCTACGGACATCATCGAAGCGGTGAATATGATGTGTTTTACCATGCGTGTACACTCAAACCTTGTGGGTTCTGTGCCAGGCAAATCGCAAACGAACAATTCGGGCAGCGACAAGCGCGAACTTTATACGATTGCACAAGCTTTGCAAAAACCGTATCACGACCTTTTGTTTAATGTGCACCGATTGATTATAAGGTTCAACAAGTGGGACGGGGCTTATCCCGACTGTCCGTTTATCCAGCTCACCACGTTGGACGAGAACAAGGACGCCAAACAGGTGAGTGTAACCCCTAATACTGAAAACGCATGAGTCAGCTGATACCCGATAACAATGTGCTTCTGCAATTCGTGCCGAATGTGTTGAAGTCTGTGCAAGGCGAGACCTTGCTCTTTGATAAGATTGCTCCGCACTTGGAGGTGGCGGAAGCGTGGCTCACGACCACGTTCCTCTCTGAGGCAGTCCTTACGGAACTGCCCACTCGCGATGCCAACAACAAGTTGTTGCATTACACGCGTATGGCTGTGGTGGCAGAAGCCATGCTTCATGCCGTGCCACAGCTGGATTTGGTGCTTACGCCCAATGGTTTTGGTGTTGTTTCAAACACCAATATAGCCCCTGCCAGTAAGGAGCGCGTGGAACGCTTGCTCCTGTCGTTGGAGAAAATGCGTGATGACACGCTTTCTATCTTGCTTCCCTTGTTGGCAAATACGGAAGCATGGGCGACAAGCGACCCATGCCAATACTTCATGCAGACGCTTTACCCGTGGTTGGATCTGCCTCAGAATTTCGGCAGCACCGACCACTCTTGGCAGCGTTACCAGGAACTGCATTCTAAACTCATCGCCATCGAGGAACGATTGGCGCATGATTTCTTCTCCTGTGAACTCTTGGCGACTCTGCGCCAAGCAGAGCTATTGTGCAAATGGGGCGAGCCCCCATCTGCACCGCACTACAAGCGTGCATGGAGGCACATCTTCGCAGTAGAACTGTATATGTTACGGGAAGAAGGAGAAGTCCCCATACCATCTTGCATAGAAGTCGTGAACTCCCTCCGCAATGCTCCCGATGGCATTTTTGAGGATTGGAAGCAGTCGGAAACCGCTGCTCTCTTTGAAAATCATGGTTTCAAGAATCAGAAACGTAGCGGTGGATATTGGTTCTGAATATGTATATCAGTTCAGAAGATTATCATAATCCTTTTGTGAAATAATAAAAGTTCTTTTAGTTGAATTTGGAGCAAAATTTCTATAGCGAATAACTATTCTTTCGGGGATTCCTTTCATAACACCCTGTGGAATACTGTTTAGTTTTGCAACATGACCTGGCTCTATTGATTGAAGCACTCCATTGTCAGATGTAAAACTAAATGTATTGGAATAATATTGTTGATACTCATAAATAGTATCCTCAGTATTATTCAATACATAATTATCCTTAAACCCTGGGAACTCACCAATTTCTTCGTTTCCAAAAACGAGGTATTGCTCTTTCACTTTATTGTCATTTTCAATAATATAAAGATGAGGGAACAAAGTTCCTAAGTCGAAAACTAAATTGAAGAGTGTGAAAAGGACACCAAAGGGGATTGTATAGAAGAATATTTTTTTTGAATAGGGAATAAACGCTCTTAAATTCTTAAAGTTAGAGGAATCCATTATATACGCATAGAGAAGCGATAAAGGATATATGACAATAGTTAAGATACATCCAAATAACAGCCAAAATATTATAGGGTGTAGAACCATAATTATTTACTTAAGATGAAATGATACATATTCAACAGCAAAATTACACAAAAAGTATCGAAAGTAAATATTGATATCCGTTATTTGTCTTTTCTCACCACACAATGCTTCCATACTTTCGCGGTATGGAAGCATTTTCTATTTCTCTGCCCAAATCATGGTCGGAACTGTCCGACCAGCAATTGTTGTTCTTCTTCCGACAAGTCGCACGCGATTTGCCGATTAACGAGGTGTTAGCCCTTTGCGTCTGCAAATGGGCTGAAATTGTTGTGCTTTGTCATGCAGACAAACACTCCTGTTTGGTCAAGGACAGAAAAAGCAAACGTCAAGTGGTGCTTGCCGATTGGCAAATCACCTTTGCTGCGCGACAACTCGCGTGAGAGCTTTGCTCCCAAGCCTGTGCGCATTTCTGTTATTTGCGGTGCATCGGCAGTAAATGCCGATTTGCAAGCCGTCCCCTTTGAGGATTATCTCGCTTGCGAGAACTATTACCAAGGCTTCCTGCACACGCAAAGCATGGAATGCCTCGCGGAGATGACGCATTTGCTTTATCCGAAACTTTCGGACAAAGCTTGTTTGGAGAAAGCGGAACTGCTTTCTGTATTCTATTGGTTCGCTTCCGTCAAAGCGAACTTCATCCGTATGTTTCCACACCTGACTTCATCACTTTTTTGTGCCATCACATAGCGCATATTGAAAATCAATGAGTTGTGTCATTTGATTGGGTGACGCATTGACGAAGTCTGCAAAAAACGCTACCACCAAACGCAAGCACTAATGGGGGCGACGCGTCTCGCGTCGGGCATCAAGGCAAAGATTCACAGACAGGCATGTATTTAGTGCAGAGCCTTTGTGTTTAGTGTATGAGCCTTTGCCTTAATGCCCGCGGGACGCGTCGCCCCCATTAGTGCTTGCATTTGGTGGTAGCGTTTAATGCTTACGGGACCTTTACAATACTACAAAAGCTTTACTTGCCGAGTATCTTACATCTTACACTAACACGCTTCAACTCATTGATTGTCAACATTTTACTTAGTGTAAGATGTTACCAATACCACCTACACGCGACCTACACAACCCTCACGCTGCCACACGACACAAGCACGGGAGAACAGTATCACGGCATAGGGGA
>ERZ1023621.466-NODE-466-length-10933-cov-9.680364_pt1 | contig 10933 bp, 11 predicted proteins | sample MGYA00380330_ERZ1023621 | MGnify/ENA primary metagenome ERZ1023621 (study PRJEB33179, sample SAMN07448975) | human gut metagenome | biome: Human-gut; feature: Human associated habitat; material: Faeces | host: Homo sapiens | place: India: Bhopal | collected...
GTTACTAAAAATCAGCGACATGTACAACTTTTTACTCATAGTTTTCAACTTAAATTAATTCCGCCAACGGGTACCCTTATATCATGAAGAAATGGAATTCTTAGTACCCCATCATGACTTGAATCATTGCGTTTCTTTTTAACGTTAGAATTTAATTTTTCATTAGCATCAAATAAATCAAATAAAAAAGGATTGTTTATTATACTCTTTTTCTTCTCTATATTATTCCATTTGCACTCTCTGTTACCAAACCCCAAATTATATGTATGGTTTGTTAATTTGAAAAACAAATCTTTTACTGTTGAAACCTTATGACAGATAACGTCATAATGATATGCTGCAAACTTATCAAATGGGATGAAGTCACTTTTCAAGTAATCTTTTTCGCCATACGACTCAATAAAATGTATTGCATAATCAATGCTCTCTAAAGAAGAAAATAATGATTCTTGTATCTCATGTTCTTTAATTACATATTCTTCATTAGTTGACATGTTATCGAAAAGTTCAGTTTCTTTTCCTGTTCTTTTTGCAATGTCATCGAGAATTAAGCCAAAACATAGGTTAAGATATTCAGTAAAAGGGTTTTCCTGAACACCATCTAAAGATATTGATGGTAAATCATCGTATGATTTCAATTCTTGAAGTTCTATCATAATAATACATTTTGATATGACAAAAATAGTGTTTTAATTTGAATTGGCAAAAAGTTATAGACATTTTCTAAATTAGAAATTATTTGTTGATTTTTATAATATAGCTCGAAATAATTATGTATTTTTGCAAAAATAAACTTCACTATGAAGAAGAAGGAAGATTTAAATAGGTTAAAGGTTGTGCTTGCTGAAAAGAAGTGCACCAATAAATGGCTGGCAGGAAAACTTAATCGTGACCAAGCCACAATCTCCAAATGGTGCACAAATACAGCACAACCTCCATTGGAGGCGTTGATAAACATATCAAAAATATTAAATGTAGATATTAACGATTTAATAAGAAAATAAATATGTCAAGTAAAAGTAATGATCAAGGAAGAGCGTATGAATACATATGTTTGCATACATTAAATAATGCAATAGGAAGAATACGTAATTCAGAGATAGAAAAAAATAGTTGTTATGAAGCAGCTGAGCATGCATGGAACACACTCAGTGGTGCAGAGAAAGCTCTTTATACGCTGAGTGCAAAGTCTACAATAGATACTATATTTGCACTTGAGCCAAATATTATAGAAAAAGAAAATGATGTCCTCAAATTGTATATTCAAAGTGATGAACATGGTGAAGTTGCAGATGTTCGTGACATTATAATTCAGCGTAAAGATATAGTTTGGGAAATCGGATTAAGCATTAAGCATAACCATATGGCTGTTAAGCATAGCCGTCTTGGGAAAGTCTTGGACTTTGGAGAAAAATGGTATGGAATCAAATGTTCTGATGATTATTGGAACGAAGTAAAACCTATTTTCGATTTTCTTGATGTGGAAAAGTCGAAAGGAACATACTTTAGAGATCTGAACTCAAAAGAGGATGATGTTTATGTTCCATTACTGAATGCATTTATGCGTGAAGTGAAAAAACAGGTAGAAAATGATTCTTCAATACCGCGTAAGCTTGTAGAGTACCTTCTCAGCAAGTATGATTTCTATAAGGTTATCAGTATAGATAGCCAGAGAATCACAACCATCCAGTCCTTTAATATGTATGGAACTTTGAATCTTCCAAGTAAAACGCAGGCTCCAACTTTAGAAGTTCCTGTAATAGATTTACCGACATCTTTACTCTATATTGGTTTTAAGCCTAAGAGCAAGACAACTGTGATTATGAGTTTTGATAACGGATGGCAATTCTCTTTTAGAATTCATAATGCTAAAGATATAGTGGAATCATCTTTGAAATTTGATATACAAATAGCAGGAATACCAGCAGATGTGGATGTTAAGTTTAATTGCAAATGGTAGGTAACATGAATTTGATTAGTCTTTTTTCTGGAGCAGGAGGTCTTGATAAAGGCTTTCATAATGCGGGCTTTCACACTGTGGTCGCAAATGAGTTTGATAAGAAAATCTGTCCGACATTTAGGGCGAATTTTCCTGATACAAATTTGATAGAGGGAGATATACGTAATATACCCTCAGATGCTTTTCCTAAAGATGTCGCAGGTATCATCGGTGGTCCTCCATGCCAGTCCTGGAGTGAAGCAGGTTCTCTAAAAGGTATTGAAGATGCAAGAGGTCAACTTTTTTTTGAGTATATACGAATTTTACGCGACACACAACCACTGTTCTTTGTGGCAGAGAATGTCTCAGGAATGCTTGCAAAACGACATTCTGAAGCAGTTAATGGATTTATGAAATTATTTGATGAAGCAGGATATGATGTAAATCTAAAAATGTTGAATGCAAATGATTATGATGTTCCAGAAGATCGTGACCGTGTTTTTTACATAGGCTTCAGAAAGGATTTGAAAATAGATGATTTTGAATACCCAGAGCCACTGAGTCACAAACCGACTTTACGTGAGGCTATATGGGATTTGCAAGAAACAGCAATACCTGCAAGAGAAAAAAATCATGCTAATGGAGATGCATGTGCGGTACCAAACAATGAGTATTTTACAGGTGCATTTTCTCCAATTTTCATGTCTCGCAATAGAGTTAGGTCATGGGATGAACCTGGGTTTACCGTTCAAGCAAGTGGAAGGCAATGCCAACTTCATCCACAAGCGCCAAAGATGATAAAAGTTGAGAAAAATTTGCAAAAATTTGTAGAAGGAAGCGAACACCTATACAGACGTATGACGGTACGTGAGGTTGCTCGTGTCCAAACATTTCCTGATGACTATAAGTTTATTTATGATGAGGTAAATTACGGATATAAGATGATTGGTAATGCTGTTCCTGTAAATCTTGCTTATCATGTTGCAATGAGCATTATATCAGCTTTAAGAAGGCATGGCATTGAGCTTAACAACTAATATATGAAAGTCGTTTCCCTTTTTGCAGGGTGTGGTGGACTTGATCTTGGATTTGAGCAAGCAGGTTTTGATGTTATTTGGGCAAATGAATTTGATTCAAGTATTCATGAAACATATAGATTAAATCACCCACATACAGTTTTGAATACATCGGACATTCGTACCATACGTGGTACGGATGTTCCGAATTGTGATGGTATTATAGGTGGACCTCCTTGTCAAGCGTGGAGCGAAGGTGGCAAGCAAAAGGGATTAGATGATCCACGCGGTCGATTGTTTTTGGATTATATTAGAATTGTAGCTGATAAAAGACCTAAATTCTTTGTAATTGAGAATGTTCGAGGAATTCTTGAAGAACAACATCAAAAATCACTTGATGTGTTTTTAAAACAGTTGAGTGATTGTGGGTATAATATTACATATGAATTGCTCAATGCTGCAGATTATAAAATTCCACAAGATAGATTTCGTGTATTCTTTGTGGGTATAAGAACTGACATACGGAATAAATTCTGCTTTCCAGAAGCGACGACAACAACTCCTATTACTTTAAGACAGGCTATAGGTGATATAACAGAAGTCCCACGTCCTTTTTTTAGAAATACTGTTGAGACGGAAAATATTGAAAGAGCCAATCATGATGTGTATACAGGAACCTACGATAGTAAATACATGTCTAGGAATCGTGTCCGTAGCTGGAACGAGCTTTCTTTTACGATACAAGCACAAGCCAAGAATATTCCTCAACATCCTCAAGCCCCTAAAATGATATATAATTCTGCCTCTTCACGAACTTTCGCAAAAGGATATGAACAACTATATAGACGACTCAGTGTAAGAGAATGTGCCAGAATTCAGACATTTCCTGATAGTTTTAAAATCCGCTATTCAAGAATTGAAGATGGATATAAAATGATTGGCAATGCAGTTCCTCCAAGATTAGCATATAATATAGCAAAAGAAATAGCGAACGTATTCTCAAAAGAAGATAAAGTAGATATATTAAATACAAATAATAGGAATAGTAAATTTGAAGGTACTTCTATAAAGTGCTTATTAAAGCAGGCTGGCAAAATATTATTTGAACTAGAAGAAAATGAAGAAAGGTCTATAATTGTGAATTTGAGAAGTGGTTTACAATTAAACAACATTATAATTGGGCTTATACCAGAAAAAAGCCAGAATGATTTTCTTTCTAAAAAGGGACAATACTATTATACTGGAAATAAAATACCTAAGGTTATAGACTTTAGAAGTACCTTCCTTTTTATACCTTATATAAAAGGTAAAGGCGTGAGGGATTTGTATATGATAAAATCTGCATGGATTGGTGAAAAGAGGGATATAGGTTTGAATGGTAAAGAAGGTGACTTAAGAATCATCTTTAAATTGAAATTCTTAAAGCAATTATTCTCTTCTTATATGCCTATACACTTAAATGTATGGCACACTTATACTTTCTCAAATTTGCAGAAGATAAATGAAATATATTTTGAATGATGAGCTTTATTTTAACATAGGAATATGTTTGAGAACCTTTAGCCAAGTAGCAGGGCTGAGTATATAGTAAAAACCTATGGCATTATTACTTTAATCATGTCATAATTATTGAATATTATTGGAAATAGGCAAATAGTTATTAATTTTGTTTGTATAATGAAGATGGATTGTGGATTTAAATGCACAAAATAGCCATCATATAGTTTTTTAAAAAAGAATATTAATATGCAGTTTACAAAAAAGGAAGAGAATGCCATAATAAAAAGCACACTTCATTTGGAAAAGTTAGACGAAATATTGGAGAACAACCCCAATATTACCGCTAATGACTTCTTTAATGAGTATTATGGAAAAGTTGGTGTTGTTTTCACTCATCATACAAACTTAAACGGTAAAATACCAATGTACCGAGCTAGGATTGAAGATGAGAATATTACTCCTGAAAATGTGACAGAAATAAGTACATTTTCATATATACCTTTAAGGTTGGCTAATAATACATCCCCGCATATCCAACGATTAAACAAGCAGGGACAATCCATATTTTATGCTTCCTTTGCCCCTGAAACTAATTATTATGAAATTAAGAAAAAACTAAATCCAGGTGCAAACATATATCTTTCAATGTGGGGTATAAGAGAAGAAGCAAGCATAAACTGTTATAACTTGCTTCTTCCTAGAAATGTATATTTTGGTGATGGTAAATTTGATGAAATGGTGATAAATGATGAACAAATTGCTGGTAGCATTTTGGGGGATTACATCAGAAAAATAGGAGAAAAATGTTTAGAAGAAAAATATGATGATGATAGAAAATACTATATATCAGCCTTGTTTGCTAATCATGTTTACAACTATTCAACAGAAGATGGATTGTTATATGATGGAATTCTTTACCCGAGTGCAATGATTGGTAATGGAAAAGCATATTATACAAATGTAGCGTTAACACCTAAGTGTGTGGATAATAAACTTTATGCAATATGGGTTATTAAGGGCACTCTTTGCGGTGATATGAAAACTCTTATCCCTAAATTTTATGGAGTGGTAAATAATTCAAAAGTAGAATGGTGCAAAATAGAAAATTACTTTAATAATTTAGACATAATCGGGCTTTTTAGCAAAGAAAAAGAATATATATTCAAAGATTTAGTAAAATCCGATGAAGACGAATATAAGATAAAAAAAATCAAAACGTATCTTGTGGAAGTTTTAGGGGAAAGTGTTTCAAATAAAATCAAATCAGATTTGTATCATGAAAATTTAAAAATTAACTTCGAGCATATAACAAAAATATTAACAGGAAAATCTCTTTCCACATTAACTTGCAATTTAGAACTAAAAGAGAGTGTGCTAAAATCTCTAAATATAGAGATTGAGCAAGAAAAAATACAAAGAGGAGGACTTATTGTTAAATGTGATGTTATTACAGAATTAGTAAAAATATCTTCAAAAGAGGTCTGTGAAATAGAATCTATCTAAAATTAGATAGCTTCTAGCTAATTTGTAATATTATGGGAAATTAGACAAGCAGTATTCAAACTGCACAAAGAAAGTAGCCATTTACACAGAATTTCTTGATGATGAAGATGGCGAGATGTTCAATATCGATTACGATATCGAGTATGTAAATGGAGAAGGTAAGCAGGGAAACGCTTTTGTGTCATTAGAAGATACGCTTGCCAGTTATGGATTCGGTTCATACGATGAGCAGAAGAAATACTTTGAAGGCAAGTACAAAGACGATGAAAAAGCGTTTCAGAAGATAGTCCAGGAATTAGATGAGAAAGGGCTCGATCCCAATGTGGATGAGACAGAAAGCGAATTTTAAAGTTGCGAAGTTCTTAGAATAAAGGTCAAGTAAACGTTAGGGATGTTCAGAGTGGGCATCCTTTTTACATATACACCTCCATCCCATTCACCTCAAATATACACACGTCACGAAGCTGCCGGATTTCGTTGGAGTCCAGCAGCTTCATTCGTCTTGTGCCTTTGTAGAAGTCGTATCTGAGAGAGATGCAGCGATGCCAGGATTGGATTTCACCGCTGCGAGTCCATAGACGGATGTCGATGGGTTCGGGACTGGAGAGTATTTTGCGGAGGGTGGTGATGTGGATGGATTGCATAGCGATGTGGATTAATCGAAGGTGCGGTAGAAAGGATCATCGAAGATGTTCTTACCGTAGTCGATGTTGATTGGGAAATGATGGCTGCTATACTTGTACTTGAACTTGATGCTGTTCGTGGCGTTGTCGGCATCGGAGATTTCACTGTTTATGTCAGTGATGGTGATGGGTGCCAGGGCACCACCTATCTCAACGATGTTGACATAGCGAGAAAGGAGGAGCTGGGAGAAGTGCTTGGCTTCCTCGATGGTAAGCATCGAGGACTCCACATCATACTCGTAGGCTGACTTGTCATCATAGAAGGTGGTGACACCAAGCGAGGTGGCAGTGGAACGGTCGAGATTGAGCTTGCTCTTGGTGACGCAAGTGAGATGTATGTATTCATCGCAGTTGAACTCATTGCGCACGAGCAGTGTGAGGTTCGGCGTGCGGTCAGTGACATAGAACGTCTTGGCAAGAAAGCCACGATGAACGGTGAACTGTAGCAGTCGGCATTTGCTGCCGATGCGGGTTTCTATAGCAATAGGACTTATAATGTCACGTATCAAGGTGGTGTTCTTGGTGTCCACTTTAGCATCCTCGATGCGAACCATGCGAGGTGTAGACTCGCCATCGAAAAGAGCCAGGCACTCGGTGTAGCCCTGCAGCGTGACATCAGGCAAGTAAAACGCCGAAAGAGTCTGAAACGAATTGCGTGGAATGGTGAACATCGAGCGTGTGGTGAGGAAGAACAGCTGTACGAAGCCCATGGCATTTGTGGCGAGGCTCAGACGAGAGTAAATGAAATGGCGCTCTGGCGTGGTCGTCTCTTCAGTCTTTGTGTCCGCCGTGATGACAAAGTTGGCGAAGACACGCTGCTTATCCAGCATGTGCCCCTCGATGATGGAGCGAGCATCATAGAGCATGGCGATGTTGTTGTAAGGGTAAAGCGTAGTTTCAAAGATAGTGTCAGGACCACATGCGATAGTGACATATACCGAAGCAGCATCAGTAGATATTTCTATCTCCGATGGGATGTTGCAAGTGAAGACGTAGTAAGGAGGAGTGTAATTGATTTTCAGCATGACCTTTTTGTTTTCAAAGATAACAGGCTTTGCCTGTATAAGAAAAGACCCAACCGCAGCGTTGCTCTGCACGGCTCGAAGGACAAAGGGCTTTAGTATGGAGTGTAGGCAAGTGCGGACTTGTTACGATCTTGCTGCAGCGACAGAAGAAAGCCCGACTCCTTCGAGCCGGGCGGAAGTGGAAGACTGCCTAAGCAGCCTTTTCAGCCTTTGGCTTGCGCCCTCTTTTCTTCTTTGGCTTTTCCTCTACTGGAGCTGGCTCCAGCTTCTGCACCTCCTGCGCCGTGGGAGCTGTGGCTCCCTTAGCTTTTGCTATCTCTTGCGAGAGGCGTGCGAGGCAATTATCAGAGATGTTCAATCCCAACCTCTTTTTGAGGAGGAAAGCGAGGCGCATAGCCTTGTATGCACTTGTGCAATACATCTTGTCTGAGCTGTTATCGCTTGTGTAAACGACCCATACATTGTTTGTGGACTTGCCGGAATTGGCTTTAGCTGCTAAAATGACATTTGAAGTATTCATAACTTTCTTATTTTAAGAGTGAAATAATCTGATTAGTGAATGAGATAGACTTCGATGTAGCTGATGTCTACAAAGCTGTCAGCTGCGAGTGCTTCCGCCTTGGCGCTTGCCTCAGAATGGCTGTCAGCCTCGATTTCATATTCGATATACTCGCCATCCTCTCCATTGATGACAACCTGATAGAGATTGCTTGACAATTCAACCTGTCTTGAACTTCTTTTACCGAAGTGATATTCTGAATTAAAAGTGGTGTGTACCATAATCTTTAAAATTTTATTTGTTCGACTTAAAAGTGAAGCACCGAAGTGCTTTTGTAATTTTTACGTGCATACAAGGAGCAGCAAGGAGAAGGCATTTTAATGCAAGGGATAGCCAAGATTATTTCATCCTTCAGGGCTTGAAAGATTTTGGAATGAGGCAAACCTGCCCCAAAAACTTTTGAAAAAATCTTAGGATAAGCGTGGAGCGCGACCCTTTCAGAATGCCGCTTGCGCTAACTTTGCAAAGGAAAAATCATAAGCATTACATTTAGTAAGTGCTTCACGTCGAACAAATAAAATGATTTGGTACAAAGAACGCCACTTCAGAATATTACTCCGGAATAATAAAAGAAGAAGACTGGTGATTTGAATTGTGCAATCTCTGTTGTCATCATAGGATGGGATGGCTACTTCTTTCATGTTGAAATCGTGGCAGACAGATACCTATCTTTAAGGCAAGCAGAAAGGTGGATGCGCTTGTGGCTACAAAAATAAACATCAGCAGTATCGGAGTTCATTCACTAATGAGAGTGTGGAACGGATGAGAAAAGGCAAATATGAATACTTGTCATTTTGGTGGCGAATAAAAAGCCGATTCGTCCACAGACATTGCATGGGACGGTGGAACAAGCTACCAAGATAACAGCATAGGAAAGATGCACAAAGTGCAGGAAGGACGGTGCGCCACGCCTTACTCCTTTGAAAATCGGGATTGGCTACCTTATGTGATTGACTCTCACGCCTGAGAGATTGCAAAAGCTGAAGGTGCGGAGAGCGAAGCGAAGGAGGTGCTGAAGGCGGAGCGTACCTCTGAAAAAAGAAAAGCCTTCATCTTGCGTTGGGCGCAAGACAAAGGCGTATAGGAAAGGGTGATTAGGCAGTGTTTCACTTCAACAGAGTTAAAGTAACTCTATATGACTATACCCTATAAAATAAGTAACGCCCCCCAAGTATGCTGCTCGAAAGCTCGCCTGGGAGGCCTATTATCTTTAAGTTTAAAAACTATCTATTAAATTTTCTGCTGCAAAATTACGATTAGTTTTTGTGATAACAAAGTTTTTCAAGCAAAAAAATGTTATTTCCAAAAATTATCATCCTTCCAATTAGCAGGAAATCCCATCGAATTAAGGTTTATTACGTGCGAATATTTTTCGAGCAAATCAACCAATCGCTTTTTAAATGATGTTCGTGGGTTTATTGTCTGCAACAGGTAGTATATCATACACACAGAATAGTACACCTTGTTTCTTTTTGCCGTATCAGGGTTGGAGATCCATTTGAGATTTCTTGAAAACTCCAGTTTCTCTGGCACAATATTCATATCTCTATTCCACATTCTTGAATGATGGGCACACAAGTTTCTTGTGAAATTCAAAGCATGAAGCCACGATAGAAATGTTTGCGGTGGCAAAGAAAAATACTTAGCAATGCCAACAATATCTGCACGTCTCTTTAATCCGTCACAAATACGAGACAACTGGCTGAAATACATTATTTCTACACTCATCCAAGAAGGCGGATTTTCCGGTTCTGAATAAGTATCACGATAATGTTGGATAAATGTTTCAGAGCGGTCGTTATGCAATCTATCCTTAATATGTTGCTGCATATCTGCAAAAACATCATCAGTGAAAGTAGATCCATCTCTACGTCTACGAGTTATTGGACCTTTGAAAATACTACGATTATCTTGCCAATGTGAGCCGTATTTCAAACTTAACTGATTAACGATTTGGGTTCGTATTGCTATCTCAATGCGTTCAATGGCATCAAATAAAAGCAAACGCAATTTGCGGTCAAATTTATATAAATCATAGACCATTTCCCAAGTGGTATCAGGAACGAATCTGTCAATAACAACACCATTTTGACATTCCTTAAATGGAAGCATATATGCACTAAGTCTGTAATAACTGATGTTGGCAAGAGTTTTCTCCACTCTTTTCTTATTGTTTACAACAAGCCCCCTGGCAATAAGCAAGTCCACTTGTTGCGAGAATGTTAGGGCCGGTTTATTATATTTTACCATGATAATCAAATTTAGACTGCAAAGATAACATAAAAATGGCGTACTTCATTATTTCAAAGCTAAATACTGCAACATTTATTTATCTCACTCCACCAATAGCAATTGGATATAAATCGTGCTGTGGGAACTTCTCGCAGCCGATATAGAGCGTTTCGAAGGCATCGGTGCCGTCGGTACGGTGTTCGAGAACGTCTCCGCACCATTGCAATACTTCAAATATGTGCGCTACTCGAACTTGTCATAGTCAATCTTGCTCACATAGTCGTAGCCGTATGACTTGTAGCCATGCACCTTTTCAAGCTGACCGCCGAGGTTGTAAGAATAGGTAATCTTCTCCTCGTCTGGATAAATCATCTCTAACCCGTAGTGCTTGGATTTTATATGGAAAAACTTTCAAAGATACTTTGAAACTGTACACACTCGGAGTACAAACGAAAACAATATATGCTTGTGTCGGA